>UMHJ01000495.1_pt1 | contig 26566 bp, 23 predicted proteins | sample 1965511 | NCBI WGS metagenome assembly UMHJ01 (sample SAMEA4836096, study PRJEB28245) | human gut metagenome | biome: gut microbiome; material: fecal sample | place: Denmark | collected 2008
GCAAATGCTGGCCGGGAATCAAGACGATTGCGTCCGACATGCGATTATCCCGCTCCACAGTTAAACGGGCATTGACAGATCTGGAGCAGCACGGCTACCTGCAAAAGATCCCGCGCTATCGTGATAACGGCAGCAGTACATCCAATCTGTATTCCGTGCAGTAGGGCCGCAGAAAGGCGCAGCCCTCCGCCAAGGGAGGACTGCGCCTATTTGCTGGACCCAGGGGAGGTTCATGATGGACCTTCCAGAAGGACTCACTCTATCGGAGATTTAATACAGAGAAAGAACAGTAGTAGAGTTACTTCTCAGAATCCGTAAGATCGTTGATTTGCTCAGAAAAAAGCGATGTGTTGAGAAGATCGGATGGTGTGATCATTAATGCGTCTGCAAGGTTGAATAGTGTCTCCAAGGAAAAGCTTCTGATCATGTTAGGCGCTTCAATGGCGCTTAGATGAGAGCGGCTCATATTAGCCTTCTCTGCCAGTTGATCCTGAGACATACCACGCAATTTGCGCAGTGTAGATATTGCAATACCAAGCTGGATAAAACGATCCCTGTTCTTAAAGCTGACGCCTTCCTTGCTCATAAAATGCCGCCCCTTTCTGGATAAAATTATATCCTGCTCGGCATTCATTATCCGCTCTATAAAAAGGGTTATTGACTTATTTATAGAGCAATGTATAATTAAAGAGAGCAAATAGACGATTTATAAAGCGAGATGAGATAGCGGCGGAAGACGTTATTGAATCACAAGGCTGGAAAAACAAAAGGAGATTTCCGCAAAAGCGAAAATCTCCGGGGCTGAAATAAGTTACGGTGCCATTTTCGTGGAGTTTGCCACTTCACGGGGAAGATAAAGCCTAATTGTTTTTCCGTATTATAGCATATTGCACATAGAAATGCAATTACTTCAACGGATAAATGGAAGAAAAAAATGTAGTTTTGTCAGAGTATGTTAATGTTTTGCAAAGAATCACGCCCATTTAGGAGTTTAGCGCAGTCAAACCGGTAGTCTGGATGGATTTAAAATAAAATCCACACCCATATGATCACTGCACAAGGAGGAATTACGAAATGGCAAAGGGTGAGAATATCTTCAGACGGCGGGATGGTCGCTGGGAAGCTCGATATTGCAAGGGACGTGAGCTATCCGGAAAAATCAAATATGGATACTGTTATGGAAAAACATATCGCGAGGCCAAAGAGAAAGCGGAAAAGTGCAAAGCGGCGTTAGCAAGTGGACAGCCTATGCCAACGTTCAAGATGAAGGCCCCATTTTCTACCTATTGTCTGGGGTGGCTTCGCACAAAGAGAAGTAAGGTGAAAGAGTCAACATATATCAAATACGGCACAGTAGTTGAAAAGCATATCATTCCCAAACTTGGCGAATGCTACCCCTCGGGATTTACCACGGAGCTGATGGACGATTTTATCAAAGAATTGCAGTTTGAAGATGAGCTTGCCCCGAAGACCGTACATGATATTCTGGTCGTATTACATGGGATCCTAAAGTTTACTGCTCAAAAGTTCGAGGGAGCCTTTCCAGTGGTGGAAATCAACTATCCGAAGATCAGGAAAAAGGAAATGCGCGTTTTGTCAAGAGATGAGCAGGAGCGCTTCATTTCCTATCTGCAAGAAGACTTGGATCCGTGCCGATTTGGCATTCTGCTGGCGTTGTGTACAGGTATCCGAATTGGCGAACTCTGCGCACTGCGTTGGGAATGTGTTTCTACAAGAGATAACGCAATACGAATTGTAGAGACACTACAAAGGCTACGAGATACCAGTGTATCGCAGAATGCTCGAACGCGAATCGTGATCGGTCCTCCAAAAAGTGATACCTCAATGCGAACGATCCCTATGACAGAATACGCGGCTGGTCTTTGCAGGCACATGAAGCCGCAAAGTTCAGCCGCGTATGTTTTGACTGGAACGGATGCATTCATGGAGCCACGGGTATTGCAGTATCGCTTGGAAAAGTACACCCAAGCATGCGGCCTGGAGGGAGTACATTTTCATACACTTCGTCACACATTTGCGACACGTGCCGTTGAGGTCGGCTTTGAAATCAAATCATTGTCCGAAATATTGGGGCACGCCTCTGTCACAATCACACTGGACCGATATGTGCATTCTTCATTGGAGCTGAAAAGGGACAATATGCAAAAACTGAACGCTGCAGGGATGTAATCTGTGCGCAGTCAAAAATCGGTGTTATCGGACGGTACCAAATCGGGAAAAGCCTTGCCATGCAGGGCTTTTCCTTCTTTTTTGTAGCAGAGTGGCAAACTCCACGAAATTTGCGCTTATGCATCAGCAAATCATTAGAACCAATAAAATGATTTGCTTTTTTCTTAGCGCTGATGAAGCAGGCACCTACTTAACGAACGTGCATTACGCATGGCAACGGGGTCAATTGAATGAGGAAAGTTGAAAATACGAAGCAGGTTTTTATTGAAAGTGCGGTTCGTGTTGTGGCCAGAGATGGATTGGATAAAGCAACAACAAAGGCGATTGCAGCAGATGCTGGCTTGAATGAGGCAAATATCTACCGCTGTTTTGAAAGCAAAGAAGATCTGCTGCGCGCTGCATTCCATATGGAAGATGTAAACTTTGCATATTTCCTTAAGCAAAATCTTTATGTCATGCATATGCAGGATACTACGTGGAAAGACAGAGCATTTCAGCTATGGTCTGTGAGCTGGCGGTTTATTCTGGAAAGAAGAGACGACTGCCTATTTTACCTACAATATTACTATTCTGCAAATTGTCGCAAATACGCATATGAGGAACATCTTAAATGCTTTCAGGAGATGTGTACAACAATGGAACAGACGTTCAAGCCGGAAGCGAATGTTAACATGGTGCTTCATCAGGTTTATGATACGATGCTTTCTTTTGCAGCAAGAGTACTTAGCGACGAGATGCCGGATGATGACGTGACCACGCAATGGGCATTTGATCAGATATATAGTTTTATTGTACCAAATGTTCGTGAAGAGTATTTGACTCCATCTGCCTCGACAATGACCTGACGGTGCAACCATGAGAGACTAAAAGTGTAGGGATGTGGAATATATGGCGTCAACAGCAACAAGCTGTTTGGCAGAGGAACGCTCTGCAGATGTAATCATTCAGATAGCAAAACCCGTACTGCAGCAGAAGAGGCTGTACCTGATAACAAAGCGCGCTTTTGACATAGTATGTTCTTTCTTGGGCCTGCTGATTTTGGCAATCCCGATGATGATTATTGCATTGATCATCATCATAGATTCGCCAGGTGCTCCGATTTTTAAGCAGGAGCGACTCGGCATCAACGGAAAGCCATTTATGATTTATAAATTCAGATCAATGCGCCTTGATGCGGAGGAAAACGGCCCGCAGTGGGCAGACGAGCATGATCTAAGATGTACCCATTTTGGCCAGATTCTTCGACGCACCCGGCTGGACGAGCTCCCCCAGCTCTATAATATTTTACGCGGTGATATGAGTTTTGTAGGTCCGAGACCAGAGCGAGCCTATTTTTACAGAAAATTTGAAACGTATATCCAGGGTTTCTCTAATCGTCTGATGGTCACCCCCGGCTTGACCGGCTACGCTCAGGTAAATGGCGGATATTCCCTAAAGCCGGAAGAAAAAATCATTTACGATATGGAATACATTGAAAACAGATCCATTCAGGTGGATCTTACATGCATTGTAAAAACTATCCGTGTAGTTCTATGCGGTGACGGTGCGCGATAAGAGAAAATTTACTTGGAGGATAAATCACTTATATGGATGGAAACACTAATAATACTCTCATAAAAGGAACGGAACTCTCATTGTGGGATGCAGCAAGGTTACTGCTAACAAAGGTTCACTGGCTACTGTTGACAGGAATTGTTGTAGCTGTGGGTGTCTACATAGTAATAAGCATGTTTGTCACACCAACCTACGAATCACGAGTGAGTTTTTATGTGTACAACGGTACGAACAGTTCCTCGCAGGGAACGATCAATAATAGTGACCTCCAAGCAGCAGAAAGTCTCGCCACAACATATTCGAAAATATTGGAAAGCAACTCTGTTCTGGATGCCGTTTTGAGTGACCTAAAATCAGGTAGCTCGTTGTCAAGAAAAGAACTTGGGCGAATGGTGGAAGTCTCTGTTGTCTCCGATACACAACTGTTGGAGGTGGTTGTGACATCAACCGACTCTGATTTTTCCTACAGAATCGCCAATTCCTTTGCAAGGGTTGCGCCAACTGAAATAGTCCGGGTCACGAAAGCGGGCGGCGTCGAGGTTGTGGACCGCCCGGAAGCCGCAGCGGAGCAGTCTGCGCCAAGACCCGTGTTTGACAGCGTACTCGGATTTCTTGCCGGCGTGGTATTGGCATCGATCTTTATCGTTTTTCGGACGTTGGCTGATACAACCATTTACCTGCCGGAGGACATTGCGGAAGCCGCAAGCGTGACTGTCCTCGGGCAGATACCCGATATCAACGTTAAGGATAACCCGTATGCCGGCTGGACACTGGAGGGAGGTACGGCACTTTACTATGAAGAAGAGCCCGCGAATGAGCACAAGTGAAACAACGATAACGAATCGGAAGCGCTTATTGACGAATGATTCTCCTTTTGCGATTAAAGAAGCGTATGTAAAACTCCGCACGAACCTACTGTTTTGCATGACGGCAGATAAGAAGCGCCCCTGCAAAACCTTCGCCATCACCAGCGCAAAACCATCTGAAGGAAAGAGCCTGACAGCAGCGAATATTGCCATTAGTTATGCCATGCTCGGGAAAAAAGTGCTACTGATCGATGCGGATATGCGCAAGCCGACGCAAAGGGGATTGTGGAGAGTTGAATCATCTACTGGGCTCTGTGATTTTCTTGCGAATATCTGGCGGCTTGAACTAACAAAGGTTGAGGACTTGCCACTATGGATTGTCTGTACGGGCACGATTCCCCCAAATCCGTCCGAGTTACTTTCATCTGAGCGAATGAAGCGTTTTGTGATTGAGAGTGGAAACGCATATGATTATGTGATTATAGACACGCCGCCAATTAATACAGTTGCAGATGCGCAGATTATATCTACATATGTTGATGGTGTTGTGCTTGTGACAAAATCCGGGGATACAACAGTCGACGACTTGAAAGAGGCGATTGATGCAGTATATCGTGCGGGTGGAAATTTGTGCGGAGTCGTACTCAATGATCTGAATATGAAGTCCGGAAAGTATTCTTATAAATATGGGAGCAAGTACGGGTACAAATATTCTTATGCGAATCCCTATGAAACACGGTAACTTACGGTCCATCCTCAACTTGGACTATCACGCTCATATTCTTCCCGGGTGCGACCACGGAAGCGATGGCATGGAAACGTCTCTGCGGCAACTGAAAATGGCCATGGAGGCCGGCATTAAAACCATCTGCGCGACGCCGCACTTCTATCCGCACAAGGAGTCTGTGGACGAGTTCCTGCATCGGAGGGCCAGAACGGCAGAGCTGCTGATGAATGATCTGCCGGCTGACGCCCCTCAGATACAGCTTGGCGCGGAGGTGCTGATTTGTGACGGCATGGAATGGATGGGTGACGGCCTATCCCGCCTATGCCGACAAGGCACAAATGAACTGTTGCTTGAAATGCCGTTCTATTCATGGACGGAATCACTCTGGAACACGCTGTTTCATCTGTGTGAACGACGGGATATTCAAATTGTTCTCGCCCATGCGGATCGGTATCCAAAGGAAAATATCGAACGGCTGATCTGCGAAGGCGTGCCGCTTCAGCTCAATGCTGCCTGCCTGGCAAAGCCGCTTCGCCGGAGCCGGTATCTGAATTGGATCGAAAACGAATATGTGAAATATCTGGGCAGCGACATCCATATGAACGGAAAAGAATATCAGGATTGGGATAAATGCAGAAAACTTCTGGAGGAAAAGTTCGGATGAACGAAAAAACGAGAGACGACATGGAACGGATGCATCCGTTCGTTTCGGTCATCATGCCTGCATACAATGCAGAAAAATATATTGAGGGCGCAATTCGCTCCGTGATTTCGCAGACTTATACCGATTGGGAACTCCTGATCCTGGATGACTGTTCGACAGACCGCACGGCTGAAATCGCGGCCCGCCTTGCCGTCATTGACCCCCGGATCCGGCTGATGCGCAATTCCCGGAATATGGGTGCGGCAAGAACCCGGAACCGGGGACTTGACCTGGCCAAGGGTCATTGGATCGCCCTGCTTGACAGCGATGACGTATGGCATGAAAAAAAGCTGGAAAAGCAGATCCGCAAAGCGGAAGAAACCGGTGCGGACATTATATACTGTTCCTATTCGATAATGGGCGAAAACGCTGACCATATGTCGGATTTTATCGTTCCGGAGTCGACTTCGTACAGCGATATGCTCAAAGAAAGCGTGATAAGCTGTTCAACCGCCCTTGTGCGTCAGTCTATTCTGCCGCATCACCGGTTTCCTACGGGCTGCTATCATGAGGACTATGCTTTCTGGCTCGAACTGTTAAGATCCGGATGCACGGCGGCGGCAGCCAAGGAAGTCCTTGCCGATTACCGCGTTGTCAAAGGCTCCCGGTCGAGCGATAAGCTCAGATCCGCAAGGAACAGATGGCTGGTATACCGCCAGGTAGAGAAGCTACCGCTGGCAAGATCCGTGGGCGTGTTCGCGGCGTATGCGCTTCATGGGATTGCCAAATACAGAAGGGGCTGAGGCATGAAGCTGTTATTCATTGGAGACGTTTTTCAGGAACGATACGAGGAGACGATCAACCAAGCTGCCAAGGCCGGGGTGGAATATTCGTCGATTCTCTTTCAAAGGAGGCTTCTGAGCGGATTCGCGGCGCTGCATACGGATGTCACGGTGCTGTCCGCTCCCGCTGTCGGCGCGTATCCGAAAAAAAGCAGATGGCTTTGGTGCAGACACCTGGAGAATTCCGCGAATTTTCGGTATGTATCCTTCTGCAACCTATGGGGATTCCGCAACCTGTCACAGACCAGAGCCCTCCGGGCTGCGGTGCGCCGCTTCCTGCGGGAAAATGCGGAGGAGAAAATACGGATCTATGCATATAGCGCACACAGTCCGTTCACCGCAGCGGCCTGCTATGCAAAGGGCCTGCGGCCAGACATCCGGGTGTGCCTGATTGTCCCGGATCTGCCTCAATATATGAACCTTGAAAGCGGCCGTAGCAGACTCTATGATTGGTTCAAGGCCATTGACAACCGGCTCATTGCCCGGCATACCAAGCACATGGATGCCTTTGTGGTGCTGACGGAGCAGATGAAGGAAAAGCTGTCGGTGGGGGACAGGCCGTGTATGGTCCAGGAGGGGGTCATGCTGGATATCCCTCCCGCTGCGGAGCAGGGACACCCCGGTGACGAGAAAAGAATCGTTTATACCGGCAAGCTGTATAACCGATTCGGGATTCCCATGCTGGTGGATGCTTTCCGGAAAATGGATGATCCCCGGCTGAGACTGATCCTCTGCGGAACCGGGGACGCCAGGGATTATGTGATCCGCTGCGCTCACGAGGACAGCCGGATCGACTACAGGGGCTTTGTGCCTCCGGCAGAGGCTGCGGCCATGGTCCGTTCGGCAGATGTGCTGGTCAATCCCCGGATGGATGGCGGAGAATACACGAAATACTCGTTCCCATCCAAGAATATAGAGTACCTTTTGAGCGGGCATCCGGTGGTTGCGTGCCCGTTGGATGGTATGCCTCCGGCGTACCGTGACTTTATGTACTGTTTTTCCGATGCGGAGGGTCTGAAGCAGGCGATCCGCTCCGCACTTGCCGCAACCGGCCAGGGGGAGAAATATCGGGCGTTTCTGGCCTATGCCGGCCAAAGGCTTACGGCCTCCCGTGCGGCTTCCCATATGATAGAAATTTTGGGTGATTAAGTTGGTCCACGTCATTTTTGCTGTAGCGATTCTGCTGTCCGTGTGCTCGGTGGGAAAAGGCCGGAACCGCACATATCTGTACTGGCTGAGTTTTCTGGTGCTGTTCCTTTTTTCCGCCCTGCGATACGACTTCGGAAACGACTATATGAGCTACTATAACAACTTTGTGGCCATAAAGCACGGCAACTGGAGCGTATACGGCAGCCAATATGTTTTCACACTGATCAATTATCTGTCGCCGTCCTTTCCTTTTCTTGTGGCGGTGACGTCGTTTTTGTTTTTGTGGGCGGTTTACCGGCTGCTGAAGGATCATCTTCCGCCGGAGCACATCTGGCTGGGGCTGTTTGTGTTTCTGTTCAGCCCCTATATTTTCCTGGTGAACCTATCCGCCATGCGCCAATGCCTGGCCATGCTGCTGTTCATGCTGGCTATTCCGCGTGCGGCCGACATGAGTACCAAGGGGTTCGTCCGCTATGCAGCTCTGATCCTTGTGGCCAGTCTCATCCACAAAAGCGCCATTTTGCTGCTGCCGGTCTATTTTTTCGCCAACAACAAGCCCATCAAGCGGCTGCACGTGGGGCTGATTTTTGCTGCAACCGCACTGCTGCTGAGTGAAAATCTGTTCCCGGCTCTGGTCAACGGTGTTTTGTCGATCTTTGATGACAAGAACTATGTCAATTATATTACCTTTGGCGCCAAAAACTCGCTTCGCAGTATTCTTCTGTCTCTGATCCCGGTGGTCTATCTGCTTTTGAACGCATCCCGGGTGCCGGAGCGGAATCTTGTCTATACAAAGCTGACCGTTGCCAGCTATCTGCTGTCGATCCTTGCGTTCCAGAACAACATTCTGATCCGCATACGGATGTATTTCGAGATTTTTTCGGCGGTAGCCGTTCCAACGACTTATTTCGCGGCAAAAGAGCCGCTTCCTGGGGAAAGTGAGCCGTCTGGCGCCGGACGCAGATTTTTCCTGATCGTGAACCGATACGTCCTGCCGGCTCTGATTTTTCTGATCTATCTTCTGAAGTATTATAATTTCTTCCAGGAGCCCGTGTGGGAACCGTTTCTCACCTACAAGACGATTTTGTGGAGGTAAAGCGTGCGCATCATGCAGATCAATTCCGTCCCCTATGGCAGCACGGGGCGGATCATGTTTGCCATTGCCGGTCAGGCCAGACGCATGGGACACACCGCCTTCTGCACCACGGGCTTCTCCTGGCACAAGGCGGATCAGCCGCATTATTTTCTGACCAGCGGGATCGTGGAAAAGGAGCTGCACACGGTGCTGGCCAAATGCACCGGCTATAACGGACACTTCTCGCACCACGCCACAAGGCGGCTGCTCCGGTTTATGGATTCCTACCGGCCGGACGTGATCCATCTGCACAACCTCCACGGCTGGTACCTGAATCTGCCGATGCTGTTTCACTATATCAAGGCTAATCGGATCCCGGTGGTCTGGACGCTGCATGACTGCTGGGCTTTTACGGGGCAGTGCGCCCATTTTGCATATGCCGGCTGCGGCAGATGGCGGGAGGGCTGCGGGCACTGTCCCCAGCTGAACCGTTACCCCCAGAGCTATGTGGACCGCACGGAGTTTTTGCTTCGTGAAAAGAGAGAGCTGTTTTCCGGCGTGGAGCGTATGACGATCGTAACCCCCTCCCAATGGCTTGCCGGCATGGCCGGACAGAGCTTTCTGGGAGAGTATCCCATCCGCGTCATCCCCAACGGAATCGACCTGGATACATTCCGCCCCCGGGAGCGGAGCGACCTGTCATTTGATACAGGCGGGAAAAAGCTGATCCTGGGCGTATCGCTGGGCTGGGACCAGCGAAAGGGGCTGGATGTGTTTACCGAACTGGCGGATCGTCTGGGCCCCGCATACCAGATCGTCCTGGTGGGTACGGACCGGGAGACGGACCGCAGCCTTCCGGAGGGGATCATTTCGATCCATCGAACGCATGACCGGCGGGAATTGGCGGAGCTGTACAGCGCCGCGGATGTGTTTGTCAATCCCACCCGGGAGGACACATTTCCCACGGTAAATCTGGAGGCGCTGGCCTGCGGGACGCCGGTGATCACCTTTGAAAACGGCGGGAGCGCCGAATGCCTGGATGAGAGCTGCGGCTGTGCTGTTCCGCCGGAGGACATAGCGGCTCTGCAGCGGGAGATCCTGCGGGTATGCACCACATCTCCATACAGCAGGGCGGCCTGCCGGGAAAGAGCGAAAGGATTTGACGCAGATGAGCAGTTCAAAAAATATATCGGCCTGTACGCATCACTGCCTGACTGACCTGCAGAAGCGGGAACTGGAGCTGCTGAAGCAGTTTGATGCCGTATGCGAAAAATTGCAGCTACGTTATTTTCTGGTTTGCGGTTCTGCTTTGGGCGCCGTCAAGTATCAGGGGTTCATTCCGTGGGACGACGATGTGGATGTTGCGCTGTTTCGGGAGGACTACGAGATCTTTCTGGCCAGGGCGCCGGAGCTTCTGCCGCCGGAGGTGTTCCTGCAGAACACCTATACGGATCCCCAGGTTCCGTTTATTTACAGCAAGCTCCGCAATTCGAACACGACTTTTGTGGAGCGGTCCTGCGCCAATCTGTCCATGCACCATGGAATCTACATAGATGTTTTCCCGCTGGATGGCTATCCGTCTGACCCGCTGGCGCGGATCCTGCTGGAAATGCGAAAGAAATACTACACATACCTGCTGTATACGCCGCTGGATATTCCCCGGCGTCCTTATGCAAAGGTTCTCAACGCCCTGCTGGGCAGGAGGCATTCTGTTTCCGAGGCGGCCCGGAAATATTCCCGAATGATATCCCGCTATCCCGTAAGCGGTTCTGCTTTGATCTGCAACCACGGGAACTGGCAGGGATGGCGGGAATATGCGGCCAGGGAGCAGTATGCCGACGGGACGCCGACATCATTTGAGGGATTGAAGGTATATGTGCCCCGGCAATACGATGCATACCTGACGCAGAAATACGGCAATTGGAGAGCGGATATTCCGGATGCGCAGAAGGTGGGGCATCACACCTGCTTGATTTGCGATCCTGACCGGCCCTATACCGACTATAAAGGAGAGATGTCATGAGCAGAAAATGTTTACTTGTGATGGGAATTGCCATGCTGATGTGTCTGCTTATGGGGTGCTCCGGTCAGCAGGGCGATCCGGCGGAGACGGATTACCGCGATGCGGATGATTTTGCGGTCCGTGCAGGGTATATCGAGCTTCCCTGCGGATACGGAACTCTGAAATATCCGGATCGCTGGGTCCAGTCTTTGGCCGTGGAATGCCGGAAAAGCGGCAATATAGAGATCCGCATCTTTTACTATGTGGATGGCGACAGAAAGGCGGAGGTTGCCCGTTTGTCCTTCGGGACAGAGGATGGTTTCCTGGTGGGGACGGTCTGCGGAGCGGCTGTTTCCGTCCGTATGGGGGATATACAGGACGCGCAGTGGAGTGAGAGCGATGTCCTGAATTATTGCGCCATGCAGGAGGACATCAATGAACTGATCGCCCACCTGCCGGAGCTTGAGGGCTTTTCGTCCCAATGACGCGCGGCTTTTACGGTTTGACCGTTGACGCATATGTTTGACAGAGAACGGAGGTGATGGGCAGCACGATTGACAGACCGAGAATCCACAAAAACAATGGAAAGGAAACGAAAAAATGAAGAAAAGTATGGCCCAGCGGCTGACATCGCTGCTTCTGGCCGTGATGATGGTGTTCGGCTTGCTGCCGGGCGCGGCATTCGCGGCGGATGGCAGTGATGCCCAGTTTGTCTCCGAGACCCACGATGTGTTCAAGCACACGGAGTCTACCCTGGCCCCCGGCGTGGAGCAGTACATCAACTACGCCTATGCCAAGGACGGCAAGCAGATGGTCTACTATGTGGCCACTGCGGACATCACCCGGGACGACGTGGTGGTGCAGACGTCCTATCTCAAGCAGCACGAAAACGGCATCATGGGCATGGAGAAGCTCACCAACCAGATGGCCTATGCCAACGGGAAGTACAGCAGCCCCGACGATGCCCAGTTCATCAGCGAGTATTACAACGTAGTGGCAGGCGTCAACGCCTCCTTCTACAACATGACCACCGGTCAGCCCATGGGCATCACCTATATCGACGGTGTGTCCTTCGGCACCAACAACTATGACAACTTCTTCGCCGTTCTGAAGGACGGCAAGACAGCGGTCATCGACTATGCCAGCAACCTCAGCAAGTATGTGGACGAGAACGGCCAGAGCACCATCTGGCAGGCGGTGGCCGGTTCCGTGTGGCTGGTCCGCGACGGCAAGGACGTTACCGCCAACGCGAGCGGTTCTTACAACACGGACCGCCACTCCCGCACCTGCGTGGGCGTCACCGCCGACGGCAAGGTAGTGACCATGGTGCTGGACGGCCGCCAGGAGCCCTTCTCCTGCGGCGGCACCATGCACGAACTGGCCCAGATCATGCTGGAGGCCGGCTGCGTGGCGGCTGTCAACCTGGACGGCGGTGGCTCCGCCACCTATGCCGCCCGGCCTGAGGGCGCCGACTCCGTCAGCGTCATCAACCGGCCCTCCGACGGCTCCGAGCGGTCCATTTCCGCGGGCCTGATCATCGCCTCCACGGCGGCTCCCTCCAACGTGTTCGACCGCGTGAGCATGACGGCGGCGAATGAGTACGTCACCCCCGGCACCGGCGCGGAGATTACCGTGTCCGGCGTGTCTCCTGCCGGTACGTCGGCGGAGATCCCCGAGGGCGTCACCTACGCCGTCTCCAACGGTACCTATGAAAACGGCATCCTGACCCCGGCGGCCGTGGGCGACACCGTCCTGACGGCCCAGTACGAAGGCCGGGACGTGGGCTCCGTCACCGTCCATGCGGTGATGCCCGAGAAGCTGGCCTTCGTCAACGCCAGCATGACCGTGCCCTTCGGGAAAACGGTGACGCTGAACCTGACGGCCACCTACGGTCTCAACGAGGTGAAGATCAAGACCCAGGACGTGAACTTTACCCTGGGCAACCCCGGTGTGGGCACCATCGACGGCTTTGACTTCACTGCCGGTGACGGCAGCGTCACCGACAGCGCCATCACGGCAGCGATCATCGGAACGGACGTGACCGCCGCCGCCCAGATCAAGCTGGGCAAGGGGTCCGAGGTACTGTGGGACTTCGAGGACGGCGACATCTCCGAGTTCTATCGCACGGCTGCGCCAAATTATAACTATCTCATCACCCCCGGCAGCTGCTCCCTGGCCACTGCCGAGACCGGAAAGGTCCACAGCGGCAGCTATGCCCTGAAGTTCAACGCCGACTTCTCCGTGGCCACGGAGTCCGGCTATATGAACGCCCGGCTGAACGTGAAGAACAACACCGGCGAGCGCATCGACCTGAAGGATGCCACCCGCCTGGGTATGTGGATCTATTTCCCCATTGAGGCCAAGTCTCTCAACGGCCGCATCTTCCTGCAGGCGGTCAAGGAGCGCAACGAGGACGGCTCCATCAAGACCGTGTCCAGCGGCTACACCACAGCCACCCTCATCGACGACGGCGGCGACTGGGACTGCGGCTTCCCCATGGAGTATGACGAGCCCGGCTGGCACTATGTGTACTTCAACCTGTCCGGCGGCGACTGGTGCATTCCTGCCAATTGGGACATGCTGGATATGTACGTCAACGACCGGGACGGCAGCAAGCACGGCTATAACCACCTGGAGCACAAGTCCCAGAACAGCAACGTGGTGATGTATCTGGACGACATCACCGTGGATTACTCCGACGCCGTGGACGACCGGGACGCTCCCGTGTTCAGTAGCCTCCGCTGGGCGGATTCCAAGATGAGCGATGCCACCTCCTTCACCCGTGGCACCGTGGCCCAGACCAATGACAACGTGCTGTCCTTCAGCGCTGCCGTGGCCGACAAGGACAAGAGCAACGCCACCGGCCTGGATGAAGCCACTGCCCGGATCTATGTGGACGGCGTGGCCGTTCCCAGCACCCTGCAGGGCGGCGTGCTGTCCACCGGCGACTGCGTGCTGGCCGACGGCATCCACACCGTGAAGTTCGCCGTCTGCGACAAGCAGGGCAACTATGCCTCCGCCATCCGCCAGATCAACGTGCAGGCCGGCAGCGGCCTGTCCACCGTGAAGCTGGTGCCTCACGACGCATCCGTGAACAACATCCTGCTGGGCTCCGTGTACTACATGGACCTGGTTGCGACCGACGTGGAAAAGGTACAGTCCGTGTCTGCGGACATCGACCTGAACAATATGAGCCGCTGGGAGCTGGACCACATGACCGTGGCCCCGGGCTTCGAGGCCTCCTATGTCATCAGCGACCCCGATGAGAAGATCGCCACCGTCACCATCACCCGCACCGGCAGCACCGATGCCACCGGCGAGGGCGTGCTGGTGTCCATGCCTGTGCGCACCTGGGAGCTGCCCGCCGTGGTGGCTGACGGCACCCGCACGAACGTGTGGATGTATCCCGAATACCGCAAGGGCAACGAGGTGTGGCCCATCGACATCAGCGCCTCCGTGGTCCGGGGCGAGGTGACCTTCATCGACGGCACCGCCGACACCTTCACCGGTGCGGGGGTCCAGGTGGATACCGAGGCCCATTACTGGACCAACGAGACCAAGCCCGCCGACTACGCTTCCTGGAACGGCGGCCATGACCACCGGGCCGAGACCAAGCAGTACTATGCCGAAACCGCCACCAACCATGTGGACGCCATGGCCCTGCCCGACAAGGCGGCCACCTGCACCGAGGACGGCTACACCGGCCGCACCTACTGCCAGGTGTGCAGCTCCGTGGTGGAGTGGGGCACCGCCGTTCCCGCCACCGGCCACAGCTATGAGCTGACGGACGGCGTGATGAAGTGCTCCGTCTGCGGCGAGTTGCTCACCGGCCAGCTGGACGGCAAGCGCTATGCCGACGGCGTCCTGGCCAACGGCTGGTACGGCGACTCCTACTATACGGACGGCGTGGCCCTGACCGGCCTGCAGAAGATCGACGGTTACTACTACGACTTCGGCGAGGACGGCGTGTGCCCCGGCCGGACGAAGTATACGGGCCTGCTCCGTGATGAAAACGGTCTGTTCTATGTGCGGGTCGGCACGCCGGGTTCCGGTTGGGTAACGACCGCCGAAAACGACGTGTATTACATGGGCACCCTGCACAATGGGATCTACTATGCGATGACCGGCGAGGTGGAGCTGGGCTCCCCCCTGGTGCGTTATCTGTTCGGCCAGGACGGCAGGTTGCTCCGTGGCGGCTGGCACGATACCGCAGACGGCTTGCGCTACTATTGGGCCGGCGCGATGGTGAAAAACAAGCTGTGCGAGGTGGAAGGGAAGACGTATTTCTTCGACCGCGCCGGTTATGCCGTCAGCGGCGTGTATAATGTAGCAACCGGCTACTATGATGCCCCGGTGTATTACGTCTTTGACCGCGACACCCATCAGCGGGTCTATACTGAAAACGGCATCGTGTCCTGCAACGGGGCGCAGTATGCCTATGTTGACGGCGTGTTGGCCACCGGCCTGCAGAAGATCGATGGGAAGTATTACTACTTCTCTATGAACAGCTTCGCTATGCGCACCGGGCACTACATCGTGTCGTACAAGAACTCCAATGGTATGCTGAGCAAGGACCGTGCCTTCGACTTCGACGCGACCCACGGCTATGCGGTGGACGCCAGCGGGACCCCCCTGACGAGCTTGGAGGAGACGCCCCAGCCCAGCACTGGGTTTGTCACGGAGAACGGCAAGACATATTATCTGCTGGCTGACGGTAGCAAGGCCACCGGTCTGCAGAAGATCGACGGGAAGTATTACTACTTCTCCGTGAATAACTACGCCATGCGCACCGGGCACTACATCGTGTCGTACAAGAACTCCAACGGTATGCTGAGCAAGGACCGTGCCTTCGACTTCGATACGACCCACGGCTATGCGGTGGATGCCAGCGGGAGCCCCCTGACGAGCCTGGAGGAGACGCCCCAGCCCAGCACCGGGTTTGTCACGGAGAACGGCAAGACGTATTATCTGCTGGCCGACGGCAGCAAGGCCACCGGCCTGCAGAAGATCGACGGGAAGTATTACTACTTCTCTGTGAATAACTACGCCATGCGCACCGGGTATTACATCGTGTCGTACAAGAACTCCAACGGTATGCTGAGCAAGGACCGTGCCTTCGACTTCGATACGACCCACGGCTATGCGGTGGATGCCAGTGGGAACCCTCTGACGAGCCTGGATTAAACGCAATTCCTAATAACCGCCCCATTATGGGGCGGGAGCTGCACAAAATCAAAGCCTCCGCGGGGCGTGCAGCGGGCAACGGGATTTTCCCGGCAAATTTGATTGGATCAGAAAGGTCTGCTTAGATGAGCTTGTCAAACACGAAAGTGTTAAAAAACGCATCCTGGATCATCGTCTGCAAAGCTGCACAGGCGCTCATCGCGCTGGTGATTACCACGATCTCGGCACGGTATTTGGGGCCATCCAACTATGGCCTTCTCCATTATGCCATATCCGTGGTGTCCTTCGCCGTGCCTGTTGCGCAACTGGGGCTTCGCAATGTGCTTGTGGAGGAAATCGTCTCCCATCCGGAGCGAGAGGGAGAAAGCCTTGGAACGACGCTGGGCATGAGCGTGGTATCCAGCCTTTTTTGCGTGGCCGGATGTCTGGTGTTTGTTTCGGCGGTCAATACCGGAGAGCGGGACACGCTGATTGTGTGCGCACTGTATGGAGTTTCTCTGATTTTTCAGATGACAGAAATGATCCAGTGCTGGTATCAGGCAAAGTTGCTGTCCAAATACACGTCCATTGTTTCGCTGATCTCCTATATTATCGTGGCAGCCTATAAAATATTCCTGCTGGTCACGCAAAAGAGCATCTATTGGTTTGCTGTCTCTTATGCCTTTGACTATTTTCTTATCTCGGCGATCCTGCTGCTACTGTATGGAAAGCTGGGAAAGCAGAAGCTGTCATTCTCGCTGTCTCTGGGACGGGTACTGTTTCACCGCAGTCGGTATTACATTGTGTCCAGCATGATGGTCACCGTTTTCTCCCAAACAGACCGGATCATGATCAAAATGATGGTGGGTAATGCGGAAAACGGTTATTATGCCACAGCGTGTACCTGCGCAGGGCTGACGGCCTTTATATTCACGGCGATCATCGACTCTATGCGCCCGATGATTTTTGAAAGCAAAAAGCTAAGCCGGAAAGAGTTTGAACGCAACATATCCCGCCTGTATTCGGTGGTCATATACCTGGCGTTGCTGCAAAGTGTCGTATTGACGCTGCTGTCCGGGCCGGTGGTGCGGCTTCTCTATGGACAGGTCTATACCCCGGCAATCCCTTTGCTTCGGATCATCACCTGGTATTCGGCATTTTCCTATATGGGATCCGTACGGAATATCTGGATGCTGGCGGAGGAGAAGCAGCGATATCTCTGGATGATCAACCTGACCGGCGCGGTCATGAATGTGATAGGGAATCTGCTGCTGATTCCCGCTGGCGGAGCAGCCGGTGCGGCAATTTCTTCCGTTCTCACTCAATTTTTTACCAATTTCCTGCTGTGCTTGATCTTCCGTCCGATTAGGACGACAGCAAAGCTGATCTGGGCTTCACTTGATCCCAGACTGATACTTGAGTTCATACCCAGAAAGGAGTGACACCATCGTGGAATATAGCCATACTGTCAGGCAGGCGCTTGAATTTGGCGGTAAGGTCCTTCTGATCACCGGCGGGACAGGCTCCTTTGGCAACGCCGTGCTGCGCCGCTTCCTGACCACCGGCATTGCGGAGATCCGCATTCTCTCCCGGGACGAGAAGAAGCAGGACGATATGCGCCACACCTATCAGGAGCGCTGGCCGCAGCACGCCGGGAAGATCAAATTCTACATCGGCGACGTGCGGGACTACCGCTCCATCGCCCCGGCCTTCCGGGGGGTGGACTATGTGTTCCACGCCGCCGCCCTGAAGCAGGTGCCCTCCTGCGAGTTCTATCCCATGGAGGCGGTGAAAACCAATATCATCGGCTCCGACAACGTGATAAGCGCCTGCGTGGAAAACGCCGTGAAAAAGGCGGTGTTCCTGTCCACGGACAAGGCGGCCTATCCCATCAACGCCATGGGCATGACCAAGGCCGTCATGGAGAAGAATGTCATCGCCCGCTCCCGGCAGATGCTGCCGGGGGATCCGATTTTGTGCCTCACGCGCTATGGAAACGTCATGGCCTCCCGCGGGTCCGTCATTCCGCTGTTCTGCCAGCAGATCGACGAGGGCAAGCCCTTGACTGTCACCAACCCCGACATGACCCGGTTCATGATGACCCTGGAGGACGCAGTGGACCTGGTCCTGTATGCCTTCGAGCATGGCGAACAGGGGGACCTGTTCGTGCAGAAGGCTCCGGCCGCCACCATTGAGACACTGGCCCAGGCGGTGCTGGAGCTGAAAGACGCGGATTCCGGCGTGACCACCATCGGCACCCGCCACGGCGAGAAGCTCTATGAGGTGCTGGTCACCGCAGAGGAGATGCTGCGGGCGGAGGACCTGCCGGGCTTTTTCCGTGTTCCGGCAGATAACCGGGATCTGAACTACGACAACTATTTCAGCAAGGGAAATCCAGCATTTGGCAGGATCGAGCAGTACACCTCCCACAACACCCAGCGTCTGGATGTGGAGGGGATGAAACGGCTTCTACGGAAGCTGAGGCTGTTCGGAGGGACCTGCTGATGAACGTACTAATCACCGGCGCAAACGGATTTGTGGGAAAAAATCTGACCCAGCGTCTTTTCACAATCAAGGACCGCAGAGATAGAACCCGACCTGCGCTGCAAGTTGATGAGATTCTTTTATGTACGCGGGATGCTTCGGAAGAAGCCTTGGCGGACTACTGCCAAAAAGCGGATTTCGTGGTCCATCTGGCAGGTGTGAACCGGCCCAAAGACCCGGAAGAATTTGCAGCCGGAAACACAGACTTCACCCGTGCTCTGTTGGAACTGCTTCGGAAAAGCGGTAACCGCTGCCCGGTGCTGCTGTCCTCCTCTATTCAGGCCGGCCTGACCGGACGATATGCCGGGAGTCCCTATGGGCAGTCCAAAAAAGCGGCGGAGGAGCTGCTCCTCACTTACAGCGAAGAAACCGGCGCAGCCGGGATGATCTATCGCCTGCCGAACCTGTTCGGCAAATGGTGTCGTCCCAACTACAATTCCGCCGTGGCCACTTTCTGCCACAACATCGCCCGTGACCTGCCCATCACCGTTTCTGACCCGGCGGTGGAATTGGAGCTGGTTTACATTGACGACCTGGTGGAAGAGATTCTGAACGCCGTGGAGGGCCATCCCCGCCGGACGGAGGGGGCGTATTGCAGCGTCCCGGTCAGTCACCACGAAACCCTCGGCGAGATCGTCCGTCTGCTCCAGTCCTTTCACCACCAACCGCAGACCCTGCTGCTGCCGGAAATCCCGGCGGGTAGCTTTGCCAAAAAGCTCTATAGCACTTATCTTTCCTATCTGCCGCCAGAAAAGACTGCGTTTCCGCTGAAGATGAATGTGGACCCGCGCGGCAGCTTCACGGAGCTGCTGAAAACGGAGAGCTGCGGCCAGGTTTCCGTGAACATCTCAAAGCCCGGCATTACCAAGGGGCAGCACTGGCACAACAGCAAGTGGGAATTTTTCATGGTGGTGGCCGGACACGGGCTGATCCGGGAGCGGAATCTGAATACCGGTGAGCTGGTGGAGTTCGAGGTGTCCGGAGAAAAAATCGAAGCCGTCCATATGCTGCCGGGCTATACCCACAACATCATCAATCTCAGTGAAACGGAAAATCTGGTGACCGTCATGTGGGCCAATGAGCCGTTTGACTCTAACCACCCGGATACCTACTTTGAGGAGGTCTGACCATGGGAAAACTGAAGCTGATGACGATCATCGGCACGCGACCGGAGATCATCCGGCTGTCCGCCACCATAAAGTGCTGCGACCGGTACTTTGAGCAGATCCTGGTCCACACCGGCCAGAACTATGACTACACCCTCAATCAGGTGTTTTTCGACGATCTCGGCCTCCGTGCGCCGGACTTTTATCTGGATGCCGCAGGCGATGACCTGGGAGCTACCATCGGGAATATCGTGGAACGCTCCTACAAGCTGATGGCGCAGGAAAAGCCCGATGCCGTGCTGGTGCTGGGCGATACCAACTCCTGCCTCTCCGTGATCGGCGCCAAGCGGCTGCACATTCCGATTTTTCATATGGAAGCCGGGAATCGCTGCAAGGATGAGTGCCTGCCAGAGGAGACGAACCGCCGCATCGTAGACATCATCAGCGATGTCAATCTCTGCTATTCCGAGCACGCACGCCGGTATCTGATGGAGTGCGGCCTGCCGAAGGAGCGCACCTTTGTAACCGGCAGCCCCATGGCCGAGGTGCTACACGCCAATCTGGACAAGATCGAGGCAAGCAGCGTCCATCAGCGGCTGGGACTGACGAAGAAGCAGTATATTCTGCTCTCCGCACACCGTGAGGAGAACATTGATACAGACCGAAACTTTTTTCAGTTGTTCACGGCAATCAACGCCATGGCAGCGAAATATGATATGCCCATTCTCTACTCCTGCCATCCGAGGAGCCGGAAGCGGCTGGAGGCGACGGGATTTCAATTGGACTCCCGGGTAATTGCCCACGAGCCCCTGGGCTTTCACGATTATAACTGTCTCCAGATGAACGCCTTCGCGGTGGTTTCCGACAGCGGGACCCTGCCGGAGGAGGCCAGCTTTTTCCTCTCCGTGGGAAAACCCTTCCCGGCGATCAGCATCCGAACCTCCACCGAGCGCCCCGAGGCGCTGGACGCCGGATGCTTCGTGCTGGCGGGAATCGACGCGGATTCTCTCCTGCAGGCGGTGGAAATGGCCGTCGGGATGCAGCGGGAGGGCTGCTTTGGCACGCCGGTGGCGGATTACACCACCGAAAATGTGTCCATGAAGGTCACAAGGACCATCCAGAGTTACACGGGCGTCGTGAATAAAATGGTCTGGAGGAAGGACGGGTAAATCCTGTTCTTGCTGCTCTTTGTATACTAAGATTGGAGGAAGCAAATGAAAAAGAGAAACCTCATAGTGGCGGTCTGTATCATTGCTGTTTTGCTCTTAATCGCCGTTGCATTCTGGCTTATTCAATCTAAGCTGGACAAAATCAATAAAGCACCTGAAGTTAGCGATATTGTCGCTCCAGAGAACGAAGATTTTGAGACAGACACGGGAAGCGGTTCTCAAGATATGCTTGAGCTCAATCCTGATTCCGTCGATTGGAGCGAGATCGAATCATTTTGGGATGACGATCTAATCAACATTTTGTTGGTTGGACAGGATCGATATCCTGGACAACAGGGGCGTCAGAGATCGGATTCCATGATCTTGTGCAGCATAAACTTGGATACAAAGCAGATATCCATGATCTCATTCTTAAGGGATCTCTATGTCCAAATTCCGGGCGGATACTCAGATAATCGATTGAATGCAGCCTATGCTTTTGGAGGGTTCTCGCTGTTGGTGGACACGCTGCACACTAACTTTGGCGTTACAATCGACGGATGCTTTGAAGTAGATTTATCGGGCTTCCGCACCATTGTCGATATACTCGGAGGTGTGGACATTGCATTGACCAGCAAAGAGGCGCAAAAGATAGGGGTGGGGACGGCGGAAGGGACATACCATCTGGATGGAAAAAATGCTCTTGCATATTCACAAATCAGAAAAATTGATAGTGACTTTTTCAGAACACAACGCCAGAGAAATGTGTTACAAGCAATTTACACGAAGTTCCAGCAGAGTAGTGCAACTGATCTAATGCATCTGTTGGATGAAGTACTTCCGTACCTAACAACCGACATGACAAACTCGCAGATTATGCTGTTAGCAGCAAAGTGTATTCCGATCATGGGGAGTGCAAAGCTTTCCAGCTACCGCGTTCCTGCAGATGATGCATATTACTACGCTTCAATTAGGGGAATGTCGGTGGTTGTTCCAGATTTGGATAAGATCCACGATGATCTGTTGAATGAGTATCTTCCACTCAATGCGGAGAAAGAGAGCAGTAAATGACCGTTTTACTTACTGGCGGAGCGGGGTATATCGGTAGCCATGTGGCAGTTGAATTGCTTCAGTCGGGATACGATGTCATTATCGCAGATAATTTCTATAATAGTTCCACTGAGGTTCTGAGAAGAATAGAGAAAATCACCGAGAAAAGTATTATTACATACCATGTGGACATTCAGAATCCTGCGGATTTGGAACACATTTTCAAGCAGCATGAGATAAATGCGGTCATGCACTTTGCTGGCTATAAGGCTGTAGAGGAATCCGTTCAGCAGCCGCTCAAGTATTACAGAGGTAACCTCGACAGCACCCTCACGCTGTTGGAAACCATGCACAAGTATCAGGTCAAAAACTTGGTTTTCAGCTCGTCTGCGACGGTTTATGGCAATCCATCTACGCTGCCGATTACCGAGGCGTGCCCCATAGGTAATATCGTAAGTCCGTATGGATGGACGAAGTATATGATTGAGCGGATCATTACAGATTATGCCGAGGCGACTGCAGACTTTTCTGCGGTCATTTTTCGCTATTTCAATCCGGTTGGAGCACATCCCAGTGGCCTTATCGGAGAGGCACCAAATGGTACACCTAATAATTTAATGCCATATATTACACAGGTTGCCATGGGAAGGCGAACGCGGCTATCCATTTTTGGCGCTGATTATGATACGCCAGATGGTACATGTATCCGGGATTATATACACATCATGGACATTGCTGCTGGTCATATAGCAGCACTACCGTTCTGCACTTCGCATAAGGGCGTGGAGGTAATTAATCTGGGAACAGGTGTGGGACATAGCGTCCTTGAACTGGTTTCTGCATTTGAAAGTGCCACCGGGATTCATATTCCTTTTCAAATTGTTGATCGGCGTGTGGGAGACATTCCGGTCTGCTTTGCATCGGCAGCAAAGGCAAAAGCACTGCTTGGTTGGCAAGCCACAAGATCTCTGAGAGATATGTGCCATGACGCATGGAACTGGCAATTGAAAAATCCGAATGGGTTTACAACGGTAGAATAGATTCTGCATTATCGTAGGAAATATTAAAGGCAGGAGATGATACACTACGAAATCAAAAGTGCGCTATATACGTCAAGTAGATACTTGCGTATACTGCGGCTGCCCAGTTCCTGAAGGACGTATGGCCTGTTATAACTGTGAAAACAATACCGAGCATTTTCTGCGGGAACGACAGAGAAATCAATTTAGACTGCTGAGACAAGTGCAAAACTTTCTCAGTTCTATGCGCAATGGTTGAGTTGCTGTTGGAATGGCTATATTTCTATTCAATACATTATTTCTGCAAGCAAGGACATCCTGACTGATAGGATTCCTTGCTTGTTTTTGAAATTATGAAAAGCTCACAGCAAAAACAACAACTTTTTCTGTGCCCCTACCTATAGCACCATACGGATACACACCATTTGATTACCATATGCCATACCGATGATTTCTATAAAGGTAATCAAATGAGGTGTATACTAATAGCATAGTAGGTGGTACCAATGTTCAATGCACAACAGCGGATTCGACAGTTAATGGATGAGCGTGGATGGACAATTTATCGGTTAGCGCAGGAGTCCAAGCTGTCACAGACAACAATCAGTAATATCTTCAAGCGGAACAATCAGCCGTCTATTCCGACGGTAAATGCGATTTGTGACGCTTGCGGAATCACGCTGGCTCAGTTCTTTGCGGAGGACGATCCAGCAAACACTCTGAATACCCAGAGTGAGTTTGACAACAGTGTTGCGGCGCTCAGGGAGGATCAGCGCGAAGCGCTTGCTGCATTCATCAAGACAATGGTATAGTACATAACCGCTCAGCCCTTCTGTGCGGTTCACAGCAGAGGCTGTCCGAGGTACATTGGACAGCCTCTGCGCTTTTTTACAAATCAAAGGAGGCGTATTCATGAGCAACGAAGTCATTCAGGAAACCACCCCGCTTGTTGAATGCAGCGCGTTCCATCTTGGAATGAGCGTGTTGGAGGCCAGCCTGCGAAACACCGAGAATTCAGAAGCTATCATCAGCGGCCTTCTGAAGGGTGCGGCTGAGTTTTATGGCGCATCGAGGGCCTCTGTGGTGGAGGCTGACTGGGAGCTTGGGATCGGCGTCATTACCTATGAGTGGTGCAAAGATGGTGTCCCAGCACAGAGAGATATGCTCCAGTGCCTGCCTATGGAGAAGTTTCCGAGATGGAGGAAATCACTTCGAGCCAATAAACCAGTCGTGATTTCTGATTTGCAGAGATTGGAGAAAATCTATCCGGATGAAGCAGCCTTCTTTCAGGCGTATGGGGTGACTACATTATTGGCGGCACCATTCTCCAAGCGAATCAATCAGGGATTTATTGCTGTGGATGATCCGACCCGCTACACGGATGACCCGGTTTTCCTGTTCATCGCTTCCTACGCGGTAGTACTGGAGCTCAACGAGATCAAACAACAGCAGTCCATTTTGGCCGCCACAAAAGCATCCAAATACAATCCGGAGGACATCCATATCAATTTCTTTGGCGGTATGGAGATCATCGGCTCAAAGGGAACGCTGACCGGAGAAGATATCAAGGCGGATCAGTGCTACCTGCTCCTGGCATATCTCATTCTGAATCACAAAAAGAATTTCTCCATTGACACGCTGGCAGAGATCATCTGCCCATACGATGAACTCGATTCGCCGTATAAGGTTGTCAACAATATCGTTTACCGCCTGCGGCGTACCCTTTCTGTTATCGGCCTTGACAAGCTGGTCGTCGGTAAGAACGGTACATTCCAGATCAATCCCGACTATAATATCCATACAGACTTTGACCGCTTTGAGGATGCCTGCATTCAGTTGAAAACAGAAGAAAAACCTGATATGCGCCATTCTCTCTACCACACTGCAATCAATCTGTACAAGGGACAACTGCTTCCGAGGTGTGAACACGAACTGTGGTTGATGCAGTTGTCCATGTACTATCAGTCGCTGTATCTGCAGATCACCAAGGGATACGTCCGCCTTAAGATGGAGTGCAAGGATTATATCCTGGCGCAAAAGACGGCCATTGACGCTCTGCGCTTCGACCCGAAGGACAGCGAACTGAACATGTATGCGATCCTGACCATGGGATTTCAGGGGAATCTCTCTATGGCGCAGACATACTACACGGCAGCAAAGCCCTATCTGGCGTTGGAGCATGCCGAGGTTATTAAGAAGTATTTGAATGTAAAATGAGAGTAACTTGAGGTTGCTCCCGAGGTTGTAGCGGAGGTTGCTGCTGAGGTTGCACAGTAGGTTGCTCCAGAGGTTGCGGAGGAGGTCATATAGGAGGCTGCACAGTAGGTTGCAGCGGAGGTCACAGAAAAGTCATACAGGAGGTTGTCCAGCAGGTCACGGCTGAGGTTACCCGCCCGTTATCATTGGTTATCGGATGCGTCCGATAGATGATGCGGGCGGGTGATTTTTTTGCTGTGCAGGAGACTATATTACGCCGTTGGTCACCACAAGGCCGGTTTGCGACCCTTGTGTACGGATCTGTATGGCCCTCCTGCGCCGCAGACAGCCTATCATTCTAATATTGCGTCCTGCTCCCGGAGCCATTGCGCTCCGGGAGCTTTTTTGCATTTTGGGGCGCTTTTGCCACGCTGCCGTGGCCCTCCATTTTCGAGATTTGCTTCACCACCAAATCTTGAAAAACGGAGGACAGAAAATGTCGTATCACAATGACCCATATCGGGTCGATTATTTGAAGATATATCCCTGCTTAAAAGAGCGCCCGGATGTGTTGGAAGTCTTGAAGAAAAGCGACCGCAAGATGAAATACATGGAGGTGGATCTGAAAAGCGAACAGCGCAGGAAAAATGCCGAGAATGGGGCAGAGAGTTATGTCCCCAGCAAAGAGGATTCGCTGGAGCGGCTCGTATATTCTGCGAAGTGCCAGTTTGCGGACGATGCTGAAGGCATCGAGGATGCTGTAATCAGGAAAGATGATTTATGCCGTTTACGGGCCGCCCTGGATCAGTTGAGCGAAGAAGAAAGATTCCTGATTCATGCGCTGTTTTTCGACGAGCGCTCAGAGCGTGAGCTGGAAGAAATGATGGGTGTCCATCGAATGACGATCCATAATCGGAAGATCCGTATCTTGCAGAAATTGAAAAAGATGCTGAGATGACAAAAAAGTTTGGTGCAAACGGTGTTTTCAACGGCTAATAGAGTGAGAGGACTTTGAACCTCACCCCGCTGCTGATAAATCAGCGGCTTTGTTCCTTGAAAAATACCGCCAGGTCATATCCAGCAACTTGAATACATTAGCCGACGGAGCCAGCGTCAGGCCGAGTGCGCGAAGACCACCTGTGCGGAGAAACTCCGCATCAAAGGACGGCCAAGTAAGGTGCAGAGCGATACCCACTCAGGCCAAGACAGCTTTGGCAAGCTGTTCCCGTCATGATCCCGTCAGCCCATAATGATACTCCTGTACGCAGCTTCGAGAGATCCTCGGAGGGGTGAGAGTCCCGTGATGTGTGCCAGCACAGTTCAAGTTGCCGCCCTGCCTGGGGAAGTAGTGT
>UMHJ01051073.1_pt1 | contig 25526 bp, 24 predicted proteins | sample 1965511 | NCBI WGS metagenome assembly UMHJ01 (sample SAMEA4836096, study PRJEB28245) | human gut metagenome | biome: gut microbiome; material: fecal sample | place: Denmark | collected 2008
CCAATAAGAAAACCCAAAGTATCCAATAAGAAAACGCCAAGTACCCAAGGATACTTTTTCCCGCCTCTTTATGGATTCTATTCTTGAAGACTGTTTTTCCGAAAGAGAGTTTACGCATTGCGATGAAGGGGGTAAGCCCAACTATATGCGCAGGGATGGTGGCTATGTATGTGGCTATTCTCAATGTATAGCCTGTCTTTGATGGCCTGTTCATGAAGGTAACTAATATTTTTATTGCGTTCAAATGTTGTAAAACCTCTGAACATATGAAATCCAGGTGTATGATTTATGGACAATCGAGAATTTTTTCCATAGCCTTCTTTCCATCAATAATCACAGTAATACCCATTTTTGATGGCCGTTTGGAATCTTTATCATATATCAAACGCCTTTGGGAAGTAACAGTTTTACCTTTTGACATTGCTCTTTCTATTATTTTCTCTTCCATTTCCTCAAATTTTCGCCATTCACCTCCACTACGCTGCCAATCATTTCGCATCGGAACAAGATTTACACCTTCATTGATACCTCCCAAGTTCCTTTGAAATATATGCCCTGCATCATCAACATTCGTGCCTCTACCATTTTTATGTTTTACCATAAAATTACGCCTGTTATTATCTAAATCAGATTTTACTTTAATGTTTTTATAAGACTCGGGTGTATAAAACTTTTGTGCAAAAGTTGTACGTCCCAATTTATCCGTTCTATATTCCACTCCGTCTATAACATAACGTTTGTTAGGTAAAACATAGTCAAGAAAAAAATTGGGCGCAGCAGACCTCTTATCGCCCTTCGGTAAATCTGGGCAACCAGAGATGGCTCTGATTGTATTTCCTTTAACCAAAATGGCACTATTTACAGCAGATGGGTCGGAATTGAAAACTAGCAATTCTCCATTTCTTCCTTTAGCACATTCAAAATATTTTAAGTAATAATTCTTGTTTTTAAAGGGACCATCTGCATCCATCATTTTTCTTATACTTGCATATAGTTGAGGGTTTTCTTTATTTAACATCTTTAAGGCTTCCTCGCCTTGTTTATATGAATTAATCGCAATGTTCTTATATAAGGCTGCATAAGGCTTCCCTTTTATGTTTTCGCTGAATTGTGCTATTTGAGCCTTGTTTATCTTTCTTATCCCCATGAGCCTGTCCTTGTAAGAGCTATTGTTAGCCCTTTTTGCCATTTTTATCTTACTCATGGGGATGCTAACGCTAGAAAGTTCTTTAGTGGCTTTATGATTTCCATATTCCAAAAAAGATTTCAAGCCATTTTTCTCCATTTCTTTTTCGACTTTCTCACGAGCGGCTCTTTTCACAATCTGGTTGCCCAAAGATTTACCGACGTATTTGCTTCCGCTTTCTTCAGCACTCTGTTTCGCCATTTTTTCTAAGGCGTCTTTGCTTGTTTTTGCCAGTACGTCTTGACCAGTTTCTTTGCCGACACTCTTTACAAGTTTCTTGCATCCAGAGAAGGTTAAGCATAATGCAATCAGTGATATGATATATATAGTTTTTTTCATAGATTTGAGATTATAAATTCATACAGTTCTTTATTGGCATTATCAATCATCTCATTGACCCTTTTTTCACATTGGGGGATATAAAAGTTTTCTATCTGGTAAGATAAGTCATGAGCACATACGTATTTAACCATGTCGTCAGGATCGATTTTTTGAGCCTTTATATCATCGATGGTCACCTTGACATCATAGACGGTGCTTCCAATATCATACAATGTGCTTACACCTCCTGTGGCTCCTGCTAAAGCTAATGGAACGACATAATCTTTTACAGCTTCCATTAAAATTTCATCTGTTTGTCCAGAGGTGTATTTCTGTATATGTTGTAATGTGCTTTTTGTTAGTCCTATTCGCATCATAGGATCTGTCATGGTCATTTTGTGATTAAAGTTCTTATTGATGATTTGCAAACAATAAGCGTTTTGTTTGGAACAAATGGTATCCAAATAAGCCTGAATATAAGCCCTTATGTGCGTTTGGTATTTTGCCGTGTCAATTTTCTCCCAAAACATGTTTTTGAAATCGGTTTTGTTTCTTCCAAACAAGAAGTTAAGCTTTCGGTAGTTCATGAAACCTCCTGCATATTTATTGAAAACATCTTCTATGTCTTCGTTCAGCAAAGAGTCGGTTCCCATTTCAATAGATGGAATAATGGTTTTCTTGAAAATGGATTTTTCCAGTTCACTATTGTGTTTAATTTCTTTGCGAATAGATTCCGCATATACTTCTTTTGCAGTTTGGAAAAATTCTAAAACAAGGTCGTGGCAAGGAGTGTTTTGCAAATTATGGCAGATTTGTTTTAGCTCATAATAATTGCAGTATTTTAAAGCTGGCACTATCGAGTCTTGGTACAATTGGTCCAAGAAGTTGTATCTACCTCTGTTCTCTTTGTAAAATGCCGCACCATTTTCCGGAGACATCTTCGTTATAGAGTCTAATGCTATTTTGGGGGTTAGTTGTTCTGTTGGGCGATTTGAACTTTCATTGCACGAACAAAACACTACGATTAACGAAAATAGAACAATTGATATTAATATTTTATGGTCTAAGCCGACAATTGGGTAAAACCACATGTTGCAGGAGACTTTGTTTCTATGGCTGTTGTATGATATTTTCATTGGCTATTTAAATCTTTATGCGATTTGTCCGAAGAGACTGTTATTTGTTGCCATCTAACTCTCCTCAATTAGTGGCAGGCTTCTCCTTTCTCAAGGATTGTCTTGCAGAAAGGGCATCTATGTTTTGCAATGAAGTTGAAAGACAAACCTACCAAAAGAGCAATGAAAGTAGCTGTTTTCATGTTTTGTTGATTTTATTTGCTGTTCTTGTGGTTCTTTTCTATCCCTTCCCAGATACTATGATAAATCAAATTGCCTAGCAGCGAGAACGGGAACGCTCTTGCTAGGCGTGTCCTGATGCTGCTGCAATGAGGATAGGGGTGTGGCATGGTGTAAACCGTAGCGGCAAGCTCAAAATAGGGCGCTTTGAACTTCTTGCCACATTTAGTGTATTTGAATGTTGTGAGGCCTCGATACATAAGGTATATTTTTACAAAAATACGGATTCCGCACATACACGTCAAGTCCATAATGGTTCATTCGGCTTTTTTAACGCTTGCTGAAACTCACGGCCTAATCCCTTTCCATTATGATTTCTCCTCCTTCCTTGGAGGTTATCTTATAAGAACAGAGGTTACGCTTCCAGATGAAGGCATAGGGCAAGCCGATTAAAAGTATAAGGGTAGCGGTTATGTGTATGACTATTGAAAATGTGTGGCCCGCTTCTGAGGACCAACCGATGAGGGTCATTATCGCCAACATGATAACGGCAAGCGATGCGGATGATAGAAGCCATGCTTTTAGCTCTTTCTTTATCGCGTTGGCTAGCTTGCTTTTGATGAGGATGCTCTTTTCCTTTTGTTTTATGGCGAGTTTCAGCTCGTTTTTTGTGGTGACTATTTTCATGCTTTGTCGGATTTTATGCGTTGTTCTTTTTAGGCTATAGCGCTGGCGCATGTGATCCCTTGTTGCTTCCCTTGGGATGGTTGACGCACTGACCACCCACCATCACCATGATGCTGGGGAACTGTTTGCCGCAATACTTGCAGGTGCCATTGTATTTCTCCTGTTTTTGTGTGATGGCGCAAAGGTACATGTAGAATGTGCCAAATCTAGACAGAACTTTCCTCAATTCACGATGTTATTATAGGGTGTACGCAAGAAGATACATGAAGCGAAAAAGAACCCTTGGGTCATTGGCGGACGACCCTAGGGTTCTTTAGCATTGCTCCATGGGTACTTGGGCTTTTATCCTTGGAGACATACCTTCCGGGTCTATATTCTTAAGCCCATCTCATTTTTGTTTCTTCATTTGTGCATACTTTTTAGAGGTGAGACATTTATTGTCAAGCCAATGGGTGTTTACAATGCTGGTGCATGTGGCCCCTTGTTAGTTCCCTTAGGGTGGTTGACGCACTGACCACCCACCATTACCATGATGCTGGGGAATTGCTTGCCGCAATATTTGCAGGTGTACTTTGACTTCTCCGTTCCCTCATAGAGTTTGTGGCGACCTCTGTTGGGGCCATCCGGATGTTTGGAACAGGTGCCGGAGGTGAGCGACCTAACGTCGGGGAACTTGTGTCCACAATACTCGCAATAATAGTTCTTCTTTTCCATAGTGCTTGTCGGGTTAGTCCTGTCCGCCGGCATCAGCGTGGCCAGCGGGAACAGGAGGGTGAATAAAAGGTTTGTCATATATACATTATTATATATAAAGGTGTTAGCCGAAGAGAGAGGTGATGCCATGCCACATCCAGGCGATGGCTCCGGCTACCAGGCTCGTGAGCCAGTAGATGAGCAAGCAGAGCACCACGATGAATATGGCGGCCTTGACGGCTTTCTTGTTTACCTGATGGATGATTTGCTTGTCGTCATCGATATAGCCCGTGATGAGGCGCAGGTTCTTGGAGTAACTGCGGTGGAAGACATCGATGACATCGCCCAGCAGGGGCACTATGCCGACAAGCATGTCGACCAACACATTGGAGATGACCGCCAACGTGAGCGGAATGGACTTGACGACACAGAGGCTGTAGTAGATGAAGGGTACGGCCAAGACGCTGCTCAGCATGTCGCCGGCGGCAGGGAAGAAGAAACCCAAGATGGGGTCTACGAGGTATTTGTCCATAATCTTGGCGGTCTTGTCCATGACCACATAAGAGGTCATGCTCATCATCTCTTGCCGTTTCTCTTCCTTGAGCCTGCGCCTTTCCTCCTCTTTCTTCAAGGCCTCGTCACGCTTGCGCTCCTCTTGCTCCTTGTTGAAGCCCATGTCGGCCATGGCTTCCTGTCTTCTTCTCGATACCATAATAAATTAAGGTGTTATCAGGTGGTTTATAGTTCTATTTGCTTGCCGCCGTTGATGAAGTCGTCAAGTTCTTGGTCGCTCACGGATATGCCGCTTAGCTCGGCCAGCGACATGAAGGCTTGCCTGCGTTCATCCTCGCTCCGGGCGGTGTTGACACGAGTCATGATTTGCCTGAGGAAGGCACTCTTGTCGTCTATTTTCTCTATCTGCCGACGGAAGCCAGAGGTCAGGCGTTGGTATTCCTTGTCGTAAGCGGCGGCGGCCAACTTGCCGTTGAGTTGCTGTGTCTTCAGGCGCACAAAACTGTCTATCAGTTCCATGGCTTTCCCCAATGTTTGCCCGGCGGCCCCGGCTACCTGATTGAGCTCCTCTTCGGTGTACGGGTGTTCCTCATCCGATGTCTCTCGGTACTCGTCTATACCATCGAGCAGGGCTTTGGCCTCTTGCTGTCCCACGTGCAGGTTGTCTGCCAGCATGTTGGTGAAGAGCGAGAGGTTATCTTCCACATCGGAGGGTAACCGGGTGGCCTCGGTCATGTCTGGGATGTTGATGGCCCGCGTCAGCCGCTCGTCTAACTTGGTCTCCATGATTTCCCTGCCCAGGCGAAGCATGGCGACAACCGCACGCAGATGGGGGAGCATCCGGAGTTGCAGGTCTTTAGAGGCGTGGATGTTTTCCCGTATTTGCCGGTTGAGCGTTTCCAGTTCGTTGGCCACTTGTTCCCTGTCGGCTTGGCAGTCTCGCAGGTCTTGCCGGTGTCGCGCCAGTTCATCTTTGTCCAGCTTCAGGTCTACTTGGTTGCTTTCGTATTCCTTTATCAGCGGGCGGCATACCTCGTCCCACTCGGTGTAGTCGCGGTAGTAGTTCTTGCGGGCTGTGCCAAAGGTAAACAGGTTGACGATGAACGAGGGCTTGCCGGGTTCCTTGCTCCTGGCCTCATGGTAGCTGGGACCTTTGGCCTCCAACGTGGCGGTGAGGTCTGTTATCAGGCTTTGGTATATATCGATGTTTTGCAAGTGGTCGTTGATTTCCCCGTCTATGGCCTTTAGTTCCCGCGAAAGTTGCTGTCGTTTTTCCTGCAAGGCTTTCACCCGGGGAGAGGCGTAGAGTGCGTCGAGGATGGAGGAGATGTCTGATCGCATCAGTTGGTTGGCGTGGCGCAGGTAGATATCGGCCTTGGGCAAGGCCACGTCGTTGAGAGTCTTGTGGATAACCAACAGCCTGCCCAGGTCTGCCTTGATGGTGGTGGCATCTCGCTTGACGCTGGTCTTGAACACTTCCAGGTCTGAACGCAGCTGGTTCGTGCGCTCTTGGCTCCGCGTGTAGTGGTCGAGCATGGTGAGTCCCGCCATGGCCAGTCCCAAGGTCTTGCTGCCTTGTCCCATGGACTTGTAGGCGCTGAGGCTGCTTTGTATCGTGGAGCGGAAGCTGTCGCTTATCTCGCTGATGAGCGTGCCACACTTGTCGGTTATCTTGTTGTATTCCAGTTCCGTGTGCTTCAGCATGCCGTCCACGTCGAGGAACTCCACTCTCGAAAAGTCGAACAACCGCGGAGCCACGGCCTTGACATTGTCTCCGTAGATGTCTATGAGTTGCCGGGCGTATTCTTGATAGGTGGCCTGTATGTCGTCACGCAGAGCCGTGAAGTCGGCGATGTTGCTTCTCACGCGGTCTTCTCCCTCATGGTAGACGCTCACCATGTCGGCATATTTCCGAAATAAGGTGGAGGCCTCTTGCTTGACAGCCTTTACGCCACCGGTGCCCGTGATGACATCCATCGCGCCGGAGGCCGTCTTGACCAAGGTGGCAGAGAGGTTGGCATCTATTCCCGCCTGTACCGCGGCCAGGGCCTCTCTCGTGTCCCCCAGTTGCCTCATGGCCAGTGACATGGCGTCTTCTTTCTTGTCTTCGTCGAGCAAGGCCTGCAGCCGGTATTCCTCTACGAGTGATTTGCGCCCATCATTGCTGACGTAGGTATTGAAGACGGCCTTGTCGTTGCCCGCTTCTTGGTAGGTCTCGTAAACCAGCCTTGACACCTCTACGCTGTCGGAGGGTAACGTGTCTTGCCTCAGTTCATAAGCCAGGTCGGCGCGGGTCATGGTCTCTTTGTCCTTTCCCATTTCCCGGGCAAGTTCCAGTATGGTTCGCTTCAGTTGTTTTTCGTCGGTCGTTGATTTCTTCATCGTGTTATAAGGTTAGAAAAGGTTAGTCTCATGTGTCGCGGGGGGTAAAAAGAGAAAGGGCGCAAGCCCACGTCTGTCCACCTTGCCCACGTAGGTTCTTGCACAACCCGAATCAACAAAGCGGCAGAAGCAGCCCACGCCCCTATACAGGATGTGGACATCATTCGCCAGCTTTTGACTGATTCAAGGAAAGTTGCAAGATTTACGTGAATCAAAAAGCCGCTAGATGCTCTTTCAATAGTCCTCAATGTCCGGAAGCCGCCCTCGCGGGAGGTATTTCCATTCGCAAAGTTATGATAATTATCGATAGCTTGCAACATTTTGGACGATTTTTTTTGCTGCCTCTGCCATATTTTTTTGTTGTTATGCCGCGAAGTTACGCCCATGTTCTGCCAAAGATTGACAAGGCAGCGCTTTTTTGTGGTTTATTTGTTGAAACCGATGCCTTGCCCGCCTTTTTCTATGCGCTCTTCCTCGCAGAGGGTGATGAGGTGTTCCAGCGTGGGGGCGGTGCCTTGGAGTATTTCCTCCATGGTGGCCTTGCGCACCACGTTGTCTATCTCGCCTCCGCTGAGGTCGAAACGGGAGGCCAGTTGGCGGGCTTCCGTTTCCCGGAGCGCGGGCAACTTGTCTAGCCAGATGCCTGACTTGGCCTCCAGGTTGGGCTTGTCGAAGCGTATCTTGAAGAGGAACCTGCGCTCGAAGGCCTTGTCCAGGTTGTCGGCCATGTTGGTGGTGGCGATGAGGATGCCGTCCAGCCGCTCCATTTCTTCCAGTATGATGTTTTGGATGGCGTTTTCTGTCTGCGCCACGTTGCTGCTGTTGGCGTCCTTGCGCTTGGAGAAGACGGCGTCGGCCTCGTTGAAAAGCAGGATGGGCTTCAGCTTGCTTTGCCCGCAGAGGCGGCGATAGTTCTCGAACACTTCCTTGATGAGTTTCTCGCTCTCGCCAAACCAGCAGGTCTTGGTGGCGGAGATGTCTACGTGCAAGACGTCTCGCCCTGTCTGCCGGGCCAGTTGCCATACGCTTTCGGTCTTTCCCGTGCCGGGCAGTCCGTAGAGTAGGGCGGCCACGCCCGTGGGCAAGCCTTTCTCCTTGAGCCGCTCTTGCAGCGTGACGTAGTGGTCTTCCCGCAGGCTCTCGGTGAGCGTGGAGAGTTGCCGTTGCAGGTTGGGTTCGAAGAAGAGTCGCTTGGGCGTGATTTTTTCATGGCTCACCAATTGCTTGATGTTGATGGGATTTTCGAAGAAGTGAGCGTCTTCCTCGAAGTAAAGTTCCATGCCCTTCGGGGTGAGCTTCAGCGCGGCATCATTAAACATACCATTCTCGCACACTTCCACGAGTCCGTGCCTTTGCAGGATGTGCTTGTTGGCCTTGAACTCTCGTGTTTCCCGAAAGGCATCGCGCTCGGGCATGAAGCTGGATAACTGGCGGAAGCGGAGTGTGTCGCCGTCTTTGGCCTCGTAGCACACGGCGTAGAAGATGGCACGGTCTTGCGGGTTTTCTACCAAGCGGAGCAGGTTGGCGATGGCGGAAAGTTGTGGGTTCTTGTTTTCCAGTTTCCTCACTCCCCTGATGAATTTCCATTTTTCCACCGCTTCTACCTCGCCAGGCAGGTTGCCGATGTCGTCTCTTACTTTGGCCAGGAACTCGTAGCGGTCCAGTCCACTTCTGTCGCTTCGGTAGACGTTGGCGTTTTCGCCGAAGAGCAACTTTACCGCCTCGTCGGTCAACACCAGTGTGTCTTTATCTTCCGCCTCTACCAGTTCGGCAGCCATTAGGGGATGGGTTCCCTTCATGAGTCGCGCTTTTTGGGTTACGCGCACGCTCACGCTGTCGAAGAGGTCTTCCAGTGTGCTGTTGATGCTGCTTTTCCCGCCGTCACCGTCTTGGGTGAAGTCGTTTACCATCTCGTAGAAGAATGCCCGGTCGCTGATGTCGGGCAGTTTGGCTTGTATGGTTTTCACCAAGTCCAGGTCGGCGTGCTCCTTCTCCAGGGCTTGTATCCGGGAAAGCGTTTTCCGCGTGGTTTGTTTTTCTTGTGAGCGGCTGTGTATCAGTTCGCTGGCCTTGGCGCAGAAGTTAAACTGGTCAAACTCGGTGGATGCGGTGGGCGGGATGGGCTTCACCTCCCGGCCTTCCACGATGGCGTTGAACACGTCTTCGCACAGCTCGTATTGCCGCTTCACGATATTCTCTTCCTCGCCATTGGCGGACTCGATAAAGCCCTTGGCTTGCAGGGAGAGCAGGGCGGGGACGTATTCCATCACGTCTAGCGTGGAGCAGCCGAAGTAGTTTGCCAGGTTGTCTGTGTCGGTGGGTTGCTGCCCGCACTGCCTGTCAAGGATGGCCACGAGCATCATGGCTTGCTCCCGGTTGTCCAGGGACAACGTCTTACGGATGGCGTCCAGTGATGCCGAGATGGTGGTCAGTCGCTTCAGCTTGCTGTTTTTCAGTTTGCCGGCAGCGGCCTTGGCGTGTTGTGTCAGCGATAGTCTTTCCATGTCTTTTTCTCCTCTTTCTTTATCTTTCATGCCGCGAAGTTAGACGTAGCTTGTGCCAAAATATGGGTAAGGCTAAAATTATTTTAGTTTTTTCTTTCCAGGCTACATTATCGCTCCAGAAAGTCAGTACTACTGCGTTGCGATTTCAGTATTGCTGACTTTTGGTATCAGTAGCACTGCGTTGCCACTTGCAGTAGTACTGCGTTTTTGGGGAAGCAGCCTCTCCCTCTCGCCAATAAAAATGAAAAAGCGAGCTTTTTATTTTGTATTCTCCCCGATTTAAGTTATCTTCGCGAACATGAACGCTGACAAGAAACCCCTGTTGGGCCTCACTTTGACGGAACTGAGAGAAGTCGCCAAGGAGTTGGGTATGCCCGCTTTCGCTGGAGGACAGATGGCAGAGTGGCTCTATAAGCACCGTGTGAGGAGCATAGACCAGATGACCAATCTCTCGAAGAAGAACCGGGAACGATTGGCGGAAGTCTATGAGGTGGGCTGCGCCGCCCCGATAGATGAGCGCCACTCCGTGGACGGCACGGTGAAGTATCTTTTCCCCGCCGCCCAAGGCAAGTACGTGGAGGCTGTCTATATACCGGACGGAGACCGCGCCACGCTCTGTGTCTCTTCTCAGGTGGGTTGCAAGATGAATTGCCTTTTCTGCCAAACCGGCAAGCAGGGATTTGAGGGTCAGCTCACCACGGGCGAGATTCTCAACCAGGTGTATAGCCTGCCCGAGGCCGATACGTTGACAAACATAGTATTCATGGGACAAGGAGAGCCTATGGACAACCTGGAGGCGGTATTGAAAGCCACCCAAATACTTACCGCTGACTATGGTTGGGCGTGGAGTCCACGCCGCATAACGGTGAGCAGCGTAGGCATCCGGGGCAAGCTGGAAAGGTTTCTGGACGAGAGCGAATGCCACGTGGCCATCAGCCTGCATTCCCCGTTGCCCGAGCAGCGCGCCAGCCTGATGCCAGCCGAGCGGGGCATGGGCATCAAGCAGGTGGTGGAGCTGTTGCGGCGTTATGATTTCGCCCATCAGCGCAGACTCTCGTTTGAGTATATCGTCTTTGGCGGGCTCAATGACAGCGACCGCCACGCCCGGGAAATCATCAAGTTGCTGCACGGACTCACGTGCAGGGTCAATTTGATACGTTTCCATCCCATACCGGAAGTGCCCCTCCAGGGAGCCAGCGAGGAGAAGATGCTGGCCTTGCGCGATTACCTGACCGTTCATGGCGTGTTCACCACCATCAGGGCCAGTCGTGGTCAAGACATCTACGCCGCTTGCGGGCTCTTGAGCACCGCCAAGAAGATAGCGGAAATAAGAGGTGATGAAGGGGAGTGAAGTTTGTTTGCTTGTGGTCGTAGCGCTACTGACCGCTTGCGCCAATGGGCCAGGTGCGCTGCCAGACAGTGGCGGGAAGCCCTTTGAGGTTTTGGTGGTGGACGACAGTGACAATCTGCTCACCCGTTTGCTGCAAGTCGACGCGGAGGGACTGCCGCAACGTGAGCCGTCTTTTGATGTCTCCCGGGTGGCATCACCTCAATGGAAAGGCTCGTTGAGGTTGGCCAGGGCCATTGTTGTCAGGGATACGTCCAGGACGATGAGGCGGGAAGTTGACCGCTACGCACGGCCGCAGCTCATTGTTTATACAGATGGCAGGGACGGCAAGCGACTCCTCGCGCTTCTGCGGGAGTTTGAGTTGCGGGTGGCTACGGAATGGTTGCGTCAGCGGCATAACGCCAAGATGGAGGAAACCATACGCCAGATGTTTGGCGTGAGCGCGCTCATCCCGAGTGACATGAACAGCGCCAGGCGGGGGAAGGACTTCCTTTGGCTGTCTGACAATAAGGCTTCCCCCATGCGCAATGTTTGTATATATAAAGGTGTGAACCGGGACAGCGTGATGCGGCAGAACGTCAAAGGCGAGACCGACAGCATGTATGTGCAAACCGTGAAGGGAACGGTCAAGGAACGCCCATTGCCTGGCGGAGGGGTTTACCGCTATGGGCTTTGGGAGATGAAAGGGGATGCCATGGGAGGCCCCTTTGCCAGCGTCACCCGCCAGGGCGTTACCATAGAGGCGTTTGTTTACGCTCCTGGCGGAAAGAAGAGAAACCTGATGCGGCAACTGGATGCCGTGTTGTATAGTCTAAGAACTCAATAATACAACTATAATTATACATGGAAGAAAGAAAGATACGCGTGGCGATTACCCACGGAGATACCAACAGCATTGGATATGAGCTGATATTCAAGACTTTCTCGGAGCCGGAGATGCTGGACATGTGCGTGCCTATTGTCTATGGCTCGCCTAAGGTGGCCGCTTATCACAAGAAAGTGGTGAACACCCCTGCGCAGTTTACCATCATCCACAAGGCAGAAGACGCCATGGAAGGACGCCTGAACTTGCTGGCTGCCATAGAAGACGAGGTGAAGGTGGAATTAGGTACCGCTACCCCGGAGTCGGGCACGGCGGCCATGAAGTCTTTGGACAGGGCCATGACAGACTTCCGCCGAGGTCTGTTTGACGTATTGGTGACCACGCCCGTCAACAAGAGCAACGCCCAGATGGCGGGTTATCCCTTCCCGGGACATACGCGGTTCCTGGAGACATGCGTGGGTGAAGGGGCGCAAGCCTTCAATATCTATGTCAACAGCAAGATGAGAGTGGCCAGTCTCACAGGCATGGTGCCCGTAAACCAAGTGGTGGAATCTATCACTGAGGAGAATGTCATGGCCAAGGTCCGGTTGTTTGCGGATACCTTGCGCTCAGACTTCCGCGTTTCCAACCCCCGATTGGCAGTGCTCTCGCTTAATCCTGGTATCAACGGAGAGATGGGCAAGGAGGAACGGGAAATTATATTGCCCGCCGTGGAGAAACTGGCCGACGAGGGAATACAGGTGTTTGGACCATATGCGTCTGACGTGTTCTTCGGCAAAGGATACTACGCGGACTTCGACGGCGCATTGGGCATGTATTACGAGCAAGTCCGTACTCCTTTCCTGGTATTGAGTGACGGGGAGGGAGTGATCTATACGGCTGGCTTGCCCCTGATACGCACCGCCGCGGACTTGGAAGTGAGATACGACATGGCCGGCAAAGGAAAGGCGGACGAGTTCGGTTTCCGTCAAGCCCTCTTTATGGCTATAGACATATATCGCAATAAGATGATGTTCAAGGAGCCACAAGAAAATCCGTTGCCCAAGCTGTACCATGAGAAGAAGGATGAGAGCGAGCGCGTGCGCTTCGCCATTCCCAAGAAACACTCCAATGAGCCTTTCCCCAAGAAAGACCCTGGGCAACAAGAGTAGGGTAGAAGAGTGGTTTCGCTTGAAATTCGGCCAAAGTTGAGGATATCTCAAATATTATATGTAATTTTGTACGCTCAATGAATATTTCAGAACTGCAAGCTATCAAGCAACGGTACAACATCGTAGGCAACAGCGATGGACTCAACCGCGCGCTGGATGTCGCCTTACAGGTGGCACCCACCGACTTGTCTGTGCTGATAGTCGGCGAGAGCGGAGTGGGCAAGGAAATATTGCCCCGCGTGATACACGACGCTTCACCAAGGCGCAGGGAGAAATATTTCGCCATCAACTGCGGTTCTATTCCTGAGGGCACTATAGACAGTGAGCTGTTTGGCCACGAAAAGGGTTCTTTTACCGGGGCGATAGGAGAGAGCGAGGGATATTTCGGCGTCGCCAATAAAGGCACCATTTTTTTGGACGAAGTGGGCGAGCTGCCCATAGCCACCCAAGCCAGGCTCCTGCGCGTGTTGGAGACAGGTGAGTATATCCGTGTGGGCGGACAGGAGGTGCGCAAGACCGATGTGCGCATCGTGGCCGCCACCAATGTCAACATGCGCAAGGCCATCACTGAGGGGCGTTTCAGGGAAGATCTTTACTACCGCCTGAACACCATCCCCATCCAGATGCCGCCTTTGAGAGAGCGAGGGGAAGACATTTTGTTGCTCTTCCGCCTGTTTGCCATGCAGATGGCCGACAAGTATCATCTGCCAAAGATAACGCTTACTCCAGAGGCGCAACAAGCCTTGATGAGTTATAAGTGGCCCGGCAACGTGAGGCAATTGAAGAACATCACCGAGCAGATGTCTGTCTTGAGCCGGGAAAGAGAGGTGAGTTTGCAAACGCTCTTGCGTTTCATTCCCCAGGATGAGCCTTCCACCCAATTGGCCACCATCAATCCAGAGGCTGGCTCCCACTCTTACGAGAGCGAGCGGGAGATGCTTTATAAGATTCTCTATGAGTTGAGAGGCAGCGTGAGTGATCTCAGGAGAGACATGTCTTCTTTGCGCAAGCAGCTGGATGAAGCCAGGGGCTTACGGGGGGAAGTTGGTTTCCAGCATCCCCATTATGAGACTATTACCGCCTCCACGCCCTATCCCGCGCCCTTTTCCCATCAAGAAAAGGCACAGGCAAGGGAAACCGAGGAGGCTGAGGCCGAGGAAATAGAAGAGGATGAAATCATGAGCCTGGATGACGTAGGAAAGAAGATGCTGCAAAAGGCGTTGGAGCGCAATGGGGGCAATCGCAAGAAGGCGGCAAGGGAACTGGGCATATCAGACCGTACTCTATACAGACGCATCAAGCAATATGGACTGGATAAAGACTAAGCGACGGAAATTGTGGCTTTTGGCCTCAACGGGCTTGCTGGTTTTGCTTACGGCATGCTCCGTGAGCTATGGCTTCAATGGGGCCAGCATAGACTACAACAAGACGAAAACCATACAGATAGCGGACTTTCCTATCCGCAGCAGTTACGTGTGGGGACCTATGGGGCCGATGTTCAACAACGCCCTGAAGGATGAGTTTGCCAACCACACCAAGTTGCAGCAGGTAAGGCGCAACGGAGACTTGAAAATAGAGGGCGAGATCACCCAATACAGCCAGCGCAATAAGTCTGTGTCCAGCGAAGGCTACTCTGCCATGACAGAGCTGAGCCTGACCGTCAACGTGCGATTCACCAACAACGTGAATCACAACGAGGATTTCGAGCAGCAATTCACAGCCACGGCCAGCTATGAGACCACTCAAAGCCTGAATTCCGTGCAGGAAGAACTCGTTTCGCAAATGATAGACGACTTGGTGGACCAGATATTCAACGCCACCGTGGCCAACTGGTAAATTCTCTTAAAGCAACCCATCATGGAACTGACGCGCTTAATACAACATCCCGAACTGCTCAATAAGGAGACCCTTTATGATCTCCGGGCACTTTTGGCGCTCTATCCCTATTACCAGACCGCCAGGCTCCTGATGTTGCAAAACCTCTATCTCTTGCACGATGCCTCTTTTGACGAGGAATTGCGCAGGGCAGCTATCTATATCACCGACCGCCGCGTGATTTTCCAGATGATAGAGGCGGCGCATTATCAGATGAAACGGGTAGCCAAACCTAAGGAGCAGGCAGAGGGAGAGGATGGCAACAGCCGTACCGTGGCGCTTATAGACAGTTTCTTGGACACGATTCCCGCGGAAGCGCAAGAAGCTAAACCCAAACGGAAGCCTACGCCCGCTGATGCTGCCGTGGACTATGTGGCCTATCTGCTGGAAACGGAGAGCGGGGACGAGGAGAGCGAACCTGCTCCCAAGATGAAGGGACAAAACCTCATAGACGACTTTATCAAGGACGGAAAATTCAATCTTAATACCATGGAAGGCACGGATAGCCCCCTGGAGTTCATGCCCGAAATAGAGCCTTCGATGGACGAGGAAGAAGAAACGCCCAATAACGCCTATTTCACCGAGACATTGGCCCGCATTTACATTAAGCAAGGTAAATATGAGAAGGCTTTGGAAATAATTAGCCGATTAAATTTGAATAATCCAAAAAAAAGTGTTTACTTTGCAGACCAAATGAGATTTTTGGAAAAACTGATATTGAACAATAAGAATAATAAGCATTAAAGACAAATGGTTTACACATTACTAGTAGTACTGATTTGCCTGGTGGCACTGCTCATGATATTCATCGTGCTTATCCAGGAATCAAAGGGAGGTGGACTCTCCTCTAATTTCTCCTCTTCCAACCAGATAATGGGCGTGAAGAAGACCACGGACGTGGTGGAGAAAGCGACGTGGGGTCTTGCCATTGCCATGGTGATTATTAGCGTGCTCTGTGCATATACCTCACCCAAAGCCGCTGGAGAGGAAAGCGTGGCTGGTTCCGCTACCACAGAACAAACAGCTACGCCTGCCATGCCTGGCGCCAATACGGACGCAGCCACTAAACAAGCCGCTCCCGCCCAGGATGCCGCTAAGCAAGGAGCAACCGCCCCTGCCGCCAAGACGGCGACTCCCGCAGCAGGTAACGCTGCCGCTCCTGCTCCCAAGAATTAATTTATGAGAAAAAAGTAGGGGATTTATTTGGCTGGTTCAAATAAATTCCGTACCTTTGCACCCGCTAAATAACAATAGCGGATTTACACGGTGGGTGTAGTTCAGTTGGTTAGAGCGTCAGATTGTGGTTCTGAATGTCGTGGGTTCGAGTCCCACCATCCACCCTTCTTCGAGCCTGAGACCTCACAAGGTCTCAGGCTCGAAGTTTTTTTAGAAGCTTCTCGGGTAGTCCGCGGTTCCGGCTCAGCGAAAATTTCATCGGGATTGCCTGGGTTTATCATCCATAATGGAATGAAGAGACCCTCGAAGAGGGTCAGGGATGCTTAACCGCATGTGCCTCGCCTCGAAGAGGTGAGGTGCTTGCGGGCAATCCACGCAGTTATGGTTATAGGGCCTCGAAGAGGTCCAGGAACACCCTGGCGTGAGTGCTTGCCGGACAGCCCTAGGGTGGTTGGACCTCTTCGAGGCCCTATAGATGGTATGGAAGTGTCACTATCCGCAAGCGGGAAACCTCTTCGAGGCTTCCCACATGCGGTTAAGCATTCCTGGACTTCTTCGAAGCCTTCCCGTTATATTGATTCCAAATACCGTATGACTATTCCCCATGAAATTTCCACTGATCCGAGATAGTATCTCAACCGCCCCTGAGATACTATCTCATTCCCTATCGAGATACTATCTCATGACGGGTTGAGATACTATCTCGTTGAAAAGGGGGTTATATGTCTCCTTTCTCCCGTTGGCAATCTTTTCTGTATTCCGATGGCGACAGGTGGATTCGCTTTTGCACATACCGGCTGAAATAAGACATGGAAGAGAAGTTCATTCGTTCGGCGATTTCCATCAAAGAGAGTTCCTTTTGGCGGAGCAGGCGGGTGATTTCCTGCATGGTGAAACGGTCAATCCAGTAGGTGGCGGATTTTCCGCTTACTTTCTTGCATATTTCTGACAGGTAATGGGGAGTGACACAAAGGCGAGAGGCATAATGGCTGAGACTTCGGTTTCGTATATATTCCCCATTGTACAGCAACTCGATGAAGTTTCGTAGCAGGGCGGTAATGCGCTCCGATACTTGCAATTCCTTGCGACTTCGTGCGTGTATGTCGTATAGGTCGAGGATATGTGCGGTCAGCAAACTGCCTAGCAATTCCTCTCGGAAAAGATGGCTTTCTTCTTCCATGCGCATGTGGAGATAGCGCAAGGCCGTTTCGCATATCCGGAAGTCTCGTTCGGAAAGTTTCATGACAGGATTCCGTAAGAGCGACAGATGTCCTATGATGCCATAGTTGCTGCGGATAGCGATTGAGGTAACGTAGGTCTCTGAAAGATTCATCAAGATGCCTTGAAAGTCTTCAGAAGCGGAGAAGTCCGATGCAAGTATTGCATTGGGCAGGATGACATAATCCCTGGCGGAAATGTTATAATGCGTCTCCTGGAAAGTGAATCCCATATTGCCTTCCTCGCAGAGGATATGGATAATCCTTCCCGCATATAGCGAGGTGTTCAGTTCTTGCCAGTTGTCGGCAAAAACAATTCCGTCAAATCTCGTGTCACTCATTACCGAAGCCTATTTGCTGGCAAATATAGCGAAAAACCACGAATAGTGAAAACATTGCCCCAAATTATGTAATACCAAATCAGCAAGAACTCCGTAATTTCGCGTCAGGAACTAAAATCATATAAGTATCATGAAAGATGTAAGATTGAACAATGGCGTAATGATGCCGGCTATCGGTTTTGGCGTTTACCAAATTCCCGAGAATGAAACGGAACGTGTCGTAAGCGATGCCATCGAAGTGGGGTATCGGATGTTCGACACGGCAGCTTCTTATTTCAATGAGGGACAAGTAGGCAATGCCATCCGGCAGAGCGGCATCAAGCGCGAGGAATTTTTCATCACCACCAAATTATGGGTGCAGGATTATGAGTATGAGGATGCGCTCCGTGCCTTTGACAAGTCATTGAAATCGCTTGGACTTGATTACATCGACCTCTATCTGCTGCACAAACCCTACGGCAACTATTACGCCGCATGGAGAGCCTGCGAGCGACTTTACAAAGAAGGGCTTATCCGCGCCATCGGCGTGACAAGTTTCTCCAATGAGCGCCTGCAAGATCTCTTTCTGCACAATGAGGTGAAGCCTGCCGTGAACCAGTTGGAGACGCATCCGTTCTTCCAGCAGCAAGCCGCCAATGCGTTCTTGCGGAAAGAGGGCATCCAGCATGAGGCATGGGCTCCTTTTGCCGAGGGACAGAATGATATTTGGAACAATCCAGTGTTGAAAGCTATCGCTGAAAAGCAAGGACGGACAGTGGGACAAGTCGTTCTCCGTTGGCTGAACCAGCGCAATGTGGTGGTCATTCCCAAGACCGTGCACAAGGAACGGATGATTGAGAACTTCAACATCCTTGACTTTACGCTTACCGCAAATGAAATGGAAGCCATCGCCAGTCTTGAAACTGGGAAAAGTCCGATTTATGATGACATGGATTTGGCAACGGTGAAAGGTATCGGGCTACATAAAATACATGATTGAAATATATAAACAAAATTATTTCTCAATGAAAACTGTAATATTGAACAACGGAATTGAGATGCCAATACTGGGATATGGTGTTTGGCAAATCACCCCTGAAAAATGTGAGTACTATGTTTCGGAAGCCTTAAAAGCCGGTTACCGTTTGATTGATACGGCGCAAGCCTATTATAATGAAGAAGGCGTAGGTGCAGCCATTTCCAACTCTGGCATCCCACGTTCGGAAATATTCATCACCACGAAAGTGTGGATATCCAATGCCGGAGATGAAAAGGCTGCCATCAGCATTGACGAATCGCTCCGCAAACTGCGGACGGACTATATTGACCTGTTGCTCATCCATCAGCCTTTTGGGGATTATTACGGAACCTACCGGGCTATGGAGAAAGCATACGAGGCAGGAAAAGTGCGCGCCATAGGATTGAGCAATTTCTATGATTCCAGATTCGTGGACTTGGCAGAGAACATGGATATTAAGCCGGCTGTGGTACAACTGGAAACACACGTGTTCTCGCAACAGGTAAAAATGCGTCACCTGGCAGAAAAATACGGAACGCATATCATGGCTTGGAGCCCGTTGACCCGTGGCATGAACAGACTTTTTACGAATGAGACATTGAAAGCCATTGGGGAGAAATATGGTAAGGACAATGCGCAAGTGTGTCTGAAATTCCTGACAGACGAGGGCATTATTGTACTTCCCCAATCAACACGTACGGAACGCATGGCCAGCAATCTTGCTATCGATGACTTCAGTTTGAGCGAGACGGACAAGGAACTTATCCGCAATATGGATACTGGAAAAGCACTTGCGGCGGACTTCAATGACCCGGAACTGGCCGAGTATCTTCTTACATACGACAAGAATTTTAACCCTCAAAATAAGTGAATGTGAAATACGGAGTTTTAGGAACAGGCAATGTCACCCGTACCATTGGGGAGCTTTGACGAATCACTCCGCAAACTGTGGACGGATTACATTGACCTGTTGCTCATCCGTCAGTCGTTTTGCTTCCAAGCGAAAAGGGGAAGAATTTTCTTCCCTATACATTATTAATATATTCGCGCGCGAGGAAAAAGGGTTATCCTTGTTGGGATATATGGCGCAACTCCTCTATGTTGAGTAATTTGATGTGCCTTCCATTAGTGCTTATCAAACCCTCATTGGCGAAGGTGGACAGGGTGCGTATGGCATTGCTGGTGGTCATGTTGGCCAGGGAGGCCATGTCTTCCCTGCTGAGTGATACTTCCAAGACGTTGTCTTCGTCCATGCCGTAGTTGTCCTTGATAAAGAGCAGGGTGTCGGCGAGCCTTCCGCGCAAGTGCTTCTGGATAAGGGAAATGGCGCGCTCTTCGACTTGCCCCAAATGATAGCTTAGTTCCTGGATGAAGAATTTGGAGACGGAGAAGTTGCGGCGCATGATGTCTTTCATGACTTCAACAGGAATAGTGGCGATGACGCAGCTCTCCAGGGTCATGGTTCCCGTGCGATGGTCTTCCCCCGCGAAGGGAGCCCTAAACCCAAAGAAGTCCATCGGCTTCATGATGCGTATGATTTGCCGTTTGCCCAGGGGGCCTTCCTTGAATACTTTTATCTTGCCGCTCATCAGGCACATTACCCTGGTGGGCGTTTCTGTTTCCTCGAAAATAACTTGTTTGTCCTTGAGGCGTATTAACTCGATATGCTGGCGCAGCAGCGTGATGTCGTCTTGGCCTATGGGATCCCACAGCTGAGTAAATTCCCTAATGGCCATCTCCTTGTCTATGCGATTTTTGGAGGCTGGGTTCATTGCCATTTGAATTCTTGCTTTCGTGCGCGAAGATAGCGAATTTTCCGTTAAATTATCGTAAATGTGTGTGTTTTTTATGTGCGCCAATGCGCTTTTTGTTGTTTTTCTTGAAAAAAAGGCAAGAATATTTTGCGGTTTTCCAATTAATCAGTAACTTTGAAAGCACCTTGGCAAGATACCCATTCTTTTGGGCGCGCGAATTTCTCGTGTGTGCGTCTTGCCCGTGATGGAATAATATAACCTTAATATACAACTATGAGTTATTTACGATTTGAAAAGGCTCTGATGACCAACTTGCAAGAATCCTTGCCCAAGGAATTGCTTCGCACCAATCGCTCAGGGGCTTATTCGTGTTCCACTATCGTGGATTGCAATACGCGTAAGTACCATGGCCTGCTCGTAGTTCCCGTTCCCGAATTGGATGACGAGAACCACGTCCTGTTGAGCTCCCTCGACGTGACGGTGATACAGCATGGTGCAGAGTTCAACCTTGGCTTGCATAAGTATCAGGGCAACAACTACAGCCCAAAGGGTCACAAGTACATCCGTGAGTTTGATTGTGACAAAGTGCCCACTACCCTCTATCGTGTGGGTGGTGTCATCCTCAAGAAAGAGGTGGTCTTCCAGCATTATGAGGATCGCATCTTGATACGTTACACGTTGGTGGATGCTCACTCGGCCACCACGCTTCGCTTCCGGCCGTTCCTGGCTTTCCGTAGCGTAAGGCAGTTCACTTTTGAGAATGGCGTGGCCAGCAAGGAGTATCAGACCGTGGATAATGGCATAAAGACACGCATGTACGCAGGCTACCCAGAGCTTTATATGCAGTTCTCGCGCAAGAATGAGTTCGTCTTCCAGCCCGATTGGTATCGTGGCGTGGAGTACCCCAAGGAGCAGGAACGAGGCTATGCCTGCAACGAGGATCTCTATGTGCCAGGTTACTTTGAGATGCCTATCAAAAAGGGCGAGAGCATCGTGTTCGCCGCTTCCACCTCCGAGATAAAGACAAGGCAGCTGAAAGCTCTTTTCGATGACGAGGTGGCACAACGCAATCCCCGGGACAATTTCTTCCATTGCTTGGTGAACGCGGCCCATCAGTTCCATCGTCGCGAGAAGAATGATGACCGTTATATCCTGGCTGGTTATCCATGGTTTAAGTGCCGTGCGCGCGATACGTTTATCGCCTTGCCTGGCCTTACGCTTTCCATCGAGGAGGACGACTACTTCCATCTGGTGATGAGCACTGCGGAGAGGGCTTTGCGCCTGTTCATGGAGGGAAAGCCCCAGGCCACGTATATGGCGGAGATAGAACAGCCTGATGTCCCCTTGTGGTGTATCTGGACTTTGCAGCAGTATGCCAAGGAAGCGGGCAACGAAGCTTGTCTGCAGAGATATTTCAAGTTGCTGATAGACTTGATGGACTTCATCATCGCCAACAAGCATCCCAATTTGAGGCTGAAAGAGAACGGGTTGGTCTACGCGGAAGGCCGTGAGAAGCCTTGCACGTGGATGAACTCTATGGCCAATGGTCGTCCCGTGGTTCCCCGTACGGGTTATATCGTGGAGTTTAACGCATTGTGGTATAACGCGCTTTGCTTCTGCGGCATGATGGCCGAGGCTGGCGGAGCGCATGACAAGGCTGAAGAGCTCAAGGCGCGTGCCGAGCTGGCCCAGAAGTCTTTTATCTCCACTTTCCTCAATGAGTATGGATACCTTTACGACTACGTGGACAATGGCTATGTGGATTGGAGCGTGAGGCCCAACATGATTTTCCCTGTTGCCTTCGATTACTCTCCTTTGACACAAGAGCAAAAGAAGAATATTCTCGATATGTGTACCCGCGAGTTGCTGACCCCTAAGGGTTTGCGCTCTCTTTCCCCGAAGAGCGGAGGTTACAATCCTATCTATGTGGGTCCACAAGTGCAACGCGACTACGCTTACCATCAAGGTACGGCGTGGCCTTGGCTGGGCGGTTTCTACGTGGAGGCCAGCTTGAAGCTTTATAAGCGTACCCGTCTCAGCTTCTTGGAGCGCCAGATGGTGGGATATGAAGACGAGATGTTGTCCAACTGCTTGGGCACCATCAGTGAACTCTATGACGGCAATCCGCCCTTCCAGGGACGTGGAGCCATATCCTTTGCCATGAACGTGGCGGAGATATTGCGTGCGCTGGAGATGTTAGAGAAATATCAATACAAATAGGAGGAGGACTGGCTATGAAAGTATTAATGTTTGGATGGGAGTATCCTCCTCACGTATTTGGTGGACTCGCCACGGCTAACTATGGTATCACGGAGGGACTCCATGCCCAGGGCGACATGGATATCACGCTCTGCTTACCCAAACCCTTTGGAGACGAAGACCGCTCTGCCGCTAACATCATCGCCATGAATTGCGTGCCTATCGCTTGGCGTGATGTCAACTATGACTATGTGAAGAGCAGGGTGGGCAATATCATGGATCCAGATATGTATTATCGCCTGCGCGACCATATCTACGCGGACTTTAACTATATGCACGTCAATGATTTGGGATGCATGGAGTTCGCGGGAGGTTATCCAGGCAACTTGCATGACGAGATCAACAACTACTCCGTTATCGCGGGAGTGGTGGCGCGCACCTTGGAGTTCGATATCATCCACGCTCATGACTGGTTGACATTCCCCGCGGGTATCCATGCCAAGCAGGTGAGCGGCAAGCCTTTGTGCATCCATGTGCATGCCACTGACTTCGACCGCAGCCGCGGCAAGGTGAATCCAACAGTCTATTCCATTGAGAAAGACGGTATGGATCACGCGGATTGCATCATGTGCGTATCCGAGTTGACTCGCCAGACGGTTATCAACCAGTATCATCAAGATCCCCGCAAGGTGTTTACGGTGCATAACGCCGTATATCCGCTCAAAGAAGAACTGCAGGCCATTCCTCGTCCTGACCATCGCGGCAAGGAGAAGGTGGTTACCTTCCTGGGGCGTATCACCATGCAAAAGGGTCCCGAGTATTTCGTGGAGGCGGCAAATATGGTGTTGCATCGCAGTCGCCACGTGCGTTTCTGCATGGCGGGCTCTGGTGACATGATGGACCAGATGATATACCTGGCGGCGGAAAGAGGTATCGCGGACCGCTTCCACTTCCCTGGTTTCATGCGCGGCAAGCAGGTGTATGAATGCCTGAAAGACTCTGATGTCTACGTGATGCCTTCCGTAAGTGAGCCTTTCGGTATCTCTCCCTTGGAGGCCATGCAGTGCGGAACGCCCACCATCATCTCCAAGCAGAGTGGTTGCGCCGAGATTTTGACCAATTGCATCAAGGTGGACTACTGGGACATTCACGCTTTGGCAGACGCCATCTATAGCATTTGCCACAACGAAAGTCTCTTCGACTATCTGCAGCGTGAGGGCAAGGCCGAGGTAGACCGCATTACGTGGGAGAAAGTGGGGCTTTGGATACGTGAACTCTATGAGCGTACCCTGGGCTGGAGATAATCAAATAGAATATCATACATATAAATAGCTAAACATCATGAAAAAGATTTGCCTTTATTTTGAGATACATCAAATCATACATCTCAAGCGGTATCGTTTCTTTGATATCGGTACCGACCATTATTACTATGATCTCTACGAGAACGAACGTTCCATTGGCGACATCGTAGAGCGTTCTTACATGCCTGCCCTCAATACGCTTCACGACATGATTAAGGAGCATGGCGATTACTTCAAGGTGGCATTCTCGCTGTCGGGCGTGGGCATAGAGCAGTTGGAGAACCATGCTCCCCAGGTCATAGAGAAGTTGCAGCAGATGAACGAGACGGGTTGCGTGGAGTTCTTGGCCGAGCCATATTCCCACGGCCTCTCCTCGCTGGCCAACGAGGCATGCTTTGAGTATGACGTGAAGAAGCAGTGCGAGAAAATGGTGGAGTACTTCGGCCAGAAGCCTTCCGTGCTTCGCAACTCTTCTCTCATCTATAGCGACGATATCGGCCTGCAAGCCGCCCAGATGGGCTTTAAGGGTATGCTGACCGAAGGCGCTAAGCATGTCTTGGGCTGGAAGTCCCCTCACTACATCTATAGCAGCGCGTTGGCTCCCAACCTGAAGCTTTTGTTGCGTGATGTCGTGCTGAGTGACGATATCTCCCTGCGCTTCAACGATAGCTCATGGGATGGTTATCCTCTCTTTGCCGACAACTATATCAACCGCATCGCTTCCTTCCCGCAGGAAGAGCAGGTCATCAATATCTTCATGGAGTTATCCGCGCTAGGTATAGCCCAACCGCTGTCCAGCAACATCCTGGAGTTTATCAAGGCCTTGCCCATTTGCGCCAAGGAGAAAGGCATCGGTTTCGCTACGCCAACCGAATTGTGTGATACCATGCAGGCAATAGATACGTTGAGCGTGCCCGATACCCTGAGCTGGGTGGACGAGGAACGCGATGTCAGCGCATGGCTGGGTAACCCCATGCAACGAGAGGCTTTCAACAAACTCTACAGCGTGGCCGACCGCGTGCGCATAGCCAATGACCCTCGCATCAGCCAAGACTGGGACTACCTGCAAGCGAGCAACAACTTCCGCTTCATGACTACGAAGCCTAGCAGCGTGGGTCTTGATCGCGGCATCTACAGCAATCCTTTCGATGCCTTTACCAACTACATGAATATCTTGGGCGACTTCATCACCCGCGTGCGCAATCTCTATCCCGAGGAGATAGACAATGAGCAGCTGGAGAGCCTCTTGACCACCATTAAGAATCAAGGTGACGAGATAGAGATGAAGGATAAGGAGATTAGCCGTTTGCAGGCCAAGATAGAGAAAATCGAGAAGGAGGCGGGCAAGAAGGCTGCCGTCAAGAAGCCTGTCCGCAAGACAGCCGCCAAGGCGAAGGCTGCTACGGAGTAGGGCTTATCCCATAATTGACAATAACGAAAAGGGGCACGGAAACCACTTGCTGGCTTCCGCGCCCTTTTATCGTGTGTCTGTCGGGCTATGCTTGAGTGTGTCTATACCATATACCTTTTCCTCCCTTTCACACGATAAAGGCCTGAAAAAGTCAGTACTGGCTTTTTTGTATGGGTATCTGCGACTGGGTTCATTCCGAATTTGTCGAACTCACGATTATTATATTAAAGAGAGTTCGACGAGTTTCTGCTTACAGGCGAGGGCGCGAGATAACAGGAACAAAACCAAAAGAATATAGTATACTTCTGCATTTCACGTCGTGGAACAGACTTTTCTTCTACCTTCTTGG
>UMHJ01032055.1_pt1 | contig 25424 bp, 29 predicted proteins | sample 1965511 | NCBI WGS metagenome assembly UMHJ01 (sample SAMEA4836096, study PRJEB28245) | human gut metagenome | biome: gut microbiome; material: fecal sample | place: Denmark | collected 2008
GGACGTCCTTATTGCGCACAATATCTCTAATGGCATCCTGGCGCCCATTGCGTTTTTTAGCCATACAAACCCTCACTCCAAAAGATGGCGGAGACAATCAATCAGTGATTGAATAGTTTAACGCTATTTGAAGGCTTTTGTGTATAAGAACGCATTTCGAAACAATTCTATGCAAGTTTGTTTCGAAATGAGCCGTTTAGGCGGTTTTTGCGCCCGTCCGGTTAAGAAAAGCTGCCAGATGCGTACACATCACGCAGCGCGCGGGCTTGGCGCTGGCGATCGGCCCAAACAACAGACCGAGCCCCCGATGGTTATCCTTGAGCGCGGCGACCATCTGACGGGTTCGAGGCGCATCGAGCATATCACGCATGCGGGCGGAACGCTCGATTGACGACACCCCATGCGGGCTCAGACACAAATTCTCGATGCAGGCGACCAGTCCGGCAAAGTAGAACTTTTGGCTTGCCAGCTTGAGCCGACCACCGCTGTCTGCTTCCGAGAGTGAGTCCGCAAGCTCGTCGAGCGCTCGAGTGTCATCGGATACCTTGGCATACATGGTGGGATCAAAGGCATCTGTAAGTTTAGGTGCCGCCGTGTGGAAACAAGCATCGCCGCAGCCGGACACGCATCGTGTCTGCGAAAGCGCGCATGCCATAAACCCAACTGTGCGAAACACCTTGTCGCACAAAAGGCATGCCTCAAACAGCGAGCGGCTGTACATCACACCAGAGGTCTGAACGACTAGGCCGCCTAAAATCAACTGAGGCAGCCCGGCCACCATCGAAGATTTGCTATCAATGGAAATATGAGCAGCATCCAAGACGCGCGAATGGCGCTCTCGATGTGCATCATAGCGGTCGAGCGACACCGTGGGGAGCACTATGTCTGCCGTAGTATCGCACGCGATATTGACCATCTTGGAAAGGGACTGCGGAGCAAACCACTCATCGGCGTTCATAGCGATGATTTGAGAGCCGCGCGAGGCAGCAAAACCGGCACGAAGACAAGCGCCGCGCTTCGCGTCCTCGACGTCAATCAAATCAATATGGATGTCTCTGTCGGCAGCAACTTCGAGCGAATGGCGCACACCAGCTACCACGCCGCGGCAAACGACGACAATCTGCAAATCGTAGAGGTCTTGGTTCTGGATGCTCTCGAGAGCGCGCATCGTATAACTGGGCGAACCCTCAACAATCAGGATCACCGAAAGTCGCGGATGCGAACCACGTCGAACCAAGTTTTCCGTCCTCTCGACAGCCAGCAACAAACTGCCGTTCATGGTACACCCCGTCATTAAATGCGGATGGTCGCCCGTCGCGATGCACGTCAAGAACAGATGTTGCACACGCCCCGCTCACAGGCACTGCACACAAAGATCGCCGTCAGGCAGCCACTTCCCTAATCGAGCACCACAAGCTCGGCGGGGTCGTAGTCCACGCCCATAAAGGTAAGACCGCATGCGGGCGCCGTAGGACCAGCTGCGGTGCGATCGCAGGCGTCAATTACCTCGCGCATCCACTCGGGATCGCGGCGATGCATGCCGATCTCGACAAGGGTGCCCACAATGGTTCGCACCATCGAATGCAAAAACGCATTGCCCTCGATGGTAAACGTCAGGATATCCTCGCCAAAAGCGACCTCGTGGCCAAACTCGGCACGCATCACGCAGCGGTGCGTGGGCTTGCCCACGGCAGAGGCGACCTTGCAAAAGCTCTTAAAGTCCTGTTCGCCCAGCAGCGCTGGACAGGCCGCAGACATAGCCTCGACGTCCAAGGGGTAGCGATGCCACCACACCGCACCGCGCGAGAGCACGGGGCGTGCATCGCGATCGGCAATGCGGTACGTATACGTACGCGACCGCGCGTCAAAGCGCGCAGAAAAGCCCTTACGGGCCTTGTAGACCTCGTTTATGGCGATATCTTTAGGCAGGAGGGCATCCATAGCCCTCAGCCATCTACGGCGCGTCAGAGCCAGCTCAGCGTCCGTTACGGGCACACTAATATACTGCGCTACCGCATGCACACCGGCATCGGTACGCCCCGCACACGTCAGATCGATTGGGCGGCGCAGCAGCGTCTCGATAGCGCGGCGCAACTCGCCCGCAACGGTCGTCTGGCCCGGCTGCTCGGCAAATCCGCTATAGGACGAGCCATCGTAAGCCACGCGGAATACGAGCGTAGCATCAAGCTCTGGAATCGAATTGAAATCAGACGGCGCGGTCATGGGCGCTCCCAACAAACAATCAACGGTATCGCGACAAAAAAAGAGGGGTACGCGAACGTACCCCTCGAATATAGCCTATGCAGACGGATTGTCTACTCAGCGGTCTCCTCGGCAGCGGTCTCCTCGACAGCCTCGACCTTCTTGGGAGCAGCGGCATTCTTGGGGGCCGGAGCAGCCTTCTTGGCCTTAGGCGTGCAAGGCTCGGTGACGAGCTCCATGATAACGATAGGAGCGTTGTCGCCCTTACGGTTACCGAGCTTCATGATGCGGGTGTAACCGCCGTTGCGGTCCTGCCACATACCCTGAGCAGCCTTGTCGAAAATCTCGGCAACGAGCTGCTTATCGCCGAGCTTGGCGATGGCCAGACGACGAGAGTGCAGGTCGCCCTTCTTGGCCCAGGTGATGATCGGATCGACGACCGAACGCAGCGCCTTAGCGCGGGTCTCGGTGGTCTTGATGCGGTCGTTCTCGAAGAGGGCCTTGGCCAGGCTCTTCTTCATGGCCTTGGTGTGGCTCGCATCGGTGCCGAGCTTCAGGCCCTTCTTAACGTTGTGACGCATGGTCTAGTTTCTCCTCAAATATGCGAAGCATTAAGCCTTCAGGCTCAGGCCCATGGACTCAAGCTTGTCCTTCACTTCCTCGATCGACTTAACACCGAAGTTACGGATGTTAAGCAGATCGTTCTCCGAGAACTCAACGAGCTGACGGACCGAGTGAATGCTGGCGCGCTTAAGGCAGTTGTAGGAACGGACGGAAAGGTCCAGATCCTCGATCTGCTTGTCCAGCTCGGCGTTGTCGTTGGTGACCTCGGGAGCGAAGATCGAAGCCTCCTCCTCGACCTCGGGGGTCTCGGCAAGGTTCATAAAGGCAGCCATATGCTGGTTGATGATATTGGCAGCCTGGACCACGGCGTCGCGCGGGGCGATGGAGCCGTTGGTCTCGATCTCAAGGACAAGGCGGTCGTAGTCGGTGTGCTGACCGACACGGCAAGCCTCAACGAGCTTGGCGCAACGGGACACCGGCGAGTAAAGCGAGTCGACGTGGATCACACCGATGGGATCGTTGTCGCGCTTGTTAGCCTCGCCAGAGACATAGCCGCGGCCATAGCCGATGCGCATGCTCATGGTGAGATGGCCACCCTCGGTGAGCGTAGCGATGTGCTGCTCGGGGTTGACCAGCTCAAACTCGGACGGAATAAAGAAGTCCGCACCGGTGACCTCGCAGGGGCCGTCAACCGAAATGGTGGCGGTCGCCTCGTCGGTCGTGCCGAGAGCCCTGAAGACAAGACCCTTGACATTCAGGACGATGTCGGTGACATCCTCGACCATGTTAGGGATGGTCATGAACTCGTGCTGCGCGCCATCGATCTGAATAGCCTCGACGGCGGCACCCTCGAGCGAGGACAGAAGAACGCGACGAAGGGAGTTACCCAGCGTATCGCCGTAGCCACGCTCGAGCGGCTCAACGGAGACACGAGCAGACGTCTCGTTAATCTCTTCGACCTGAACCTGAGGCCTAATGAATTCTGACATGTATTACCTCCAGCCTCAGCAGCCCGGATGGACTACTTAGAGTAGAGCTCGACGATGAGCTGCTCGTTGATATCACCGCTGATCTGCTCACGCGTCGGCAGAGCGAGCACGTTACCAGACAGCTTCTCGATATCGACCTCGAGCCAGCCAGGGACCTCGAAACGCTCGGAGGAAATCAGGGCCTCCTTGATGGGGAGGAGGTCATGGAACTTCTCGCCGACAGCGACGACGTCGCCGGCCTTGACGCGGTAGGACGGGATGTCCACGCGCTTGCCGTTCACGGTGAAGTGACCGTGACGGACGGACTGACGAGCCTCTTTGCGGGTGCGGGCGAAGCCAAGACGGAAGACGACGTTGTCGAGGCGAGACTCAAGGATGATCATGAGGTTCTCACCGGTGACGCCGTTCATCTTACGGGCCTTGTTGAAGTAGCCGTGGAACTGCTTCTCCAGAACGCCATAGATGAACTTGACCTTCTGCTTCTCGCGCAGCTGCATGCCGTACTCAGATTCCTTGCGACGGCGCTTGGGCTGACGGATAGATTCCTTCTTGCTGCTGTAACCGAGCTCAGCGGGATCGATCCCGAGCTGACGGCAGCGCTTAAGAACAGGAGTCCTGTCGATTGCCATATTGATACGATCCTTTCAGTTACACGCGGCGACGCTTCTTGGGGCGGCAGCCGTTGTGCGGGATGGGGGTCTTGTCCTGGATGCTCGAGACCTCGAGGCCAGCAGCCTGGAGGGAGCGGATGGCGGTCTCACGACCGGAGCCGGGGCCCTTGACGAAGACGGAAACCTTCTTCATACCGTGCTCCATGGCCTGCTTGGCAGCAGCCTCGGCAGCCATCTGGGCAGCGAACGGCGTGGACTTACGGGAGCCCTTGAAGCCCACCTGGCCAGCCGACTTCCAGGAAATGACGTTGCCCTGGGGATCGGTGATCGAAACGATCGTGTTGTTGAACGTAGAACGAATGTGAGCCTGGCCCACGGAAATGTTCTTACGGTCCGCGCGCTTCAGACGGGCAGCGCGAACGTTCTTCTTAGCAGTAGCCATCTATCTAGCGCTCCTTATTTCTTCTTCTTAGCACCGATCTGACGCTTCGGGCCCTTGCGGGTACGAGCGTTAGTGTGGGTGCGCTGGCCGCGGACCGGGAGGCCCTTGCGGTGACGAAGGCCGCGGTTGCAGCCGATGTCCATAAGGCGCTTGACGTTCTGGTTGCGCTCACGGCGGAGGTCGCCCTCAACCATGATCTGGTTCTTGTCGATATAATCGCGGATGGCGTTAACCTCATCCTCGGTGAGGTCCTTAACGCGCGTATCCACGTTAACGTTGCACTCGACGCAAATCTTCGTCGCAGTGGTGCGGCCGATGCCGTAAATGTAGGTCAGACCGATCTCAACGCGCTTCTCACGCGGGAGGTCGACACCATTAATACGGGCCAACGTAGTCTCCTCTCTTAACCCTGACGCTGCTTATGACGGGGGTTCTCGCAAATGACGAGGACCTTGCCATGGCGCCTAATGATTTTGCACTTATCGCACATCTTCTTGACCGAAGGACGTACCTTCATCGTTCTTCCTTTCGGTAGCGCTCAAACTACTTCCCTACTATCTACTCGCCCAGCCGCAGGCGTTTAAAACTATGGCTGGTCTTCACACGCAAACCGACCGTAGGTTGAGCTAAGCCTGCAGTCGGAAAAGAGCGTGTATGTGTGTCGCTATTTATAGCGATAGGTGATGCGACCGCGGGTCAGGTCGTACGGGGAAAGCTCCACGACAACCCTGTCACCGGGGAGAATGCGGATGTAATTCATTCGGATCTTGCCAGAAATGTTGCACAGAACCGAATGACCGTTCTCGAGCTCAACCTTAAACATGGCGTTGGGCAGCGGCTCCTTTACCGTACCCTCGAGCTCAATTGCGTCTTCCTTCTTCACAAGCAATCATCTTTCTCTAGAAAACGACAGCGATTGAGTATTCTACAACACGTATGCACGCATCGTAATAACTTCGTAATGGCTCCACAACTACGTGGAACTTGTTACATTTCTCCGCCCTGGAGCGAACACCAGGATCCTTGCGCATCGGTGGTAAGAATCACCGGACCGTCATCGGTGATGGCGACGGTGTTCTCGTAGTGCGCGGCGGGCAGGTGGTCGTTGGTCGTGACAATCCAACCATCGGAGCCCGTGCTCACATGATTGGATCCCATCGTAACCATCGGCTCGATGGCAATGACCATGCCGGCCTGGAGGCGAACGCCCCTCCCCTTCTTTCCATAATTCGGAACGTTGGGGTCCTCGTGCATCACATGGCCAATTCCGTGCCCCACATAATCGCGAAGCACGCCATAGCCGTGAGACTCGGCGAGGGACTGGACGGCATAACCAATGTCCCCAATATGGTTACCGGGAACAGCCTGCTCGATGGCAGCCTTAAGGCAATCGCGCGTAACCTCGCACAGGGCCTTAGCCTCGGGCGTGGGGGTACCGACGAAAAACGTCCAAGCGTTATCGCCGACCCAACCGTCGACAACGGCACCCGTATCGATGGAGATGATATCGCCATCGCGCAGAATCATGTCGGGATTGGGAATACCGTGCACCACGGCATCGTTAATCGATGCACAAATGGTACCGGGGAACCCGCCGTAACCCTTAAAGGCCGGGGTGCCACCATGCATGCGGATAATCTGCTCCGCAAGCTGATCAAGCTCAAAGGTCGAAACACCAGGGCGAACCATGGCTCCAACGTGGCGGAGCGCCATCTTAGATAGCGCTCCTGCCTTCTTCATCTGCTCGATTTGCGTTGCAGACTTAATCTTGATCATAGACCGAGAGCCTCTTTGACATCCCCGTACACGGTCTCGCGAGCCTGGTCACCGTTGACCGACTTGAGCAGACCCTGGCCACGATAGTAGTCGACGAGCGGGCTCGTGGACTTCTCGTAGACGTCGAGACGGTTCTTGATGGTCTCGGGCTTGTCGTCGTCGCGCTGATACATCTCGCCACCACACTTGGGGCAGGTAGCATCGGCAGCGGTGCCGGTGTAACCGCAGGCGCGGCAGGTGCGGCGCGAAGACAGACGGTCGATGATGACCTCGGGGGCCACGTCGACCAGAAGGGCGCAGTCGATCTCGCGACCCATGGCGGAGAGCTCGGAATCGAGCGTCACAGCCTGGGCGGTGTTGCGCGGGAAGCCATCGAGAATGAAACCTTGCTGGGCGTCATCGGCGGCAAGGCGCTCCTTGACAAGGTCAATCACGAGCTGGTCGGGAACGAGCTCGCCGGCGTCCATGTACTTCTTAGCCTGAATACCAAGCTCGGTGCCACCCTTGACGGCAGCACGCAGCAGGTCGCCCGTGGAAATGTGAGCGACGCCGAACTCGGCGACGAGCTCCTGTGCGACAGTGCCCTTACCGGCACCCGGAGCTCCGAGCAATACGAGGTTCATGAGCAATCCTCCTCTAGCCTATTTAAAGAATCCATCGTAATCATACATCTTGATCTGGCCTTCGAGCTTATCGACCGTGTCGAGCACGACGCCGACCATGATGAGGATGGACGTGCCGCCAAATGCCTGGATCAGCTGGTTACCCGTAAAGGAGAAGATGATCGAAGGCACGATGGCGATGAGCGCCAAAAAGACAGCGCTGGGAAGCGTAATCTTGTTGAGCGCGTTCTTGATGTAGGCCGCGGTAGCCCTACCCGGACGCACGCCCGGAATAAAGCCGCCCTGCTTCTTAAGGTTGTCGGCCGTGTCATCGGGGTTGAACACCATGGAGGTGTAGAAGTACGCGAAAAACACGATGAGGACAACGTTAAGCACCCAGTTGAGCCAGCCGCGCGAAAGCGCAGAGGCAACTGCCTGAATCCAGCCGATGCCGGGGAAGAACACGGCAATCTGAGCCGGGAAGTACAGCAGCGCCGAAGCGAAGATGATTGGCACGACACCCGCGGTGTTGACCTTGATGGGCAGGTAGGTGGTCTGACCACCCATCATGCGACGGCCCACGACGCGCTTAGCGTAGGAGACCGGGATGCGGCGCTGGCCGCGCTCAAGGAAAACAATCAGCGGGATAACCAGCAGGATGATGGCGCAGATGATCACCATGGTGATGATGCCACCGGCATTGCCCTCGGTGCTGGAGAAGATCGCCTGCGGCAGACCGGCCATGATGTTCGCAAAGATGATCAGCGACATGCCATTGCCGATACCGCGCTGGGTGATGAGCTCACCAATCCACATGATCAGCATGGCGCCCGCAGTGAGCGTGCCGACGATCATGAGGTCGAAGATGATCTCGGGAGCGCCGGCGCCATTGAAGCTGATGCCGAAGCTCTTAAAGAGGAAGAGGTAACCCACGGAGTTGAGGATTGCCAGAGCAAGGGTGAGGTAACGCGAATACTGCGTAATCTTGGTCTGACCGACCTCGCCCTCGCGGGCAAGCTCATGCAGGGAAGGCACAACGGCCTGGAGCATCTGGAGGATGATCGAGCTGGTGATGTAAGGCATGATGCCCAGCGAAAACACCGACACATAGCTCAACGCGCCGCCAGAGAAAAGATTCAGGAGGGCCATAGCACCTGCGGCGACCGAATTGTTATCGGTCGAGAAAAGGCCCAGCATCCCCTGGAAGGGAATGCCGGGCACAGGAACGTGCGCACCAATGCGGTACACGACGAGCATAGCTATGGTAAAAAGAATCTTTTCGCGCAATTCTTTGATGCGGAAAGCATTCTTAAGACCATTTAGCACGGCAGCTCGACCTTTCCGCCGGCGGCCTCGATCTTGGCCTGCGCAGAAGCGCTGACCTTGTCGACCTTGACCGTGAACTTCTTGGTGAGCTCACCATTGCCGAGCACCTTGACGGGCTCGAACTCGCTCTTGGTGATGCGAGCGGCCTTAAGAGCGGCACCGTCGATCACAGCGCCGTCCTCGAACTTACGCTCGAGACGCTCAACGTTAACAGCGGTGTACTCGATACGACGGGGGTTACGGAAGCCCGGAAGCTTGGGCAGGCGCATAGCCAGCGGAGTCTGGCCACCCTCGAAGCCGGCACCCTTGGTGCCGCCAGAGCGGGAACCCTGGCCCTTCTGACCGCGGCCAGAAGTGGTGCCGTGACCCGAAGAATTGCCACGGCCGACGCGCTTGCGGTTCTTGGTGGAACCGGGCGCGGGAGTAAGATCGTGAAGCTGCATTTGCTACTCCTCTACAATCTCGACAAGGTGCTTGACCTTGAAGATCATGCCGCGGACGGACTCGTTGTCAGCAATCTCGCGAACCTCGCGGATCCTGTGGAGACCGAGGGCACGGACAGTACGGACCTGGTCCTGCTTGCAACCGTTGGTGCTGCGGACCTGCTTGATCTTGATGGTGTCAGCCATGCTTAGTTCTCCTTACCGACGAACATCTCGGAGACCGTCAGGCCACGGCGAGCCGCGACGTCCTCAGGGCTGGAGAGCTCCTTGAGGCCCTCGACGGCAGCCTTGATGATGTTGAGGCCGTTGTCGGTACCGAGGGACTTGGACAGGACGTTCTTGATGCCAGCAAGCTCAAAGAGGGGACGCACAGCGCCGCCGGCGATAACGCCGGTACCCTCGACAGCGGGCTTGATGATGATGCGGCCGGCACCAAAGTGGCCGAGAACCTCGTGCGGGATGGTGCCCTGCTCGGTCACCGGCACGTGGAACATGTTCTTCTTGGCATCGAGAGATGCCTTGGAGATGGCCATGGGCACCTCAGCGGACTTGCCCATGCCAACGCCGACGTTGCCCTTGCCGTCGCCAACGACGACGAGAGCGACGAGGCTCATGCGACGACCACCCTTGACGGTCTTCGACACGCGGTTGATGTAAACGACGCGCTCCTCGAACTCGGAGGCCTCGCGCTGCTGCTTCTGATTACGAGCCATGTGCTACATACCTCCTAGAACTCGAGACCGGCGGCACGAGCACCGTCGGCGAGGGCCTTGACGCGGCCATGGTAGATACGGCCACCGCGATCGAAGGCGACCTTGGTGATGCCGGCCTCGATGGCGCGCTTGCCAACGAGCTGACCGACCTTCTCCGCAGCCTCCTTGTTCGAGGTGTGGGTGCCCTTGAACTCGGCCTCGAGGGTCGAGGCAGAGACGAGCGTCAGGCTGGAGCCCTTGCTGTCGTCGATGATCTGGGCATAGATGTTGGCGTTAGTACGGGTCACGCGAAGACGCGGACGCTCGGAGGTACCCGAGACCTTGCCGCGAACACGACGCTGACGACGCTTGAGGCCTTCCAGCTTCGCCTTATGCTTGTTCATACGTAAACTCCTAAAAAGGTTGATCTTGCCAGCACCTGACGGGGTGCTGGTCTTATGCGAGTGAGTCGGTTACGACTACTTGGCGGCCTTACCCAGCTTGCGGCGGATGTGCTCGCCAACGTAGTGGATACCCTTGCCCTTGTAAGGCTCGGGAGGACGATGGCCGCGGATCTCAGCGGCGATCTGACCGACCTGCTGCTTGTTGATACCCTTGACGTTCACGTGGGTGTTGTCGGGAACCTCGAAGGTGATGCCCTCGGGAGCCTCGACGATCACGGGGTGCGAGAAGCCCAGGGAGAACTCGAGGTTCTTGCCCTTCTGCTGCACGCGGTAACCGACGCCGGCGAGCTCGAGCTTCTTCTCGAAGCCCTCGGAAACGCCAACAACCATGTTGTGGATGAGGGCGCGGGTGAGGCCGTGGCGGGCACGGGTCTCACGCTCGTCGTCGGGACGGGAAACGGTGAGGACATTGTCCTCGACGTTGATAGCGAGCTTCTCAAAGACATCGAGCTCGAGCTGGCCCTTGGGGCCCTTGACGACAACGTTGTTGCCGTTGACTGCCACTTCGACTCCGGCGGGAATCTGGACAGGCTTATTACCGATACGAGACACGGTGATCTCCTTTCCTTCTACCTACCGAGCGAATTACCAGACGTAAGCGATGATCTCGCCGCCGACGTTGTGCTTGCGAGCATCGCGGTCGGTCATGACGCCATGGCTGGTGGAAATAATGGCGGTACCAAGGCCACCGCGGACGCGGGGCATGTCGGCAACGCCGGTGTACTTACGCAGGCCCGGCTTGGAAATGCGGCGGATGCCGTTGATGACCTTAGCCTTCTTGGGACCATACTTAAGCGTGATGTGCAGAGTCTTCTGGGGAACGGTGTCCTCGACATCGTAGCCCTCGATGTAGCCCTCCTCGTGCAGAACACGAGCGATCTCGACGAGCTTCTTGCTGCTCGGCATGGAGACCGTGGCCTTGTTCACAGAGTTAGCGTTACGGATGCGCGTAAGCATATCTGCGATCGGGTCTGTAAGGTTCATACAGATTCTCCTTCGTTCTTGATGAACACGTGCTCTTGGTTCTTCGCCGCCCTTAACGGCAAAGCCTTTTTAGCGCGTTTTCCCTGTTCCAAACTGATGCTTGAAACGCTGGTAGTGACTTACCAGCTGGCCTTCTTAACGCCGGGAAGCTCGCCCTTGAGTGCAAGCTCGCGGAAGCAGACACGGCACAGGCCGAACTTGCGGTACACAGAGTGCGGACGGCCGCAGCGCTGGCAGCGCGTGTACTCACGAGTAGAGAACTTCTGCTTGCGATTGCACTTGACGATCATCGATGTCTTAGCCACTTATATCCTCCTCACATAGAGTATTGTTCGCCCCAAGCGCCGCCCCCTTGTGGGAACGGCGCTTATAGGGCAGGTGAACCTATTTCTTGAACGGGAAACCGAAGGCGTCCAGAAGGGCCTTGGCCTCCTCATCGGTGTTGGCGGTGGTCACGAAAGTGATGTCCATACCACGCTGGTGATCGACGGAGTCGAAGTCGATCTCGGGGAAGATGAGCTGCTCGGTGACGCCCATGGAGAAGTTACCACGGCCGTCGAAGCTCTTGGCGGAGATGCCGCGGAAGTCGCGGATACGGGGAATCGCGACGGAGGTCAGACGATCGAAGAACTCCCACATACGGTCGCCACGCAGGGTAACCTTGCAGCCGATCGGCATACCAGCGCGCAGGCGGAAGGTAGCGATGGACTTGCGGGCACGGGTGATCATCGGCTGCTGGCCGGTGATGGCGCGCAGGTCGCGCACGGCACCGTCGATGGCCTTGGAATCGGTAGCGGCCTCGCCGACACCCATGTTCACGACGATCTTCTCAAACTTGGGGATCATCATGACGTTATCGTACTGGAACTTGTCCTGAAGCTGCTGCTTGACCTCGTTGTTGTACTTGGTCTTCAGACGCGGCACATACTTCTCTTCTGCCATTGTTCACTCCTTCTTGGGGTTTTAAGCACGGGGCGTGGCCACGATGGGTTGTCCTCGTGCCTCCTGGCTGCATCCGCGCCGCTCATGGCATTTTGCGGTTTGGACTCGACGCAGCAGGAGCCGACAAAACAATCGGTACTATACGCGCATCGGGAGCGTATTTCCAGAAAAACCTCGTCTGCCTGCACAACTCCACAACTCCCCCGCACAAATGGATCCCAAAAAGCAGTTGCGGTGAAATAGGGACTGTTGGGCGGCCTAACAGGCTTAAACAGTCCGTATTTCACCGCAACTTATTGGTGGGGATGCGATTAGCGCTTGCGGGGGACGAGTTTGGTGCGGCGCAGGTGGATCATCTCGGCGGCGATGGAGATGGCGATCTCCTCGGGGTCCTCGGCCTCGATGGCAACGCCGATCGGAAGGTGCAGCTCGTCGATCTGGTCCTGCGTAAAGCCTTCCTGCTCCAGGCGGGCACGCACAAAGGCCGTCTTGCGGCGCGAGCCCAGACAGCCCAGGTAGGCAGGCTTGGCGCGCATGGCCTGAATCACCACGTCGATATCGGACTTGTGACCCGCCGTGGCGACGACCACCAGGTCGCGCGGGCCGATGGGGCACAGCTCGCTCAGGTTCTTGTAATCGACCAAGCGACGATCGTAGACACCGGGCACCCAATCGGGGGTCAGCGTGCCGGGGCGGTCGTCGCACGCCACGACGGCAAAGCCCGCCGCCGTGAGCACCCGCGCCGTCGCGGCGCCCACGTGGCCGCAGCCAAAGATATAGGTCAGGCCCTCGGGGCAGAGCGTCTCGATGTGCGCGGGAGGAATCTCGGAGGCGGCGTTTGTATAGGTAACCTTACTCCCCTCCTCCACCAGCGAAAGCCCGGGGCAACCCGCAATGGTGCGGCGCGATTCCTCGCCATGGTATTCAGTAGCGTCGCTTTCGAGCGCGCTTGCGATAAACGGCTCAAAGTCGATGACGAAGTCGCCGATACGTCGATACGTCAAGACGTCGGCAATTTCCTGGAACAACGGTGCCTGGATCGCATCCAGATGCAGATAGCACAGGCAGATGGCTCCGCCGCAGATCATACCGGTATCGGAGTTCTCGCCGCCCATGGTGTAGCGGACCAGACGCGATTGCCCCGCGGCCAGCAGCTCTCGCGCCTCGTCCAGCGCAAAAAGCTCGATCTTGCCGCCGCCGATGGTGCCCGCCTGGCTACCGTCGGCAAAGACGGCCATCCAGGCGCCCACGCCGCGCGGCGACGACCCCGCCGTGCCGGCCACGACCACGAGCTCGCACGTCTCGCCAGCACGCAGGGCGACAAGCGCCGCATTCACAACATCGAGCTTTTCCATTGCCGCCTTCTATCCTCTAAAGATATCGGTGAGCATAGCGAGTGCCTCGAGCACGCCGCCGCCGACCGACGTCGCCTTGTCCGAAATGTAGTTGATATAGCTGGCATCGCCGCGCGGATCGACATCGGCGCATTTAAAGCCCTCAGTCACCTGCACGCCGTTCGCCAAAAGCCCGCGCAGACAGCCATCGATCTGCGTGCACATGGGCGAATCGCCCGCATACCCGATCACATCGCCGGCACTCACGATGTCGCCGATCACATGGTCGGACCTAAACACGCCGGCGGCGGGGCTGTGGATAACACGCTCTTTGCCATATCCGGCGATGACGCCCGGCACGCCCGTGTTGGGCTGGGGCGAACCTTGGGTAATGACACGGCCCAGGAAATGCCCACGCATGGTTTCGATCACGGCGTCGCAGTCAACCGGCGCGGTGAAGCCCGGCCCCACAGCGATGACGGCAGGAGCCATGTCGCGCGTGGTACCCAGATTGCGCTTGGCCAGAATTGCGTCGACCACAGCCGCGGGCTCCAGTTCGTCGAGCATCTGTGCCTGGGGGTCCACCACAACGGCGACGTCTCCGGCCTCGGTAATCTCAAGCGCCTCGGCCGACGTCTGCGCCAAGCGGGCGCGAATGCCCTCGACCTCGACCTCGCCCAGGCGAATGGCCTCGCAAAAACTGATTGTGCGACGGATGCACGTGGGAACCGCGATATCGGCCATGACAACTGACACGCCGGCGCGCACCAAGCGAGCGGCGACGCCCGTGGCGATATCGCCGGCGCCGCGAACATAAACGAGCATTCCCGGGACACCTCCCTGTGCTACGGTTTGAGCAGAGCAAATGCGGTTCGACCGCTACTCTGATGATTATTTATTATCACAGTATTATACGGCGGTGAACAGATGGAAACGACGAGCGGAAACCTTGCCTCCGCGCTCAAGATCGAGCCGGGCATTACCGCGATTATCGGCAGCGGTGGCAAGTCGACCTTGCTAAAGACGCTCGGCCTTGAGCTTATGCGCGCTGGCGGCCGCGTGCTCCTCTGCACCACCACGCGCATGTTCCCCGTCGCCGGCGTGCCGTGGGACGGGTCGAGCCGTCGCCTGGACGCCGCGCCCTGGAAGCCAGGTGCCTCACACGCCCTAGGCTGCACCTGCGAGGCCTGCGCGGGGCTTGTGCGGGGAAGCATCTGCCAGACAGGTGTCTTGGACCCCCAGACAGGCAAGTTCTCCTCCCCTGCCGAGCCGCTCGACCAGCTGGCGCAGCGCTTTGACTACGTCCTGGCCGAGGCGGACGGCAGCAAGCGGCTCCCGCTCAAGGCGCATGCCGCCTGGGAGCCGGTGATCCCCTCTGGCACGGCCAACGTCATCTGGCTCGTCGGCGCCTCGGGGCTCGGCAAGCCCATCAACGAAGCTGTCCACCGCCCCGAGCTCTTTTGCGTGCGTTGCGGCTGCGAGCCCACCGACACTGCCACGCCCGAGCGCGTCGCCCAGGTGCTCAATGCCGAGCTGCAGGCGCTGAAACTCAGCACCGCACGCGTCGTGCTCAACCAAGTCGACACGCTCAGCGACCCCACGATGGCCGACCGCTTTGAGGCCGCCCTCGGCCGCCCCCTCATCGCCACCAGCCTCAAATAGCCGGCCCCATCTCCTCAGTTGCGGTGAAATACGGACTGTTTGGCCGCCTGACGGCCGCAAACAGTCCGTATTTCACCGCAACTGAGGGGGGGGGCACAGCATCTTTGCTGCTAGCGGGGGACGTAGCGGCCGGGTTGGGCTCCGGTGGGCTCGCCGTCGCGTGCCACCAGCACGCCGTTCACAAACACGACCTTGGCGCGGCCATGTGCCCCAAAACCCTCGAGCGGCGTGTAGTCCACAGCTTGATGCTGTGTCGCGGCACTGATTGTCCAGCGCGCTTTGGGATCCCACACGCACACATCGGCATCGGCGCCCTCGGCAAGACAGCCCTTGCGCGGGTACATGCCAAACACGCGCGCCGGGTTCTCGCTCATCAAGCGGCACAGATCCTCGGGTCCCAGCTGTCCCTCAAAGCTCGTGGCAATCGCGACGGGACGATGCTCCACGCCGGGCCCGCCGTTGGGAATCGCGCGGAAATCGTCGCGCCCGCGGTCCTTTTGCCCGTGCAGGTTAAAGCTGCAATGATCGGTCGCAATCGTATCGATCTCGCCGGCCACAAGCGCCTCGCGCAGCGCGGCACGGTCGCCGGCATGGCGCAGCGGCGGGCTCATCACGTACTTGGCGCCCGCAAAGCCGTCCTCGCCCTGCTCCAGATAGCAGGTGTCGTCAAGCATCAGATATTGGGGGCAGGTCTCGACATAGATATTCTTCTGCCCGCGCGCTTTGGCAGCACGAATGGCCCCGAGCCCCAACTTGGTCGAAAGGTGCACCACGTTGACTGGGGCGTCGCCGGCCAGGTGCGCCAGATACAGCAGGCGGCTCACGGCTTCGGCCTCACACACGTCCGGGCGGCTGAGCGCATGCCCCTCGGGCCCATGAATCCCCTGCTCGTACACGCGCTTCTGCAGCTCATTCACCAGCGTACCGTTCTCGCAATGCACGCACAGTATGCCGCCAATACGCTTGAGCTCCTCGAGCACCTCGAGCGTCTCGGCATCGTCCAGGCGCAAATGATCGTAGGCAAAGTAGGTCTTAAACGACGATACGCCCGCCTCGCGCATAGCCGAAAGATCGGCGCGGTTGCGCTCATTCCACTCGGCGAGTGCCATATGAAAGGCGTAGTTGGCCGTGCAGGTTCCGTCGGCACGGCGATGCCACTCGGCCAAGGCATCGGGCATGGTCACGCCGCGATCGGCCGTCGCGTAGTCCACGATGGTCGTCGTACCGCCGCAGGCAGCCGCACGCGTGCCGGTTTCAAAGCTATCGGCTGTCCAATCCATGCCAGTCCAGCACTGCATGTGCGTGTGGCCGTCGATAAAGCCCGGGAACACCCAACAGTCTGTGGCGTCCTGGACGGTATCGTCCTCGCCCGGCTCAATCGCCGCGGCAATCCGCACGATCTTGTCGCCCTCCATGGCAAGGTCGGCGCGGCGAAGCCCCTGGGGTGTCACAAGCGCGCCGTTTTTGATGATGATCATGTTGCTCCTTATTGATTAATACAGTTGGCCACGCGATCAAAATACGAGCAGGCCGCGATATGCTCCGTTATGCGTCGCTGTCCCTCTGCGGTATCGACATCCCACAGCTCGTAGGCACGCGCCTCGACCAGCACCACGTCGGTACGGTCCTTGAGAATCGAGCCCCCGCCGTCCTTGCCCTCAAGACGTATGAGTGCATCGAACAGTTCCGCCGGAAAGAGCACCGGGCTCGAAGGCTCACCGTTGCACGCAAGACGCACCGGATGCTTGCGGCCGCGCTCGTCAAATGCACGAACCATGGCCTCATAAGAATCCGAACTCACGAGCGGCTGGTCGCCCGGCAAAAAGAGGCAACCTTTCCAGTTGCGTTCGACTCCCCACGAAAGGCCCGCACGGACGCTTCCGCTGCGTAGCTCGCCATCGTGCAGCACGCACGGGCAATGCTTGTCCTCGCAAACCTGGGCGACCTCGGGCCAACGCGTCGAAACCACGACGTCAAAGCCCCGGGGAACCGAATCGATGGTCCGGGCAATCAGCGGCTCGCCATAGATATCGGCAAGCATCTTGTTAGAGCCAAACCGCTTGCCCTCGCCCGAGGCCATAATGACGCATCCAAGTTTCATGGTGATACCTCCCCTGAAACCATCGTACCCATAACTCGCGCCGCGGGCATCCACATCGAAAGCGCTTATCCCGCACGCCCGCGATACAAAAAAGGGGCACCCCGCCGGTTGGCAGAGCGCCCCCTTTACATGGCTTACCTCAACCCGGCTTTAGGCCTGGAACCAACGGGCGGTATTGCGCTCGTCGAGGGCCTTGAGGGTAGCGGCGGGATCGGCAACCTTCTGCAGGAACATCATGGCTGCGATGGCGTACGGCTTGTAGCTGGCCTCCTTGTACATGCCCACGCGGTGCATGTCGAAGACGTCGGCGTTGACCTCGCCGTGCTCGCAGGAGACACCGGAGATGTCGGCGGGCAGCGGGTGCATAAAGATGGTGTCCTGGCCGTTGGCAGTCTTCTCCATGAGCTCGGTCGTGGAGCACCAGTCCTGATGGGTGGCGTTCTGGGCAAGCAGCTCCTTCTCGAGCGCAGCGATGCCGGCGTCGTCGCCCTCGGCGTACAGGTTGGTACGCTTCTCCATGGCGGCAAACGGAGCCCAGCTCTTGGGGATCACGATGTCGGCGCCCTCGAAGGCCTCGGCCATGGTGCTGACCTGCTTAAAGGTGGTGCCGGACTCGGCGGCATAGGTCTTGGCGCGCTCAACGACCTCGGGCATGAGGTCGTAGCCCTCGGGGTGAGCCAGGGTGACGTCCATGCCAAAGCGGGGCAGCAGGCTGATCAGCGACTGCGGGCAGGACAGCGGCTTGCCGTAAGAGGGCGAATAGGCCCAGGTGACGGCAACCTTCTTGCCCTTGAGGTTCTCAAGACCGCCAAACTCGTTGATGAGGTAGAGCATGTCGGCAGAGGACTGCGTGGGGTGATCGGAGTCGGACTGCAGGGAGATGAGCGTGGGACGGTGATCCAGAACGCCGTCCTCGTAAGCCTGCTGCACGGACTCGGAGACCTCGGCCATGTAGGCGTCGCCCTTACCGATGTACATGTCGTCGCGGATGCCGATGACGTCGGCCATGAAGGAGATCATGGTAGCGGTCTCGCGGACGGTCTCGCCGTGAGCGATCTGGGACTTCTTCTCGTCCAGGTCCTGCAGCTCAAGGCCGAGCAGGTTGGCGGCCTTAGAGAAGGAGAAGCGCGTACGGGTGGAGTTGTCGCGGAACAGCGAGACGGCCAGGCCCGAATCGAAGATCTTGGACGAAACGTTGTTCTCGCGCAGCTCGCGCAGAGCGTCGGCGACGATGTAGAGCGCCTTGAGCTCATCGGTGGTCTTATCCCAGGTGTGCAGGAAGTCGCTGCCGTACATACCCTTAAAATCGAGGCCGTTCAGCTGCTCGACGAGCTCGGTAAACTTGGCGTCCATGTAAATGTCCTTTCTAAAGGTGAAACGATCGCAATGAGTAGATGCGCTCCGGCATGCGCGTGTGGCTAGAACATGCAGAGCGCTATGACGAGGACCCGCCACCGTCGAGGAAGCATGGGAGATAACGACCGCGGGCCCCAAGTCAACAGGAGGCGCCGGGGGCATAAACTGCCCCCGGCTCAACAAGATCGAGGAATGGGACTAGTCGATCTTGTTGTTGGTCAGACCGGCGCGGAACACGGTGGCGTCGCCATCGGCCTGGCTCGGATCGTAGAGGTTCAGGGCAGCCACATACATGGCGGCAGCGGTGACCAGGTCGTCCTTGTAGGTGACCTCGTTGGGAGCGTGAGCCTGAGACTCGGCACCCGGGCCAAAGCCGACGCAGGGGATGCCATAGCGGCCCTGGATGGAAACGCAGTTCGTGGAGAAGGTCCACTTGTCGCACAGCGGACGACCGGTGCGCTTGTCCATGCTGGGCTCGCAGCCGATGCGCTCGTCACCGAACATGGCCTTGTGGGCGTCGACGAGGGCCTTGACGTGCGGAGCGGTCTCCTTGTTGATCCACGTGGGGAAGTAAGCCTCGGACTCGTAGACCTCGCCGGTCCAGGACGGACGGTCGTACATGTACATGGAGACCTTCACGTCGTCGCCGTACTTCTTGGCGGCCGGCAGGTTGCGGATCTCGTCCAGGCAGGACTCCCAGGTCTCACCGGCGGTCATACGACGGTCGATGGAGATGGCGCAGGAGTCAGCGACAGCGCAGCGGCTGGGGCTGGTGTAGAAGATCTGGCTGACGGTGCAGGTGCCGCGACCCAGGAAGCGAGCGTCCTCAAAGTGCTCGGGGTTGTACTTGGGGTCGAGCATCTTGACGAGGCCCTTGATGTCGGTCGACTCGTCGCAGCCGTTGTTGTTGAGGGCGCGGACGTCGGCGATGATGTCGGCCATCTTGTAAATGGCGTTGTCACCGCGGTCGGGAGCGGAGCCGTGGCAGGAGGTGCCGTGAACGTCGACGCGGATCTCCATGCGGCCGCGGTGACCGCGATAGATGCCGCCGTCGGTGGGCTCGGTGGAAATGACGAACTCGGGCTTAATGCCGTCCTTGTTGTAGATGTACTGCCAGCACATGCCGTCGCAGTCCTCTTCCTGGACGGTGCCGACGACCATGATCTTGTAGCCCTCGGGGATGAGGCCCATGTCCTTCATCATCTTGGCAGCGTAGGTAGCAGAAGCCATGCCACCCTCCTGGTCGGAGCCGCCGCGGCCGTAGATGATCTCGTCGGTCTCGTAACCCTCATAGGGATCGGCATCCCAGTTATCGATGTTGCCGATGCCGACGGTGTCGATGTGAGAGTCGATGGCGATAATCTTGTCGCCCTCGCCCATAAAGCCCATAACGTTGCCCAGGCCGTCGACCTTGACCTCGTCATAACCAAGGCTCTCCATCTCGGCCTTGATGCAAGCGACAACCTCACCCTCCTCGCAGGACTCAGAGGGATGGCTGATCATAGCGCGCAGGAAGCGAGTCATATCAGCACGATGGGACTCAGCAGCAGCCTTGATAGCGTCGAAATCGAGTTCTTTAGCCATAACAGTCAACCTTTCTACAAGGGTTTACCTACAGGTAGATATTTCAGATAGATCACTTGTGCCAAGTAGCGTGAGGTCGAGCACCCCACAAGCAAGTGGACGTAGGGTGGCGGAGCATATGTTTGCTCCGTCGCGAGTTCCGCACGCAAAGGAAAGCACTTAATGTGCTTTCCGTCTTGCGCAGGACTGTTCGAGCAGGGAGCAAACATATGCTCCGCCACCCGGACAGGTCAGGCCTGCTAGCAGGTGGGGTACTCGCCCTCCCAGACGATGCGACGGTACTGATCCGGATCCGTGTCGCCCTCGGTGGAGAAGCAGAGCACGGAGCTCGTCTTATCCAGGCCGATGAGCTCCTTGAGCTCGGCGTACTCGGGATCGAGCATGAGGGTCTCGACCAGGCCGGTGGTCACAGCGCCGGACTCGCCGGAGATGACGCGCGGGTCGCCCTTCTCGGGGGCGCCCAGGGTGCGCATGCCGCGAGCGGTGACCCAGTCGGGGCAGGACACGAAGGCGGTGGTGTGGTTGCGCAGAATATCCCAGCCCAGGATGTTGGGCTCGCCGCAGCACAGGCCGGCCATGATGGAGGGCATGTCGCCGTCCACGATGCGCGGGTCGCCGTCGCCGGCGACAGCGCCCTTGTACAGGCAGGCGGCCGGAGCGCACTCGACCACAACGAAGGTGGGCGGGTTATCGGGATACAGGTTGGTGAAGTAGCCCACCACGGCGCCGGCCAGCGAGCCCACGCCAGCCTGGACAAAGACGTGTGTCGGGCGGTTGATGGCCATCTCGCGCAGCTGCTCGGCAGCCTCGGAAGCCATGGTGCCGTAGCCCTCCATGATCCAGGACGGGATCTTCTCGTAGCCCTCCCAGGCGGTGTCCTGAACGATGACGCCGCGCTCGCAGGCATCGGCCTCGGCGGCGGCCATGCGCACGCACTCGTCGTAGTTGACCTCTTCGATGGTCACCGTGGCGCCCTCGGCGGCGATGTTATCGAAGCGGGGCTTGGTGGAACCCTTGGGCATGTGCACGACGGCCTTCTGGCCCAGCTTGTTGGCAGCCCATGCCACGCCGCGGCCATGGTTGCCGTCGGTGGCGGTAAAGAAGGTAGCCTGGCCAAAATCCTTGGCAAGCTGATCGGAGGTCAGGTAATCGAAGGTGCACTCGGCAACGTCCTTGCCGGTCTCGTCGGCAATGTAGTTGGCCATGGCAAACGAACCGCCCAGAACCTTAAAGGCGTTGAGGCCAAAGCGATAGCTCTCGTCCTTAACGCACAGGTTGGACAGGCCCAGGCGCGCGGCCTGGCCATCCAGGCGGGCAAGCGGAGTGACGGTGTACTGGGGGAACGACTGGTGGAAGGCGCGGGCCTTCTTCACGTGGTCGAGGCTCATGATTCCCAAGTGCTTGTCATCGCTCTTGGGCATCGTGTTGCCCGCCCACTGGATCTTATCGGCCATACGGTGAACTCCTTAAGTCCTCTCTTGCCGGCCCCCGCATACGCGTTTCAGCCCATTCCCATTCATGCGACTGAACTTTTATGTGGATGCCAAACAAAAAGTTTGTTAGCACTGTTCTATCACACTTTTTGATTGGAAAACCTAACAAATTGTTTGTTGCCGTAATCGGTACCTTTTCGCCGCCGAACGGTCACATAGCGCAGCGGCGCTTTCGTTATTTGCGAACAGGTGTGGTTTATGGCAAAGTGTGCCCAAACTAATTTTTAGGAAGGCACCCATGACCCCCGCACAGATTGAGTTTTACAAGCGCCTTGCACACGGCCTGGCGCTCCAGTTTGGCCCCAACTGCGAAGTCGTCGTCCACGACCTGGAGACCGAGGACGTGGACCACTCCATCGTAGTGATCGAAAACGGCCACGTCAGCGGGCGCAAACTGGGTGACGGCCCCAGCCATATTGTGTTTGAGTCCATGCGCGAGGGCACCACCGACGTGCACGACCGCGAGCCATACCTCACCAAAACCACCGACGGCAAGCTGCTCAAGTCCTCGACGATCTTTATCCGCAACGATGAGGGCAAACCCGTCGGCATTTTGGGCATCAACTTTGACATTACGCTCATGAAGGCATTTGAGCGCTCGCTCGATGCCTTTACCGGCACCGGCAGCACGGGCTACACCGAGCCCGAGCCCATTACCAAAAACATCGGCGATCTGCTCGAAGACCTGCTGCGCGAGTGCGAACAGTTTGTGGGCAAGCCCGCGGCGCTCATGACCAAAGACGAGCGCATCCGCGCCATTGGCTACCTCGACCGTCGCGGCGCCTTCCTCATCTCCAAGTCGAGCGAACGCGCCTGCGAGTTCTTTGGCATCTCTAAGTACAGCTTCTATAGCTACCTCAACGAGGCAAAGGCTGCCGCCGGCGACAAATAGTCAGCGCGCCTGCACCTCTCCCCTTTTGGGCGCGAGTTCTGGAATGCACGAATCCGAGAGTCGGCCGCAAGGCAAGTTCCATATAATCGATGGATGTGAGTATTTCGAAAGGATGGAACAAGATGGGGTCGAGCAACGCATCACGCAACGGCCGCGGAGGCACCGCTCCTGGCGCCAGGCATGCGAAACACGCGTTTGACGAGGGCGAAGAGGGCCTTTTTGCGCTGAGCCTCGACGACGTGATGAGCGACCGCCCCTGGACCGCCGAGGAACTCATGGGCGGCGGGGTTCACCCGACAAGCGCAAAGCCCGCACCTTCCGCCATGCCCGCGCCGGCATCCATGCCCGCGGACGACTTTGCTACCCGTCCCATCGCGCAGACGACGCGCAAAGCCGCCCCTGCACCCCGTCCTGCTAGCGATCCGTCCGAGACGGCGGCGTTTCTCGCTGCAGCGGCACAGCGCCATGCGCCCAGCAGCACACCCGCGTATGCCGCCCCGCAGCAGCCGACATACGCGGCTCCCGAACCCCAGCCCAAACCAGAACTCGAGCCGCCCGTTATGGATCTGGACGACCTCGCCAACCGCCAGTTTGCCTTCGATTCATGGGCCGCGGCCGACTTGGACGAGACCTCGGCCGGCATGCCGGCGCTCGATATTCCGGTAAACCCCCTGTTTGCGGCTGCCGAGGAACGCAACTCCGCATACGACAACACCGCAGCATACGACAACCGCCCGAGCGAACAACCTCGCGCCGGCCGCATCGAAACCGAGGATTACGGCCAAACGTCGAGGGGCTATTCTCGCGACCCGTTTGCCGCCACGCCCGCTCCCGATTACAACCAAGCGAGCGTAAAGGCAGCTTCGGCATCGTCGTATACCCACGGCGCCGACGATAAGCGCGCTGCCAATTACCACACCGAAGAAGAACCGCCGCGCTTTTCGGAGTTTTCGCAGGCGGCAAAGGTTGTCTTTATCGCCCTCATCATCGCTCTGCTCGGCGTGATCGCGTTTGAGGGATTCCAGCTGTTCCGCGGCCCCACTGCGTCCGAATCGGCAACGCAGCAAAAAGAGGACGACAACCAGTACCTGGACATCACCACCCTCAAGGGCGACCCCAACAGCTAGGTTGGAACATAAGCTATGCCGCACCCCTGTTTACGTGCGGTTTTACACTTTTCCGTGATTTCCACGCGCCCATTTCGACACTTTTCCGTAATTTGGGCGGCTCGAATTTGACACTTTTCCGTACTCTCATACGGCTGATTTCGACACTTTTCCGGATGTTTGCCGAATAAATGCCGCGTAATCAAGCGCCGTCTGCACATCATTTCGCAGGCGGCGCTTGATTTCTGTCCGCGCGCGCTGATAGACTCCATCGTGCCCGCAAGGAGTGGGCGCGTTTTATCCAGAGTCGGGGTAGAGAGTTGGCTCCAAGATCCCGACGCCAACCGGCCAAGAGGCACGGTGGCCCTGCCGACATCGATGAAAGGAGTCCGTATGGACAATTTCTCCGTGCGCAACGAGCGCAACTTCCACAATCTGGCAGCCAAGCCAAAACGAATGCATCTTCTGGACAAGCCGAACGGCTACGCCTCGGCCATGGTCAAGAGCAGCCTCTCCCACCAGATGCGCTTTACGGTACAAAAGCTCGAGGAAGAGCTCTGCGTTGCCGACAATCCGCACGTACTGCAGATCAAGTTGCTCGGAGATGACTCGCGCGAGCCGTCGAGTTGGAAGCTGTTTGCAGACGGCACGTGCATCGCGGACGGCTCGGGTGACTTTGCCCGCAAGTGTTTCTACGAGGGCGCCGAGGTGTTCCTGGATCTGTGTCGCGATGCCGTCAACGCCGCCGATCTGCGCCAGTGGAACCAAAGGGAGTACGAGCTGCTGAGTGCCGCGCGCGGGATTGCGGGGGCGTAGGCAGACAGACCAGACAGCTCGTCATACTGGTTGACGCTTCGATTCAAACAGCAGGGCGAAGTCGCGCTTACAGTCCCGCCATGCCAAACCGAATGGCGTTCTCAAAAGGCCTACCTCCCCTCCGCCTTCAGCTTCAGCAGCAGATCGCTCAGCTCGGGGCACTTGCTGGAAAGGCGCGTCTGGGGTCGCTCGCCCATCCCCCATCGCTGGCGGATCTCCTGGGCGCGCGGGCTCACGCGATAGTCCCCGTCCATCATCTGCCTGAGCAACTTTGCGGTCACGCGCGCATCGGCCAGGGCGCTGTGGGCGTGGCCCGTCGACTCGTCAAACTCGATGCCAAACCACGTTGCCGCGTCGCCCAACGAGACGCACCCGTGGCTGCCCACGTCCATAATCGAGGTGTAAAACGCCTGCAGGTCGGCCCAGTCCGTAGGAAATGCGGAAAGGTCGATGTGCTTTGCCTGGCACTCGGTCAAAAGCTGTCGACGGTCCGTCCCGCTCCAACAGACCACTTGGGCGGAGTAGCGACCGATCCAATCGCTGAGCCTTTTGATCACCACGTAGAGCGGATCGGCCATCGCGGTATCCACCGCCGATATCCCCGTGAGCTCGCGGACGGGAAACGCAATGCCTTCGGTAAATTCCGTCTGCACAAACTGCGAGAACTCGCCCATAACGTTGCCGTGGTAATCGAGCTTGACGGCGCCGACCTCGATGATCTCATTGCGCAGCCCACGGCGCTGGCGTTGCTTTGGCACCGGCGCAAACTCAAAGTCCAGCACAATCTGGCGCGCAAAGTTCGTCGTATCGCTAGCCGAGATACACGGCGTCTTTTCAGCTGACACGGTTAGGGCCTTTCTCCGTTGCCTGCCGCTTGCTACATAGGCGGCTACATTGCCGTAAGGATAGGCGCCCGTGCGGACATGAAAGCGGGGCGCAATACCATGCGTCAAGCACACGCCATGCAGACGGCCCCAAGAGAGTCGCCCACTCTATTCAAAGGCTTATAGGACAAAATGTGTGTCCCGATAGAACATCCGTTT
>UMHJ01059424.1_pt1 | contig 25394 bp, 20 predicted proteins | sample 1965511 | NCBI WGS metagenome assembly UMHJ01 (sample SAMEA4836096, study PRJEB28245) | human gut metagenome | biome: gut microbiome; material: fecal sample | place: Denmark | collected 2008
CAGGAAGGTGATCATAAACCATACCGCTAAATACAGGGTGATGGCTGCGCCGGCGGAGGTATCAATATAATAGGACGTCATCAGTCCCGCGATTCCGGCAACCACCGCTCCCAGCAAGGAGAAGAGGTGATATTGGGTCATATTCTTGGCGATGTTCCGGGCCGCTGCGGCAGGCAGGACAATCAGGGCGTTAATGACCATAAGGCCTACCCAGGTCATAGAGACAGTCACCACTACTGCAATAGCTGCCGAGAAGATCGTCTCCTGCCAGAACACCTTCACTCCCCGGCTGTCTGCCAGGGCAGGGTGGACCGCTGAGAGCATCAGCTGGTTAAAGGATACCGCCCAGAGGACGATAATCAGCACCAGGATGACCGCCAGCAAGCCGATCTTGGCCGGCTCTACCGAGAGAATGTCACCGATGAGCAGGGCGTTGAATTTGGTAAAGGAGCGCCCGCCCAGGGTAGAGATAAAGATACCCAGAGCAACGGCGGTAGAGGAGAATACTCCGATCACGGTATCGCTGGCGAGGGCAGAACGGCGGCGCACCCAGTTAAAGAGCAGGGCAAACACCACCGCAAAGGCCACAGCCGCCCAGGTAGGCTCGTTAAAACCACAGATGGCGCCGATCGCCATTCCGGTAAAGGCAGAGTGGCCCAGGGCATCCGAAAAGAAGGACATGCGGCTGTGTACCACCATCGTGGAGAGGATACCGAAAAGCGGAGAAATGACCAGCACCGCCAGCAGGGCGTTTTTCATAAAGTACATCCCGCCGCTTTGGGCCCAGTCAAAGGGCAGCAGCTCTACGAGGGAATACCAAAGCTCCATCAGTTCTCCCCTCCCTTCCCCACCCGCAGGTGGAACGTCTCATAAAACTCCGGGGAGGAGAGGATTTCCTCCGGAGGCCCAGATTTGAGCACCTTTTTATTGAGCAGGATCACCTTATCGGCAAACTGCCCCAAGGTGGCAAAGTCATGGGTGGACAAAAGGATGGACAGGTCGTACTTGGTGCGCAGCTCATCCAGCATCTCCAGCAGCTGGTGCTCCCCTTCAATATCCACGCCGGACAGAGGCTCATCCAGAATAAGAATATGGGGCACCGGTTCCAGAGCCAGAGCCAACAGCACACGCTGAAGCTGTCCGCCCGACAAGGCTCCCATGGCCCGGTCCAGCAGATCCTCTCCGTGGACCCGTGCCAAACTGCTGCGGCACCGCTCCCGATATTTTTCCGGGATAGGCAGCCAAACCGGCCAGCGTGCCGTAGCGGCGGTGAAAAAGTCCAGTACACTTACCGGGTCACCCCGGTCAAAGCTGGGGGACTGAGGCACATAGCCGATCAAAGGCCGGCTGCCTCCAGTCACGGTACCGTCTGCCAAGCGAATGGCAGGCCCACCCGCCGGGGAGAAGGTAATATTCCCCCCGTAGGGCAATTGACCCAGGATACTGCGGAATAGGGTAGACTTGCCCGCGCCGTTGGGGCCGATCAAAGCTGCAATTTCGCCGCAGTGAAGGTGGAAAGATACATCCTCCAGGATCTCCTCTCCCTCCAGACGGACGTTGAGCCCCTCCAGCTTCAAACAGCAGGCGTCAGAGCAGCCCCCCGCCATTTTTCCATGCTTGATCTTTCTCATCCAATGACCTCTTCCCCGGCAAAGCCGTTGACGATCGTCTTTACATTTGAGGACAGTCCGTCCAGATAGTTGCTCAGTTTCCCATCGTTGGGGCCATCCATCAGCATAGTGAGCTGGCCCACCTGACACCCGGTCTCTCGGGCAATGGCCTGGGCAGTGGCGTCAGAGCCATTGATTTCGGTAAAGATGATAGGAATATTATTTTCTTTCACCAGAGAGACCGTCTCATTGATGACCTGAGCGCTGGCCTCGCTGCCTTCCTCCTCTTCAATGGCGGCCAGAAGAGGCAGTTCAAGGGCCTTGGCAAAATACTGGAAGCCGTCGTGGAAGGTAATGAGGCCAGAAATCGTGACGCCGTCCTCCTGCTCTGCCTCCTGGATCATCTCCTGGAGGTTGCTGTCCCAACTGTTCAGCAGCGCCAGAGCCTCTGTTAGATTATCAGAGTAGGTCTGCGCATGGTCCGGGTCTGCCTGGGACAGGCCTTTCTGGATGTTTTCCGCCATAATCATGGCATTTTCTGGGTCCATCCAGATATGGGGGTCATAGTGCTCCCCATCTTCCTCGTCCCCGTCGTGGTGGTCATGGCCCACCATCTCCAGCATCTGAACTCCCTGGGAGCAGTCGATCACGGCTCCCTGAGCCTGGCTGAGGGCGTCATCCATAAAGTCCTCCAGCCCCGCTCCGTTCATGGCGATGACATCGGCGCTTTCAATGAGTTTCATATCGCTCACCGTCAGCGTGTAGTCGTGCAGACAGCTCACCTCGCCGGTGTTCAGCCGCTCCACCACAACGCCATCTACATTCTCCGCCACGGCGCTGGCCAGCAGATAGACCGGATAGGTGGTGGCCACCACCGTCAGCCGTGCTTCCGACTGATTCTCCTGGCCCTCTTTGCTGCTGCCGCAGGCGGTCAGCAGAAGGGCGGTAGCTAAACCAAGGGCCAAAATGGCTCGTTTCTTCATATATTGCATTCCTTTCTATGGTCTGCTTCTTTCCCAACGTGCATAGTATAGCTTCTTCTTGGAAATTTGTAAATAAAATTTCCCCGCAGCAAACAGGCCGGTCCCATTCCGGGACCGGCCTGTTGAACGTTTAATTTACTTCTTTGTTTTCTTCTCCAGCAGCTCCAGCAGCAGCTCCTCATTATGAAGCGCCGCCTTGGCCAGAGCCTGAGACTTCTCCTGAAGCCGGTCCAGATTTTCCTGGTAGTGGGCCATCATCTCATCGGCGCAGGCCACCGCCTGCTGAAGATCAAAGTGCTCCACATGGCCCGCCGAGGGCATGTCCAGCTCCTGAAGATAGCTCTCCACCTTGGGGTCATAGACCAGTCCAATGCAGGGCACCGCCATACGGGCGGCGAAGATCAGGGTGTGCAGCCGCATGGCAACACACAGCTTGGCCCGCCCCAGCACCGCCATCAGTTCCCGGGGCGTACAGGCGGTATCCAGCAGATAGGAGGGTTCCTCCATCAGCTCCCGCACCTGATTGGTGGTGGCCCGGTCGTGGCCGGGCTGCATCAGCAGGAACAAAATTTCCATTCCATAGGTCCGCCGCAGATGGTCGCACAGACCGGCCAATTGTTTGGGGAAATCCCCGGTTCCAGGCCAGTTGCGCACCGAGATGGCAGCAAAGGGAGTATTCTCGGGCAGCTGTGCAGAGCGCAGCAGCTCCTCTCCCCGCTCCTGAGGGGCAGGAGGCAGGTTAAATACCGGGTCGGCGGTGACATAGAGGTCGGGGCGCTTTACCCCCATCTCCCGCAGCTCGTTGGCGGAGCTGCGGTCCCGCAGGGTGACCAGAGCCGCCCGCTCCACCGCCCGCTTTACCCGGCGGCGGTTTTCCGGCTTACGCACGGGACCGATGCCGTTGGCATAGAGCATCACCGGCTTGCCAAAGAGCTCCGCCCCCCGGATGATAGACAGATAGTACATCAGAGATCGGGTGGAAGTGCGGTCCTGCAGCAGGCTGCCGCCGCCGGAGAGCAGGGCGTCGCAGCTGCGCAGCGCGCCCAGCACCTTCCAAAAGCGGAACCGGGGCACGGCCTCCAGACCGCACAGGTTCCAGGTGAGCTGGGGATCGTTGGAGAGTACCGTCACAGAAATATCCTTGCTGGCCGCCAGGATTCCCTCGTGGATGGACTGAAGGATGGCATCGTCGCCAGCATTGGAAAAACCGTAGTATCCGCTCATGACCACCCGGTACTTGCGCCGCCGCACCTGTTCGTACACATCCAGGCAATCCTGGGCCATACGCTGTACTGAATAGTAGGTCTGCACCGTCTGGCGGCCATAGGCCCCCAACCGCTGCTTCTCCTCCTGCGGGAGGTCCAATGCCTGGGTCACAGCCCGGTACAGCGTCTCCTCGTCGGCCACCGGGTCTGTGCGGCAGCAGAAGTTGGTGTCAATGGCCTTCTGCAGCAGCTCCAGACAGAAGAGTCCGGTATGCCCCTGAGCACCGGACAGCACCACCGGCTTTTCCTCCGCCATAGCCTCCAGGGCCGAGCGGGACACACCCACAAACACCTGGCAGGCGGCGGCAATGGCGTTGACGTCGGTACGGGGACCGGTGAGCACCACACAGGTGCGGCCCAGGTTCCGGTTCACTTGCTCCGCGCGCTCCTTGAGCTGCTCAAAGCTGTCGCCGCCGCCGGTAATCAGGATGTGGATACCGGGGTAGGCTCCATCCAGCCGGGGAGCTAACTCAATCAGCTGTCGGGCCGTGTGGCAGGCCGCCTGATCCAGTCGGCTGACGTGGCCGATCACCACGCCGTCCCCCAGGTCAAACTCCTTCCGCACCGCTTCCCCGGATACGTCCGGAGAGAATTTATTGGTATCGATCCCGTTGATGGTGAGGGTAATGTGCTCAGCCGGCACACCATACTCCCGCACCAGATAGTCCCGGATGTCTTCGCTCACTGCCAGGGTACGTTCACCCCAGTTGGACAGCAGCTTGAGCACGCCGCTGACCTCAAAGACGCCGTGGCAGGATGTGACAAAGGGAAACTTCAAACTGCCCTGCAGGGTACCGCACAAAAAGGCGGGGATGCGGGCATGGGCATGGACGATATCCGGCTTCTCCTTGCGCAGGATGTCCTTAAGCAGAGCGCGGGAGCGCATCATGTTCTTCACACTGCGCCGGTTCATGGGCACATTGTAGTGCCGGATCCCCGCGGCAGTCACCTCCGGGACATACACTCCCCCGTTGGAGGCGATTACCACCTCATGTCCTCTGGCCTTCAGTTCCTTGGACAGCTCCACGATATGGGTCTCGGCTCCGCCGATATCCAGCCCCATGGTCGCCATGAAAATCTTCATGGGCAGTTACTCCTTCCCGGCCTCAGCCCTCCGGCTGGGCCGCTTCAATGCTGACAATGCGGCCCAGGAAGAGGCCGTATTTGTTGTTGAACTCCCGGCTGGAATTGACTCCTAGGTTATACACCCGGTTGAGCAGGTAGTTCCCGTTCTCGTCGATCAGGCCCTGGCCCTCAATGGTGAGCAGCAGGTTGTAGCGTCCCTGAGCGGGCACAATCTCATAGGTGCCGTCGTCCAGCTTGGCCTCATAGGTGCCGTCGCTGACCTGAATGTCGGTGATGGTACCCAGAGAGCCTCCGGTGCTGCGCTCTTTATCATAGATCTGATCGCCCACCTGGATGGCGTCCAGCATGTACTCCGGCTGGTTTTCCACCGACATCTGATACACAATGGTGGTGGTCGCCACATTGCTGCCGGTCTGAGGCTTGTGAGTCTTAACATAGATGGCTGCGGCCATAACAATGACCGCCAGGATGACGATCACGTCGATCACACTGATTTTGCCAAACAGGCGTCCGTTCCGGTCAATGATCTTCATCCCTCATTCCCCCTCTCAATGGCAGTCACAGGTCCGCTGCCCATGTAGCCCGGTCCCCGGACATAGGCAGTCTGGCCCACCCGGAAATCATAGCCGCCGCCCAGCAGCAGCGTCTCTCCGTTGTCGGTGCAGGCGCTCTCCACAGTCACGTATACATCTTCATAGCCCGCCAGCTCCGCATCCACATAGCAGCGCTCCTCCTGATCGAGGATCTGAGTCACAGCGGGCTTGGTCTCCACCGACACCACGGTGCCGATGCTGTAATTCTTCACGGCATCCTCCAGCTTGTCCCCAGCCTGGATGATCTGGCTGTCACCCTTGGCCATCTTCTGGAAAACCACGGTATAACGGACCGTCTGGGAGGTAGCGGCGGTGCCGCTGCTGTCACCGCTGCGCAGGCTCAGCCAGGCAAAGGCAGCGCCAGCCAGCAGCACAACAATAAGCACAATGGCGTCAAACAAGTTCAGCCGAATGCGAAACTTATGCGCGTTTTGTTCCATGGGATACTCCTTTCAAGGTCTCCAAATAGACCTGTTCCACTTTTTTGGCAAAGATCTCGCCGGTAAACTGAGACTGATAGACCTTTTTTGCGCCCCGGCTCAGCTTCTCCCGCAGCTGGGGCTGGTCGATCATCCGGGCCATGGCATTGGCCAGGGCCTGGCTGTCCTTGGTGGGGAAGAGCAGGCCGTTCTCCCCGTCCTGGATGACCCAGGGGTTGCCGCCGTAGTCGCTGGCAATGGAGGGCAGTCCCAGGCTCATTCCCTCCAGCAGGGCCATGGAGGTAGCCTCGGTACCATAGGAGGCGTTGAGCTGTACATCCAGAATGTTGAGCAGCTCCTTTACATCGGAGCGGAAGCCCAGCATCTGCACCACGTCGTCCACGCCCATCTCCACTACCGCCCGGCGCACCTCTTCCTCAAAGGCGCCGGTACCGGCCACCAGAACACGGAAGTTCTGATACCCCCGGTCCTTGAGCTGCTTGGCGGCGTAGACCAGATACAGATGTCCCTTGTAGTCCTCGATGCGTGCCAGGATACCAAAGACTACGGTCCCCTCCGGGATGTTCAGCTCTTCCCGCAGGGCGGCACGCTGGGCCGGAGAGGTCTCCTCCACCGCGGCCACTCCGTTCATGACCAGAGTGATCTTTTTCTTGGAGATACCTCCGTCGGTGAGGTTCTCCGCCGTGGCAGGGCTGACGGCAATGATGCGGTCAGCGTAGTGCTCGTTGACCAGCTTGTTCACCCAGCGGCCCGGGGGACGGCGCAGCTTGGCCGGTACCGGGAAGGCAGAGTGGCGGCTGTAAATGACGGGCACATGGCAGCGCTTGGCCGCAATCCGTCCGGACAGGGCGCCGTGGGTGTGGACCAGGTCGGGCTTCACCGACCGGATCACCTTCTGGAGCACTTTCACGTCGTCCTTATGGTAGGAGCGGTCGGCCATGCCGTCCACTTCCACCACCTTGGCGCCCGCCTGCTCCAAAGGCTCCTTCAGCAGGCTTCCCCGGGGGATAGCCGCCAAGGTCTCAAACTTGCTCTTGTCTGCAAAGCGCAGATAGTTGAGAATCACCCGTCCCGCTCCGCCGATGTTGGTATCACTGATGATGTTCAACACGCGAATCATGCTGTTTTTCCTCCTTCCGGCAGGGACATGCGCCGGGAAATCAGCGCTCCCACCCCAAGATAGGCCCAGAACAGGAACATGACCCGGTAGTTATAGAAGGAGTAATCGGTCATGGCCTGGACCAGGAAGCCGGCAATGCCGGCCCCCACCGCTACGATGTGCAGACGGGTAAACCAGTCTTTCTCCCGGCAGAACGAGGCACACATATCCCGGAAGAAGCGGTAGAGCAGCAGCACAAAAATCACCAATGCAACAATACCCGCGTCACACACGATCTGCAGATACAGGTTGTGGGCGTGGGGAGCCACAATCCCGCTGTAACTGTATTTCGGATAGACCAGATTGAAGGCCGCGTCGCCCGGTCCGATGCCGCACAGCCAGTAGTCCTTCAGCATGGCCAGGGTGCCGATCCAAATGTACACGCGGTACGAGGTGGAGCTGTCTCCCAAATCACCGATGCTGGAGAAGCGGTTGATAATGGTATCCGGCAGTACAAAGTACAGGGCCACCAGAGCAATGGGGGCCAGCAGCAGCAGCCGGGGCTGCAAAAACAGGACAAAGAGGAAGCCGGCAAACAGCAGGCCCAGCCAGGCGCCCCGGGACAGGGTAAGCAGCATACACACGCACATGATGCCGCAGCAGATGAAGTACCACACCCGCTGTGCCCAGTCCTTGGCAGACAGCAGGCCCGCACCGCCCAGCGGGATGGCCAGGATCAGGTACTGGCCCAGCATGTTGGGGTTCTCCAGGGTGGAGGGTACCCGGAAGCTGTCGCCAAACATGTCGGTGTCCACCCAGGCCGTGGACTGATAGCCCCAGCCGAACAGATATTGGAGGATACCGTACAGGGCTACCGCCGTTCCGGCCAGCACCATCATGGCGATGAGCACATCCAGCTGCCGCCGGGTGGTGACAGCGTTTTCCAGCATAATGGTAAACAGCACAAAGGCCACGGTGAGCATGCCGCCCAGCAGGCTTCCTTTCAGATTCACCGAGAAGAAGGTTCCTACCAGATAGATGCCGGCATACAGCCAGATATAGCGGTTCATGGGGACATAGAACAGGTCCCGCTGCCGGTCCCGCATCAGGTTGAGCAGCACGGAGAAGCTGCCCACCATCGCCAGCCCCAACACCGCCATGGTAGGCAAAATGGGGGCCAAAACCACTGCCGCGCCGCACCACAGCCAGCTTTTCAGAAAAATACTTCCTGCAAACAGCTTCTCCAGGCACAGCATCCGCCAAAGCCAGTTCAAAAACTGGTGGATCTTATCCCACAGACGGTAAAAGACACTGCTTTTTGACTCCGCCTGTTCCAGGGCCAGGGGCGGGTGGATGAACCACTGGATCACGCCGCTTCGCTGCCACTGACCGCTGAACCACAGGCAAATCGCCGCCAGCACACGATAAAGCACGCTGGCTTGTATTATGGTTCGCATTTGTTCCATATGTTCTTTAACCTCGTTTCCGCACTCGTTTCACCATATCCCGGACCATATTCGCTTCATCCAGTCCGGTCAGGGTAGCCAACAGGAAATACACCGCCACGCCGATCAGGGCGCAGATTCCCAGCAGCACCAGCTCCCCTACCTTTCCCTGGGGCAGCAGGTTCTCCAGGCCGTACCGCACCGCAAGCACCACCGCAGCCATGCCCACTGTGGACACCAGCATCTTGCCTGCGTCCTTGCCAAAGCCGGCATTGAACACGCCGCCGCCCTGTTTTTGCAGGGGAATCAGCAGCAGCAGAGCGTACAGAGTGGAAGAGATCGAGGAGGAGATGGCCAGACCGGCCACGCCCAAAGGCTCGGTGAGCAGCATACAGCCCACAACATTGGCCAGAATGGAGATCCCGCCGGCAATCAGGGGGGTACGTCCGTTCTGCTGGGCAAAATAGGCCCGGCTGAGAATATTCTGCAGGCCGTAGCCCACCATGCCCAGGGACACCCACACCAGAGCCTGGGAGGTGATATTCACCGAGAATTCGTCAAAGGCTCCGCCTCCGTAGAGGAAGGAGACCATGGGCCGGGCCAGAGTCATCATTCCCGCCGCCATGGGCATGACGAAAAACAGACTGCTGTGCACCGTCTGACGGATGGTGTCCCGGAACGCATCCTCCTGGTGCTCCGCCGTCAGCCGGGAGAGCTTGGGGAAGATCACGTTGGTGATGGAGAGGATAAACACGCCCGCCACCACCAGATACAGGTTGGTGGAGTATTCCATGGCTGACACGCCCGCTCCATCGTAGAGGTGGGAGCCGAACTTGGTGTTGATGGTCAGGTTAATGGGCTGCACCCAGGTGGAGATCATCACCGGTCCCATCAGAGAGAAGGCTTTTCGCATCCCCTCCGAGCGGAAGGAGAAGTCCGGGTGGTAATGAAAGTCCAGCCGCCGCAGCGTGGGCACCTGGATGAGAGCCTGGAGAAGCCAGCCCACCAGATAGGCCGCCGCCAGTCCGTATACGCCGAACCGGTCATCCAGGAAAAAGAAGTAGCCGATGATGACCAAATTGGACACAGTGCTGATGAGAGCCGGGATATTGAAGCGGTCCATGGACTGCAAAATACCCACAAAGGAGAAGGCTACTCCGGTAAACAGCACCGTGGGGAACATGGCCCGGGTGAGGGAGGCAGCCAGGGCCGCAGTCTCGGCATCGTACCCGTCGGCAAACAAAGTGACCAGCGGCTGGGCAAATACCATCCCCAGCACGGTGAGCACAGCGGTGAGCAGCGCCATCACCGACAGGAAGTTGCCGCCAAAACGAAAGGCCTCTTTCTTCCCTTTCTTGGTCAGGTACTCACTGAACACGGGAATAAAGCAGGCCGCAATCGCGGAGGCAAACACCACGTCAAAAAAGACCCGGGGAATACGGCTGGCGATATAAAACGCCTTGGCCTCCATCCCGGTGGTTCCGTAGTGCACCGCCATCAGATGATCCCGGTATAATCCCAGCACCTTGCCCAGCAAGGTGATTGCCATAACCATACTGATGGTTTTTGTAGCATTTTCGTTGTTTTTTGCCAAGCTTTCCTCTCCTTTCCCGGACCGCAGTCCGTACCATGGAAATAATCGCTTTATTCTACACCAAGGTTTTTTCTTTTTCAACTGTTCTTGCGCCGGATTCACGGCTTGTTCATAACTTCCTCTTGGTCGTTTCTCCCATTCCGCGGTTTTTTTGCCTGGTTTCTCCCATTGAATCCCAGAAGCTTTCCTGCTATAATGTATTATGTTCGCCTTTTCACAGGCGCCTTTCGGCCCTATCCACATTATTATTACAGCAAAGGAGTTCCCATGAAACACGCAGTCCAATCTCTGTCAAAACGAGCTGCGGCAGTGCTTCTGGCCGCAGCGCTCGCCCTTCCAACCGCCTATGCCTCGGCTGGGACCCGTTGGCTGACCTCCTCTCAGACCCTCACCGATGGTCTGACTTATGTCAACACCATAACCCAGCATTCCTCCGCCGGGCGGGTGGAGAGTTACTCCTTCCAGCTCAGCCCCGACAGCGATGTCTACCCCATCATGGTCCAGTCCTCGGGCACAGCCTACGGCGCGGCCACCATCAATAAGGCCATCAGCTATGCCGAAAGTATGGGCTATAACGTCATTGGCGGCATCAACAGTGACTTTTTCGGAAACGGCGGCGTTCCTCTTGGCATCTCCATTGAGGACGGCATCTACAAATCCAGCCCCGAGGGCAACAACGCCGTGGCCACCGTCAACGGACAGGTCTCCCTGTCTGTCTCTCCCCAGGTATACATCACCCTCACCAACCAGCGGGACAACAGCACCGTGGAGCTGACCCATTTTAATAAGTGGCGTAACTCCTCCGGCGGTCTCTACCTTTATAATGAAGATTTTTCCACTATCTCCACCCAGACCAATGCGGCCGGCGGCCGTATGGTCCGTTTTAAAGTAGTTGACAACGGCAAAAGCACCGACCTTACTGTCAACAGCACCCTGACCCTGGAAGTGGTCGACGTCTTTGAGACCTCCGACGCCGTCCCCATCGGAGAAGATAACTACATTCTCACCGCCGCCTATGAGTCGGGCTTTTATGAGGTCTTTGCCAGCTACCATGTGGGCGACCGGGTCACCCTGACCACCTCCTGCTCCGACTCGGTCCTCTCCAATGCCCAGTGGGCCAGCGGCGCGGGCGACATCATCGTACGCAACGGCGCCATTACCGACAGCTCCCAGTGGGTCTACGGCAAGGATGGCCGCAACCCCCGCACCGCCCTGGGCGTCAAGGCAGACGGCACTCTGGTGCTGTATGAGGTAGACGGCCGTCAATCCGGCTACTCCGGCGGTCTGAGTGAAAAGGATCTGGCCGACGAGCTGCTTCAGCAGGGCTGCCAGTGGGCAGTCAACCTGGACGGCGGCGGCTCCTCCATCCTCAGCGCCCGTCTGCCTGGCTCGGACAGCGTGGACGTTCAAAACTCCCCCTCCGGCGGATACCCCCGCAGCTGCGCCACCTTTATTCTTCTGGTCACCGACGACCCCGGCACCGGACCTGCCACCCGGCTGGCTTTGAAGGAGGACGGCCTAGTGGTACTGGCCGGCTCCAGTGTCACCTTGGGCGACGTGGTCTCCATCAATGACGGAGTCAAAACCGTCAATTCCCGGGTCTCCGACGCACAGTTCACCTCGAAGAATGGTCTGGGCTCCTTTAACGGCTCGGTCTATACCGCCGGCGCCAGGGGCGGCACCGACACCATTGAGATCTACTCCCCCTCTCTGGGCCTCTACGGCACCGCCCAGATCCACGTGGTCACCGCCCTGTCCCAGCTCAACGTCACCAAGGCGGGCAGTTCCAGCTCCCTGACCTCCCTGTCCATGAAGGCCGGCGACTCGGTACAGCTCTCCGCCACCGGAACCTACTGGTCCCGTGACGCCCTGCGCAGCGGCTCTGCCGCCAGCGTGACCTGGTCGGTAAGCGGCGGCGTGGGCACCATCACCAAGGACGGCCTGTTTACCGCCAACGGCACCAGCAACAGCGGCACTATCACCGTCAAAGCGGGCGGCGTCACCAAGAACATCTCGGTCTCTCTGAGCAATGTCCACACCGACGTCACCCCTGACCACTGGTCCTACACCGCGGTGGAGTACTGCTATGAGCACGGCATCGTCAGCGGCATTTCCCCCACTGAGTTTGGCCGGGATTACTCCATCTCCCGGGGCGACTTTGTCCTGATGCTTTACAGCGCCCTGGGCCGTCCCGCCGTAACCGGACAGCCCACCAATTTCACTGATGTTGCCTCCACAGATTACTATGCCACTGCCATTGCCTGGGCCAGCGCCAACGGTCTGGTCTCCGGCATCTCCGCCACGGAGTTTGGTCCCAAGACCTTGGTCACCCGGGAGCAGGCCTTCACCATTCTGCACCAGGCCATGCCTCTTCTGGGCATCACCTCCCCCACCCCTGATCTGAGCGTACTGGATCAGTTCTCCGACAAGGATCTGATCGCTGACTACGCCAAGCCCCACATGGCCGCTCTGGTCTCTCAGGGCGTGGCCAGCGGCGCTGGCGATACCATCAATCCCCGGGGCAATCTGACCCGTGCGGAAATGGCCGCTCTGCTGTACCGCCTGCTCACCTATGATGAGACGGAGCAGCCTGAGCAGCCCACCGTGGACCCGGACGCCACCCTCACCCTGGACCCCACCCAGTCCCAGCTGGTCTCGGCCCAATCTCTCCAGATCCAGGCCGTGCTCACCGGAGCTCAGGGAACGGTCTCCTGGCGCTCCAGTGATCCTACCATCGCCGCCGTCTCTTCCGATGGCACCGTGACCAATGTGTACACCGGCAGCGGTACCGCCCAGGTCACCATCACCGCCACACTGGGCTCCCTCTCCGCCAGCGCCGTGTTCACCTGTGAAAGCGCGGAGCAGGTGGGTCAAGTGACCGCCGAACCCAGCCTGAATGTGCGCTCCGGTCCCGGCACCACTTACTCCATAATCTCCAGCCTCACCTATGGACGCAGAGTGGTCATTCTGGACGACAGCACGGACGGCTGGTATCAGGTTCTCTTCTCCAACGGCTCCGGCCAGGCAGTCACCGGCTATGTCTCCGCTGACTATCTTACTGTGACCTGACTGAACGCATAAAAATGGACCCGCTGCAATATGCAGCGGGTCCATTTCATATTATGGAAGGTTATGCTCCTGTCGTCTTTGCCAGATCCGGCCAATATATAGGGCCAGCATAGCGCACACTGTACCCACCAGAGCGCCGCCCAGCACGTCGCTGGGGTAGTGCACCCCCACATACAGCCGGGAGAGCCCCATCAGCACCGCCTGGATCACCGCCGTGCGGCGCATCCAGGGTTTGGGAAGGGTCCTGGCCCACACCAGTCCTGCGGAAAAGGCGGCACAGGTGTGCCCGGAGGGGAAGGAGTTGGGGTCGCCGGAGGTAAGCAGAGGGATCAGCCCCTCCACCACCGTATAGGGTCTTGGCCGGGTAAAGATCAGCTTCAGCCCCAGGTTGGTAAACAGCAGACTGAAGATGAGCGCACAGCCCGCCAGCAGTCCTGCTTTCCGGGTGGGACGCCAGAACAGCATGGCCACAGAAAGCACGATCCACAATATTCCCGCGTTGCCCAGCGTGGTAAAGGCCTTCACCACCGGGTCCAGCCACGCCTGGCGCACCGCTTCCTGGATCCACAGCAGCACCGCTTCGTCTATTCCCTGTATCGCCAGCGGCATATTTTTTCCTCCTATCCGTCCTTGACCGGCCCTATCAGGCCCGATATAATGGTCTTGTTCCTGCCCGTTTCCCTTGTGCGGAACCGGCAGGCAGTTATGGTATTATACCCGCTTTTTCTCCGCTGCGCAAGGGCGGTGGAGCCCTGTTTACAGGAGGTCTGTCCCGTTGAAGCAAATCATCTGCCTCTCCAATGAACCCTGGAGTGCCTCCCCCGGCCGGACTCAGCAGCTGCTCTCCCGGCTCAAGGACACCCAGATCCTATATTTTTCCCCTGCCGCCCGCTGGAATGACCCCAGCTTTCACGCCAAAGGCCGGCAGGTCAAACAGAATATCACCGTCTATACACTCCCTCCCCTTCTGCTCCCCATGGACGAGCGCTTTGGCCATTTCTTCCGTCTGGGGCAGCAGAAGCTCAGCCGCTTCATTGCCGCCAAAGCCGCCCGCGCCCGGTTCTCCGCCCCTCTCTTGTGGACCACCTGTCCGGAGCACGTCCACCTGCTGGACCGGCTGGACTACGACGGACTGGTTTACGACTGCGACCGGGAGTGGGACGATCTGCCTCTGGCCTGGGAGGGCGCGCTGGCCGGCGCGGCCGATGTGGTGTTTGCCGCCTCTTCCGACCTAATGGACCGCCTGTCCCCCTGCAGCAGCAACATCGCTCTGCTTCCCAACGGCGGGACCTACCCGCTCTTTGCCAAGGCCACCGCACCCGACCGGGTACGTCCCAGTTCCCCTTTTCAGGGTCCTGTACTGGGCTATGCAGGCACCATCCACTATGATTTGGACCTGTCCCCCCTGCTCTACGCCGCCCAGGCCCGGCCCGACTGGACGTTTCTGCTCCTGGGGCGGCGGGAGCACAACCCCTTCCTGCGCCGGCTTTCCCGTCTGCCCAACGTGGTACTGCGCCCCTCCTGTCCCCTGATGGAGGTACCGGAACATCTGGCTCAGTGTCAGGTACTGCTCAATTTCCTCCGGGACGATCAGCCCGACTGCGACGTGATCCCCACTCGAATTTATGAGTATCTGTCTACCGGACTGCCCATTGTCACCATGGTCTGGCCCGATCAGGTGGAGCCCTATCCTGACGTGATCTACGCCGCTCACTCCCCCCAGGAGTTTCTCACCGCCTGCCAGCACGCTCTGGAGGAGATCCCATCCTGGACCGCTCCCCGCCGCCGTTCCCACGGCGCCGCAGGCGCCTGGTCTGTACGCGCCGGTGAAGTCTCCCATATTTTAAGCGTGTCCGGACTGCTGTAACCCCTGTCCGCTCTCCACCCCTGTACAACTCCCCCCTGACTTTTCCCCGTCTTCCTTGTACAAGCCTACGAATTTCCCAGGGCCTCTTGCAAATTCTCCAAGGATTCGATAAAATGGAACTCTGATTGATGGGACAAGGAGGTTCTTCCATGGTTTGCGGATTTTTCCATTCCGTTTTTCACCTGGATTGTATTTTCCACGGTCCCAATCTGTCCAAATATCCAAAAGCATAAGAGATGATCAGGCTGTCTGTGCGCGCAGATGGCCTGACTTTTTTCTTTTCCAAAAACAAGAAACCTTATGGCGATTGGATCGGACCATCTGAAAGGAGAGAGCATCTATGAGCAAAAAAGTGGCTGTGATCATGGGCTCGGATAGCGACTGGCCGGTAGTAAAGGGTGCCTGTACCCAGTTGGAGGAGTTCGGCATTCCCTTTGAGGCCCACATTCTCAGCGCCCACCGCACCCCTGCCGCCGCCGCGGAATTTGCCCGGTCCGCCCGGGCCAATGGCTTTGGCGTGCTGATCTGTGCCGCGGGCATGGCCGCCCACCTGGCCGGCGCCTTCGCGGGCAACTCCACCCTCCCCGTCATCGGCATCCCCATGAAGGGCGGCGCCATGGACGGACTGGACGCCCTGCTGGCTACCGTCCAGATGCCCAGCGGTATCCCTGTGGCCACTGTGGCTATCAACGGCGCGAAAAATGCTGCCGTGCTGGCCGCCCAGATTCTGGCTGTCTCGGATGACGAGCTGGCCGCCAAGCTGGACGCCGCCCGGGAGAAGATGGCCGATCAGATCGCTCAGAAGGAGCAGAAGCTTCAGGCCGAGCTGGCCTGACCCCCGCGTTCCCGCCCATTTGCAAGATCCACTTTTCAACATATCGTTTGAAACAACATCAGGAAGGAAGGATTTCATTATGAACAAACTGGAGCAGCTGTACGAGGGCAAGGCCAAGAAGGTCTATTCCACCGAGGACCCCAATGTTGTTATCGTCTCCTACAAGGACGACGCCACCGCCTTTGACGGCGCCAAGAAGGGCACCATCACCGGCAAGGGCGCCATCAACAACCAGATGACCAACTACCTCATGCAGCAGCTGGAGAAGGCTGGCGTGCCCACCCACTTTGTGGAGGAGCTCAGCGAGCGTGAGACCGCGGTGAAGAAGGTCTCCATTGTCCCCCTGGAGGTCATCGTCCGCAATATCTCTGCCGGCCACTTTGCCAGCAACTACGGCGTGAAGGAGGGCATCGTGTTTGACGAGCCCACCATCGAGTTCTCCTATAAGAACGACGATCTTCACGATCCCCTCATCAACGATTACCACGCGGTCGCTCTGAAGCTGGCCACCTGGGACGAGATCGACCTTATCAAGAAGTATGCCTTCCAGGTCAACGACTTTCTGAAGAAGACCCTGGCCGAGTGCGGCGTCACCCTGGTTGACTTCAAGCTGGAGTTCGGCAAGACCGCCGACGGCACCATCGTCCTGGCCGACGAGATCAGCCCCGACACCTGCCGTTTCTGGGACTCCAAGACCGGAGAGAAGCTGGATAAGGACCGCTTCCGCCGGGATCTGGGCAACGTGGAGGGTGCCTATCAGGAGATGGCCCGCCGTCTGCTGGGTAAGTAAGATTGATCAAGACTAACTTAGGGAGGCACTAACATGGGAGGCTTTTTTGGCGCGGTGGCGCACCAGGACGTGACCCTGGATATCTTCTTCGGAGTGGACTACCACTCTCACCTGGGCACCCGCCGGGGCGGTATGCTGATCTACGACGAGCAGGACGGATTTCAACGCCAGATCCACTCCATTGAAAATACCCCTTTCCGCACCAAGTTCGAGAAGGACCTGAGCGAGTTCCACGGCAACTGCGGCATCGGCTGTATCAGTGACACGGACCCCCAGCCCCTGCTGGTGCGGTCCCACCTGGGGCTGTACGCCATCACTACGGTGGGTATCATCAACAACTCGGAGGAGCTGATCCAGCGCTATTTCTCCGACCACGGCCACCAGTTCATGGCCATGAGTTCGGGCAAGGTCAACGCCACCGAGCTGGCCGCCGCCCTCATCAACCAGAAGGATGATCTGGTCAGCGGTATTCTCCACGCTCAGGAGGAGATCCAGGGCTCTCTCACCCTGCTCATTCTGACGGAGAAGGGCGAGATCATCGCCGCCCGTGACCGGGTGGGCCGTCTGCCCGTGCTGGTGGGCAAGAAGGAGGGTGCACACTGCGTCTCCTTTGAGTCCTTCGCTTACCACAAGCTGGGCTACCAGGACGCCTACGAGCTGGGTCCCCGTGAGATCGTGCGTATCACCGCCGACGAGTGCGAGACCCTCTCCCCCGCCGGCGAGGAGATGAAGATCTGCGCCTTCCTGTGGACCTACTATGGCTACCCCAACTCCAACTATCAGGGCATCAACGTGGAGGTCATGCGCTACCGCAACGGTGAGATCATGGCCCGGGACGAGGTGTCCCGTGGCGCGCTGCCCAAGGTAGACTATGTGGCTGGCGTGCCCGACTCCGGTCTGCCCCACGCCATCGGCTTTGCCAACCGCAGCGGCAAGCCCTTTGCCCGTCCCTTCGTAAAATACACTCCCACCTGGCCCCGCTCCTTTATGCCTGCCAATCAGGAGGTGCGCAACCAAGTGGCCAAGATGAAGCAGATCCCCGTGCCCGAGCTCATCGAGGGCAAGAAGCTGCTGTTCGTGGACGACTCCATTGTCCGGGGCACCCAGCTGCGGGAGACGGTGGAATTCCTCTATGAGTCCGGCGCGGAAGAGGTCCACATGCGTTCCGCCTGCCCCCCCATCATGTACAGCTGCAAATACCTCAACTTCTCCCGCGGCAATTCTGACATGGACCTGCTGGCCCGCCGCACCATCCAAGAGCTGGAGGGCGACGAAGGACAGCAACACCTGGAGGAGTACGCCGACGGCACCACCCAGCGCGGTCAGTGCATGCTGAAGACCATCTGCGAGAAGTTCGGCTTCACCTCCCTGGGCTACCAGTCCCTGGAGGGCCTGCTGGAGGCCATCGGCCTCGACCGGGATAAGGTGTGCACCTATTGCTGGAACGGAAAAGGTTAACGGAGGTTTTCTCGTATGAAAAATTCTCATTCTGAGTCCTACGCCGCTGCCGGCGTGGATGTTACCGCCGGCTACGAGTCGGTGGAGCGCATCAAGCCCATGGTGGAATCCACCTACATTCCCGGCGTGCTGGGCACTCTGGGCGGCTTCGGCGGCATGTTTGCCCCCGATATGGCCGGGATGAAAAAGCCGGTGCTGGTCTCCGGCACCGACGGCGTGGGCACCAAGCTGCGCCTGGCCCAGCTGATGAACAAGCACGACACCATCGGCATCGACTGCGTGGCCATGTGCGTCAACGATATCATCTGCGGCGGCGCCGCTCCCCTGTTCTTCCTGGACTACATCGCCTGCGGCAAGAACGACCCCGTGCGCATCGCTGAGATCGTCACCGGCATCACCGAGGGCTGCCGCCAGTCTGAGTGCGCTCTGGTAGGCGGCGAGACCGCCGAGCACCCCGGACTCATGCCCGACGAGGACTACGACGTAGCCGGTTTCTCCGTGGGTATCGTAGACGAGGAGAAGATCATCGACGGCAAGCACCTGGCTGAGGGTGATGTGCTCATCGGCCTTGCTTCCACCGGTGTACACTCCAACGGCTTCTCCCTGGTGCGCAAGGTCTTTGACGTGGAGCACGCCGATCTCACCTCTCCCATGGAGGAGCTGGGCGGCAAGAGCCTGGGCGAGACCCTGCTCACCCCCACCCGCATCTATGTCAAGGCTGTCAAGGCTCTGCTGAAGGCTGGTGTGGACATCCACGCCATCAGCCACATCACCGGCGGCGGCTTCTATGAGAACGTGCCCCGCATGATGACCGAGGGCCTCACCGCCCAGATCAAGCTGGACTCCTTCCCCCGCCTGCCCATTTTCGACCTCATCGAGAAGAAGGGCGGCATCCCCGAGCGGGATATGTACAACACCTTCAACATGGGCATCGGCATGATCCTGGCCCTTCCCGCCCAGCAGGCCGCCCAGGCCCTGGAGATCCTGAAGGCCGCCGGCGAGCAGGCCTACCAGATCGGCCAGGTGGTCTCCGGCGAGGCTGGGGTGGAGCTGGTCTGAGGAGGTGCGCCCATGGCAAAGCGCATTGCCGTGCTGGTCTCCGGCGGCGGCACCAACCTTCAGGCTCTGATTGACGCCCAGGCCCGGGGCGAGATCGTGAACGGCGAGATTGCCGCTGTCATCGCCTCTAACCCCGACGCCTACGCCCTGGAGCGTGCCAAGAAGGCGGGCATCCCCACCTATGTGGTGGCCCGCAAGTCCTACCCCTCCAGCCAGGCCATGACCGTGGCTCTGGTGGAGCGGCTCCAGGCGCTGAATATCGACCTGGTGGTGCTGGCCGGTTTCATGGTCATCCTCACCAGCGAGATGGTACAGGCCTTCCCCAATGCCATTTTGAACGTCCACCCCGCCCTGATCCCCTCCTTTGCCGGTCCCGGCTGCTACGGACTCCATGTCCACGAGAAGGCCCTGGAGTACGGCGTGAAACTGTCGGGCGCCACGGTGCATTTTGTCTCCGAGGAGTGCGACGGCGGCCCCATCGTTGCCCAAAAGGCGGTGGAAGTGCTGCCCGACGACACCCCCGAGGTGCTGCAGCGGCGGATCATGGAGAACTGCGAGTGGAAGCTGCTTCCCCAGGCCGTGTCCCTGTTCTGTCAGGGACGGCTGAAGGTAGAGGGCCGGACTGTCCGGATTCTGGACTGATCCCCCTTTTCGGTGCGCCCGCCCCTTTACAATGTAATCAAGCGGCATGACTGACGGAAGTGGAGTGACCACGGGGAGTGCCGCCTCTGAGAGCCGACCGTCTGGGCGCACCCGTTTGCACAAACGTGGTGCGCCCATTTGCTTATTTAACCTGTCCGGAGCGTGTTCCGGTTTGTCCCCCGAGGTCAAACCCAGTATTCTCTCTCCGGGACGGAACGCATGGATTTTGTGAAAAGGAGCTTACGTTATGGAACTTCTCAACTTTAACGACCTGCTGCGCAGCCACCCCTACCCCGGTCGTGGTATCATGCTGGGCAAGTCCGCCGACGGCGCCAAGGCCGTGGTGGTCTACTTCATCATGGGCCGTAGCGAGAACAGCCGCAACCGCATCTTTGAGGCCACCGAGGACGGCATCCGCACCCGGGCCTTTGACGAGAGCAAGATGGTGGACCCCTCCCTCATCATCTACCACCCCGTGCGCAAGGTAGGCGACACCCTGGTGGTCACCAACGGTGACCAGACCGACACCATCCGGGACGGCCTGCTGGAGGGCAAGAGCTACATCGAGGCCCTCCGCACCCGCTGCTACGAGCCCGACGGCCCCAACTACACCCCCCGCATCTCCGGCGTGGTGGAGAAGGACGGCGCGTTCTGCCTGTCCATCCTGAAGAGCGCCGACGGCGACCCCAGCTGCAACCACCGCTACTTCTACGAGTACGACGCCCCCCTGTCCGGTGAAGGCCGCTTCATCCACACCTACCAGGAAAACCTGGACCCCCTGCCCTCCTTTGAGGGCGAGCCCCGCCGGGTGGCCATCTCCGCCCCCGACGCTCAGACCCTGGCCAAGGAGGTTTGGGAGAACCTGAACGAGGACAACAAGGTCTCCCTGTATGTCAGCTACACTGACCTCTCTTCCGGCCAGGCGGACACTGTGATCATCAACAAGCACCAGTAAGAAGGAGGCCCCCATGCCCTTGACCGACCCCATTCTGGAATTTCAGCGTGCCCGAGCCGCCGCTGCCTTCCAACCCCCGGTGCTCTGCTCCTCCAAGGCCTTTCCCCTGCTGCTGGCCGGGGTGCCCGCCCTGCGGAAAACGCCGGGCCTGGCCACTATGGAGGACGCCGGAGAGGAGTACTTCACCTCCATCCCCTTCTGCCTGAGCAAGGAAGATCAGCAGGCCGCCCGCACTCATCTGTCTGAGGTGTTCGGCATCACCGATAAGGACAGCCTGATCGCTTTCTGCCAGAACACGGTGCACATCCACCAGGAATATCTGGATTTTGAGTCCTTCTGGGAGGACCGCCCCAATTTCTCTCTGGATGAGCTGACCCCTCAGGCCCTGTCCGGCTTCCAGCGCCTGTCCGACTTTGCCCGGCAGTTCCAGCCCATTGTGGGCCGCCGAGGCTTCCTGGCCTGGGACATCAGCGAGACCCTGGGCTATCTCCGCTCCGCCTGTGCCTGTGAGCTCATCACCATGGAGGAGTACCAGGAGCTGTCCCAGTACTGGGTAGAGCAGGCCGCCGCCTTCCACAGCTGGGATGAGTACGCTGTGGACCTGGTATGCGGCGCCGCCTACTGGGCCTTCCGCATCGGCGGCGAGCAGGACGCCATCTCCTACCGGGATCTGAACCTGCGTCTGGTTCGGGACCTGCTGGGCAGCAAGCAAGCCTGGTGCGGCCGTATGTGGCCCCGTCCTACGGGAAAGAGCTATAAACTTTCCGAGCCGGAAATGCGGCCTCTCCTGAAGAATTGGGACGGCCCTGCCGCCTGCCTGGCTACCGACGAGATCACTGTCTCCGGCAAACCGGTAGGCTACTGCTACCGGGAAAAGCCGGAACGGGAGGGTCAGGACAGCGGCTGGCGCTTCTTTGCCGCTGTGGAGAGCGAAGAGTACCTCAGCGACCCCTCCCACATCGGAGTCTACTCCCTCAATACCCTCTGCAATTACGATCCCGACCTGATCCCCCTGCTCAGCGCCCCCTACGGCAGTGCCTTTGCCCGTGGTGAGGACGGAGCCTTCCACTATGAACCCCTCAATCCCCAAGATTCCGATCAGAAAGGATGAATCACCATGACCGAACTGGAACTGAAATACGGCTGTAACCCCAACCAGAAGCCCGCCCGCATCTTCATGGAGGAGGGCGAGCTGCCCCTGAAGGTGCTCAACGGCAAGCCCGGCTACATCAACTTCATGGACGCCCTCAACTCCTGGCAGCTGGTCAAGGCCCTGAAGAAGGCCACCGGCCTGCCCGCCGCCGCCTCCTTCAAACACGTCTCCCCCGCCGGTGCCGCTCTGGGCCTGCCCCTCACCGACGTGGAGCGCCACATTTACTTTGCCCCCGAGGGAGAGCTCTCCCCCATTGCCTGCGCCTACATCCGCGCCCGGGGCGCTGACCGTCTGTGCTCCTTTGGCGACTGGGCCGCCCTCAGCGACGTGTGTGACGCCGATACCGCCCGCTTCCTGGCTGCCGAGGTGTCTGACGGTATCATCGCCCCCGGCTACACCGAGGAGGCTCTGGAGATCCTGAAGACCAAGCGCAAAGGCGGCTACAACGTGGTGGAGATCGCCCCTGACTACACTCCCGCTCCTGTGGAGCGCCGCAACATCTTCGGCATCACTTTTGAGCAGGGCTACAACGACCTGGACATCAACGAGGAGATGCTCCAGAATATCGTCACCGCCAACAAGGACCTGCCCCAGCAGGCCAAGCACGATATGCTCCTCTCCCTTATCACCCTGAAGTACACCCAGTCTAACTCCGTGTGCTACGTGAAAAACGGCATGACCATCGGCGTGGGCGCCGGCCAGCAGAGCCGCATCCACTGCACCCGTCTGGCCGGCAACAAGGCCGACATCTGGTGGCTGCGTCAGCATCCGAAGGTCCTGGGCCTGCAGTTTGTGGACAACATCCGCCGTCCCGACCGGGATAACGCCATTGACATCTACATTTCCGATGAGCACGATGACATTCTGGCCGACGGTGTGTGGCAGAACACCTTCAAGGTAAAGCCTGAGGTGCTCACCGACGAGGAGAAGCAGGCCTGGATCGCTCAGATGTCCGGCGTGACCGTGGGCTCTGACGCCTTCTTCCCCTTCGGCGACAACGTGGAGCGTGCCCGCAAGTCCGGCGTACAGTACATTGCCCAGCCCGGCGGCTCCATCCGTGACCAGCAGGTCATCGACACCGCCGACAAGTACGGCATGGTGATGGCCTTTACCGGCATCCGGCTGTTCCATCATTAAAAATACCTCTAGGAGGGACGTTGTCCCCCCTAGATACGAACTTGGTTCCCAAGGAAACCAAGTTCGATATCCCCCCTCAAGGGCCGGGCATGTTCTGCGGAACATGCAGATGCGCTGACGCGCTCCGGCCCTCGCGGGCGGGAACCAGTTCCCCCCGCGTGCCCCCCTCCGCTCTCCGAGGGGAATTGGCGACAATTTTAGGCCTTTTCTCTTACTAAATGAGGTGTTTGATATGAAAGTATTGGTAGTCGGCGGCGGCGGCCGTGAGCATGCCATCTGCTGGAAACTGGCTCAGAGCCCCAAGGTAACCGAGCTCTACTGCGCCCCCGGAAACGGCGGCATCGCCCAGGTAGCCACCTGTGTTCCCATCAAAGCCACCGATGTAGACGCCATGGTATCCTGGGCCAAGGAAAATGCCATGGACTTTGTCATGGTGGCTCCCGACGATCCTCTGGCTCTTGGTATGGTGGACGCCCTGGAGGCCGCCGGCATTCCCGCCTTCGGCCCTCGTGCCAACGCTGCCATCATTGAGGCCAGCAAGGCGTTCTCCAAAGAGCTGATGAAGAAGTACCACATCCCCACCGCCAAGTATGAGACCTTCACTGAGATGGACAAGGCTCTGGCCTACATCGACGAGCAGGGCGCCCCCATTGTAGTCAAGGCTGACGGTCTGGCTCTGGGCAAGGGCGTGGTCGTGGCCTCCACTGTGGACGAGGCCAAAACCGCTGTCCGGGAGATGATGGAAGACCATAAGTTTGGCCAGAGCGGCTCCACCGTGGTCATTGAGGAGTGCATGGTTGGCCCCGAGGTCACCGTGCTGGCCTTCTGCGACGGCGAGCACCTGGTCCCCATGCTGTCCTCCCAGGACCACAAGCGCGCCTATGACGGCAACCTTGGCCCCAACACCGGCGGCATGGGCGCTTTCTGCCCCTCCCCCAAATACACTCCCGAAATCGCCAAGGAGTGCATGGAGAAGATTTTCCTGCCCACCGTGGCCGCTCTGAAGGCGGAAGGCCGTCCCTTCAAGGGTGTCATCTACTTCGGTCTGATGCTCACCAAGGACGGCCCCAAGGTGGTAGAGTACAACGCCCGCTTCGGCGACCCTGAGACCCAGCCTCTGCTTTCCATGCTGGACAGCGACCTCATGGACATCTTTGAGGCCTGCGTGAACGGTACCCTGGACCAGGTAGAGGTCAAGTGGAAGGACGGCGCTGCCTGCTGCATCGTGCTGGCTTCCGGCGGCTACCCGGTGAAGTACCAGAGCGGCTACCCCATCTCCGGTCTGGAGGAGGCGGGTAAGTCCGCCACCGTGTTCCACGCCGGCACCAAGCGTCAGGAGGACGGCACCATCGTCACCGCTGGCGGCCGTGTGCTGGGTGTGACTGCCCTGGGCGCTGACCTGGACGAGGCCATCTCCAACGCCTATGCCGCCTGTGCCCCCATCTCCTTCCAGGATATGCACATGCGCAAGGACATCGGTAAGGTATGAGTCAGCTTGCTCTCCAGGGCGTTGTCTTCGACGTGGACGGCGTTCTCTTTGATACGGAACGACTGACCAACCAGACCTGGTTGGCCGTAGGAAAGGAACTTGGCTGGCCCCAGATCGGCGAGTATTATCTGGAATTTGTGGGACAAAACCGCACGGATATTCATCAGAAAATGCTGGACCTCTTTGGCCCAGAGTTCCCAAAAGAGGAGTTTATGAAGACCTGCTCTGCCTATTCTCAGGCCAGAATGGAGCGGGAAGGCGTTCCCATGAAGCCAGGAGTACGGGAAATTCTGGACTTTCTGAAGGCCCGGAATATCCCCATCGCTTTGGCCACCTCCACCGGCCGGGAACGTACTTTGCGCCGCATGGAGCTAACCGGCCTCGGTCCCTACTTCTCCGCCATCATTACCGGCGATCAGGTGGTCCACAGCAAGCCCGACCCGGAGATCTACCAGCTGGCCTGCCGGGCACTGGGCACAGATCCCGCCCAGACAATTGCTGTGGAGGACTCCCGCAATGGAATTCTTTCCGCTTCTCAGGCAGGAATGAAGGTTATTATGGTTCCTGATATGATCCCCCCTACTCCGGAACTGGATGCACTGCTCTTTCGCCGCTGCACCAGTTTGCTGGAGGTACGGGACTTTTTGACTCAGCAGCTGGATTCTTGATTCTTAAAACAGAGGACCGACCCCATAGGGTCGGTCCTCTGTTTTTTAAAGTCCTTTTTTTAATTCCTCCAGCAAGCCCTGACACCCCTCCAGCACATCCTGGTACGTAGTCCCAAAATCTCCGGTGTACCAAGGGTCGGCCACCTGGCCGGGACGA
>UMHJ01068824.1_pt1 | contig 25087 bp, 19 predicted proteins | sample 1965511 | NCBI WGS metagenome assembly UMHJ01 (sample SAMEA4836096, study PRJEB28245) | human gut metagenome | biome: gut microbiome; material: fecal sample | place: Denmark | collected 2008
AGATCGAGGTGATTCCCGGCGTGACGGCAGCTCTGTCCGGAGCGGCGGTGCTGGGCGCCCCCCTGATGCACGACTTTGCGGTAATCTCTCTTTCTGACCTGCTCACTCCCTGGGAGGTCATTGAGAAGCGGCTGGACTGCGCAGGGGCGGGGGACTTTTCCGTGTGCCTCTATAACCCCATGAGCAAAAAGCGGCGTGACCACCTGCGCAGGGCCTGCGACATTCTCCTAAAACACCGTACCCCCGACACCCCCTGCGGCTGGGTGCGGAACATCGGCCGGGACGGTCAGGAGAAGCAGCTGCTCACCCTGGCCCAACTTCGGGATGCTGAGGTGGATATGTTCACCACCGTGTTTATTGGTTCCACCTCCACCCGGCAGATTGGGGAAAACTTGGTGACTCCCCGGGGCTACGAGGGGAAGAAATGAAGATTCTGATTTTCGGCGGCACCACCGAAGGACGGCTGCTGGCGCAGGCCCTCTCCCAGCGAGGACTGCCTGCCACAGTAAGCGTGGCCACCCCTCTGGGGGCGCAGGAGCTGTCCGGTCTGCCCGGCATCACCCCTTTGGTAGGCCGAAAGACGACAGAGGAAATGGCAGAACTGCTAAAAAGTTTTGACTGCTGTGTGGACGCCACCCACCCCTACGCGGTGGAGGCCTCCCAGAATATCCGTGTCGCTTGCCAGGCAGCGGAAGTGCCCATGCGGCGGCTCCTCCGGGGGGAGAGTTCCCACGAAGCGGGCCACTGGGTGGACAGCCCGGAGGAAGCTGCCCAGTGGCTGGGGGAGCGCAGCGGTAATGTACTGCTGGCCATTGGCGCCAAGGGGATTGGCGCGTTCCAGGATCTGGACCGGGAGCGTCTCTATCCCCGGGTGCTCCCGGTGGTGGAGAGCATCTTAGCCTGTCAGCAGGCCGGTATCCCCACCCGGAATATTATTGCCCTCCACGGGCCATTCTCCCGAGATCTGAACCGAGCCATGCTGGAACAGTACCAGATCCGGCATCTGGTGACCAAGGACGGAGGCCGGGCCGGAGGCTTTGAAGAGAAAGCCGCTGCCGCCCGGGAGGCCGGTGCGGAATTGGTGGTCATTGGCCGGCCCACAGAAACGGGCTGCACATTGGAAGAAATTTTGTCTTGGCTAACCCAGGAGTGATTGGAAGGAGCGAGCTTGGATGGAAGTGACGCTGGTGGGCGTTGGACTTGGGAATCCCTCCACCTTGACGGCGGGTGCGGCCGCCGCCTTGAAGCAGGCGGACGGGCTGATCGGCTCCCGGCGGCTGTTGGAGGAATGTCCCCTGCCCCAGTCGGTGCCCCGAAAGTTTTCCACCAAATCGGCAGAGATTGTGGAAATTTTGAAGAAGCAGTCCTGGCAGAACCCCTGCGTGCTGTACAGCGGGGACACCGGATTTTACTCCGGCGCCCGCACGCTGGTTCCTCTTTTGGAGGCAGAGCACATTCCCTTCCAGGTGCTGCCGGGCATCTCCAGCCTGCAATACTTTGCCGCCCGGCTGGGCCGGTCCTGGCAGGAGTGGTCGGTGGTGTCTGCTCACGGCCTCAACTGCGACCCGGTGGGGGAGATTCTTGCCGCCCACGGCAAGCCTGTGTTTTTCCTCACCAGCGGTGCGGAGGGAGCCGGCTCCCTGTGTGAACGCCTCACTCAGGCGGGGCTGGGCCACCTAACCGCCACGGTGGGACAGTCCCTCTCCTACCCCCAGGAGCAAATCATTTCTGACTCTGTCTCCCGCCTGGCGGGACACGCCTTTGCTCCCCTCACCGTTCTGCTTGTGGAGGGGTACACCAGCTGTCGCCCAGCCGGCTCTCAGGGACTGCCCGACGAGGTTTTCCTGCGGGGCGACGTCCCCATGACCAAACAAGAAGTCCGCGCTGCTGCCATCGGAAAGCTGGCGGTTCGGGACGGCGAGACCTACTGGGATGTGGGGGCAGGCACCGGTTCGGTATCGGTGGAGTTGGCTCTGCTGGCCCCCCACAGCACCGTGTGCGCAGTGGAGTGCGGGGGCGAGGCCTGTTCTCTTATCCGGGCCAACCGGGAAAAGTTCGGAGTCTACAACCTGGAGCTGACCCAGGGGCGCGCCCCGGAGGTTCTGGCCCAGCTACCCGCCCCGGATGCGGTCTTTATTGGCGGCAGCGGCGGGGAGCTACCCGCGATTCTGGAAGCGGCTCTGCGGAAAAATCCTGCCGCCCGGTTCTGCATCACCGCCATTGCGGTGGAAACCCTGGGCACGGCGGTAGCTGCCATGACTCAGCTGGGGATGGAACCCCAGATCAGCCAGGTCACCGTGGCACGAAGCCGCGCAGCGGGTGAACTCCATCTGATGATGGGACAAAACCCGGTTTGGATCATCACTGGGCGAAAGGAGGCCCTGGTTTGAATTTGACCTTTCACACCCCTGGAGGCATCGAAGGGGAGAGCATGCGCATCATCCAGCAGGAGCTGGATGAAATGGGTGTCACCTTGGACCCCGACTGCGCCGATGTGGTACGGCGGGCCATCCACACCACCGCCGACTTTGACTACGCCAAAAACCTGATATTCACTCCCGGAGCAGCATCGGCAGGCGCAGCCGCCCTGCGCTCCGGTACGCCCATCGTTACCGACACGAACATGGCCCGCTCCGGTATCAACCAGAAGGCCTGCACCCAGTTTGGGGTGGAACGGTTCTGCTATATGGCCAATCCAGAGGTGGCTCAGGCCGCCAAAGAGCACAGCACCACCCGGGCAGTGGCGGCAGTAGACCGCTGGGCTCAGGAGCACCCCAACGCCATCTTCGCCGTAGGCAACGCCCCCACAGCGCTGCTGCGCATGTGCGAGCTGATGGAGGCGGGCAAGCTCCGTCCCTCCCTGGTGATTGCGGTCCCGGTCGGCTTTGTGAATGTGGTGGAGAGCAAGGAGGCCATGCTGGATCTATGCCGAAAGCTGGAGGTGCCTGCCATTGTGGCTATGGGGCGCAAAGGCGGCTCCACGGTGGCAGCGGCCATCTGCAACGCCCTGCTCTACCGAACCTTTGAACGATAAAAAACGCGAAGTCTGAATAATCAGACTTCGCGTTTTTTCTGTTTTCTGAAAGGTTTCCGGCGTGTCACCTATCTTCCTGCTCCAAATATCCTCAGGGCGGGCCAGGGGCGAAACAAAGTTTCGCCGGAAGCTTTTTTGCCTACTTTTTTCTCGAAAAAAGTAGGTCAGGGTTTGCAGGTGCCGCAGGGGGAATAACCCTGGTCGATGAGGGACTGACGGGTGCCGGTGTAGTCCTGGCGGTTCTCCGGGCTCATGCTGGTAACGCCGGAGCAGTCAGGCAGGTGGAACTTCTTGGAGCTCGTGTTCAAAACGTACTCTTGTTCCTGCTCTGCCGTGGAAGTGCTGCTGGAGGTCTCCTCCGGCACCGCACCGCTGTCACTGCCGCTGGATGCGGGCGCATCCCCTTCCAGCCAGCTGTCGCCGGTGGCATAGTCAATGGCCACGCCGGGCTGGACGTTGTAGCAGTAGACATTGAAGCACACACCCTCGCCCTTGTCCTCCACAGACATGGCCTCCATCTGCACGCCGCTGGCCACCAGATTGTCCCCCTCAAAGATGGGGGTGACCCGGTAGAGAACGTGGTTTTCCGTTTCCTTTACGTAGTCGGCCACCAGATTTTCAAAGGGAAGCATGCCCTCCACATTTAAGTACCGGGTACCAGTAATGAGGTTCTCCTTATTGGCATTCTCGGCGGTGAGCTGATAGCCAATGAGGTGACAGCGGTTATAGAGATACTTGCCATCCACGCAGTCGTATTTCACCGTCTGCCAGCCGGAGGGCTTCACCTGGCCGATGCTGCCCCGCTCCTCGGTGGGCATGGTGTCCAGCCCTACATTGGCGTAGGCCACGCCGCAGCGGCCCAGGCTGTCCAGGGGACTGTAAGTTTCAAAGCTTTCGGTGACCAACTCATCTTCGGTGAAGGTGGGCCGGTTGCCATTGAGCTCTACATAGGCTTGGCCGGAATAGGCCGGGATGTTGTCCAGAGTGGCACTGCTGCCGCCGCTTTGGGGCAGGGCTCCGCAGGCGGAGAGCAGCACGCTCATCAGCAAAAGAAGGGAAAGCAGGGCTGTATTCAGACGTTTCATCGGGTATAGACCTCTCTTGTGATCTTCTCATGGGAATAGCCGGGAAATTCCGTGCGCTCAGCCAGCTTCCACCCCTTGGGAGGCAGCTCGATGCGGACATCTCCGGGATACGCCCGGTTCCAGTGGTACAAAATGAGCTTGTCCGCCTGCTCCAGAACGGGCTGGGGGGACAGGTCCTCCAGGAAGAAGATATCTTCCTCTCCCGGCTGCTCCACCACCTTCACGCCGTCCTCCGGCCCAAACTGCCGGGCTGTATAGGGGCTGACAGCCAAGGGACGTGCTCCGCACAGATGAAGCATATCCTGGCGCACCAAACGATCCTGGCTCTGGCGGCGGCGGTTGAACATCAGTCCGCCCCGGTCGTCGACACATAAGATCAAGATCACGGTCTGCGCCTCCTCTCAGCCCATCCTGACATGCGGGCAAAATTGCGGGTTAGGAGTGATTATACCACATTCCACTTCTAGTTTCCAGTGGGTAACTGAGCACAATTTTCTCTCTTTCTATTCCGCTGATTGGCCAGAAAATGCCCCGCTTCCCTTGAAAAGTGCCCTTTCCTTGGGTAAAATATATGGTCGAAACAATTATGTTTTTGTTGCAAGCAGAGAGGACCGAGAATATGGAAGATAAGAAAAACGCCCCACGCACCCTTCAGGAGCTCTCCCCCGGTGAGAGCGGTATGATCCTGTCGGTGGGCAACCAGTCGGGCGCTGTGAAGCGGCGGCTGGTGGATATGGGCCTGACCCCCGGTACGATGGTGAAGGTGACCAAGATTGCCCCCCTGGGTGACCCGCTGGAGGTATCTTTGCGTGGTTATGAGCTGTCTTTGCGCAAGGACGACGCGGCCCAGATTCAGATGGGCGCGCCCCGGCGCATGACGCCCCCCAAGCCTTCAAACCGCAGCCAGGACCCGGAGGCCATCCGCCGTCAGCTGCGGGATCACGTCCACGAGCTGGAACATCACGGCCGGGACTATGACCACAACGCCCACGACAACCGCCCCATGAAAGTGGCTCTGGCGGGCAACCCCAACTGCGGCAAGACCACCTTGTTTAATGCCCTCACCGGTTCCAACCAGTACGTTGGCAACTGGCCCGGAGTGACCGTGGAGAAAAAAGAGGGCATTGCCCATCTGGGCGACCGGGAACTGACCGTGGTGGACCTGCCCGGCATCTACTCCCTGTCTCCCTACTCCATGGAGGAAATCGTGGCCCGGGACTTTATCATCGGCGAAGGCCCTGACGCCATCATCGACATTGTGGACGCCACCAACTTGGAGCGAAACCTCTACCTCACCGTACAGCTGCTGGAGCTGGAGCGCCCCATGGTGCTGGCTTTGAACTTTATGGATGAGGTCCACGCCCACGGGGACAAAATCGACATCGAGCGCCTGTCCCGGGAACTGGGCGTTCCGGTGGTACCCATCACCGCCCGCACCGGCGAAGGTCTGGACGAGCTGCTGGAGGTGGCCCACCGGCAGATGCACCTGGGCTACACCTTTGAGCCGGACGACCTCTATGATGAATTCACCCACGACATCCACCACCGGATGGGCGAACTCATCCACGACGCGGCCTATGCCGCCAATCTCCCCGCCCACTGGGCATCCATCAAGCTGCTGGAGGGCGACGAGATCGTCTCCAAGGCCCTGAATCTGCCTCAAGACACTCAGAAGAAGCTGGATCAGATCATCGCCGAGTATGAGGCCTCCAGCGATCTGGGCGACCGGGAGACTCTCATCGCGGACAGCCGCTACCAGTACATCGAACGGGTGGTCAAAGCCTCTGTGGTCAGAGGCCAGGCCAGCGGCCAGCCAACCCTCAGCCAGCGCATCGACCGCATCGTCACCGGAAAATACACCGCCCTCCCCCTCTTCCTGTGCGCTATGCTGGTGATGTTTGTCATCACTTTCGGCCCCTTCGGCTCCTGGCTTCAGGACGGAGTGAGCGCCCTCATCGATCTGTTCTCCGGCTTTTTGCGGGACACCATGACCGCTGGAAATGTCTCTCCCGTGCTCATCAGCCTGGTGTGTGACGGCATCATCGCCGGCGTAGGCGGAGTGCTCTCCTTCCTGCCCCAGATCGCCCTGCTGTTCTTCTTCCTGAGCTTCCTGGAGGACTCGGGCTACATGTCCCGGGCCGCCTTTATCATGGACCGGCTGCTGCGGCGGTTTGGTCTGAGCGGCAAGGCCTTTATTCCCATGCTGATGGGCTTTGGCTGCTCAGTACCCGCCATTATGGGCGCGCGGACCATGGAAAATGAGAAGGACCGGCGCATGACCATCCTGCTCATCCCCTTCATGTCCTGTTCCGCCAAGCTGCCGGTATATGGCATGATCGCCGGAGCGTTCTTCGGCCCCTGGGCAGGTCTGGTGGTCTTTGGTCTGTATGTCATCGGCATGTTGGTAGGCATTCTTTCCGGCATCTTCTTCAAGCACACCCTCTTTGCCGGAGAACCCGCTCCCTTCGTACTGGAGCTGCCCCCCTACCGCCTGCCCTCCATGGAAAACATCGCCACCCACGTGTGGCAGAAGGTGAAGGGTTTCCTCATTAAGGCGGGCACCCTCATTCTGCTGATGAGCATGATTTTGTGGCTGCTGCAGTCCTTCGACTTCTCCCTGCACATGGTGGATGACGCCTCCGCCTCCATGCTGGGCATTATCGGCGGGTGGATCGCCCCCATCTTTGCTCCCATGGGCTTTGGCTTCTGGCAGGCGGCAGTGGCCCTGCTCACCGGCCTTATCGCCAAAGAGATGGTGGTCTCCTCCCTGTCTATGTTCTACGGCTTTGCCCTGACCGCTACCAGCGCCCAGGTAGCCGCGGCTATGACCGGCTTTACCCCTCTGGCCGCCTTCTCCATGCTGGTATTCATCCTGCTCTATGTCCCCTGCGTGGCCGCGGTATCCACCCTGGCCCGGGAAATGCAGAGCACCAAGTGGACCCTCTTCTCCATCGCCTGGCAGCTTGGCGTGGCCTATGTGGCCTCCCTGCTGGTGCACACCATCGGTGTGCTGCTTGGACTGGGCTGAGATACACACCATATTAAGGAGGACCTTATCATGATCCGACTCATCGCCCTGGACCTGGACGGGACCCTGCTGGACCCGGCGGGCCAGATCACCGACGAGACAAAAGCCGCGATTGCTCAGGCCCGCCAGGCGGGTATCAAGGTGGTGCTGTCCACTGGGCGCTCCGTGCAAGAAGCTGCCGACTTTTCCGCCCAGGCCGGGTGTGACAATTTGTCGGTCTGCCTGGGAGGCGCCGTGCTGTCGGATAACGCAACCGGAGCTCACCTGCGGCGCTGGGATATTCCGGCGCACGTCAGCCGAAAGGCCTTGGAGCTTTGTCTGAATCGGGACATTGAGCTGATGATCTTTGCCGGGGAGCAGATTGTACTGGACCCCTTCTCTCAGCAGTCCCTCTCCAATACCTTCCCCTATCCGGTCTTTCACAACGCGGCGGTGGTCTCCGAGGATCCCATCGCCTACCTGGAGGAGCACGACCTTCCGCTGACCAAGATCCACGGAGACTGGAATCGGCCGGCCTACCCCCTGGAGGAGCTCTCGCAGCTCCAGGGCGTGGAACTTACCTCCTCCAACGATCACGACTTTGAGCTGGTACCCGCCGGAGTCAACAAAGGTCGCACCCTGGCCCTGCTGGCCCTGCTGTGGGGGATTCCTCTGGACCAGTGCGCCGCAGTAGGCGACAGCGAAAATGACCTGGCTATGCTCCAGGCGGTAGGCACCCCCATCGCCATGGGCAACGGCTGTGAGGCTGTGAAAGCGGCTGCCCGCCACATTGCCCCCGATAACGCCCACGAGGGCGTGGCTCATGCCATCCGCTGGGCTATGGAACAGCCTTAATATCTTTTGCTGACATAAAAATCCAGTAAGAAACGAGATTTACTCGCTTCTTACTGGATTTTTTACTTAGGACAACCACCAGATTTCTTCGTCGAAATCTTTACGTAGTTTAATACTTTGTGCCATCAATCGGGGAATTGCATTAGATCAATAGTATATATTTTGGCTGGACGGCCTCGCAAATTTAGTTGCCGATTGTACTCCACCTTTGCTACCCCCGCTGCCTCTAGCTTATTGAGGATACGGGATGCACTGCGGGTAGTTACATTTAAGAAAAACGCCAGTTCCTCTGAGGAAAGTGTAGAAGCTCCCTTTTGTCGAAGGACTGCTTGGATACGGCTTAAATAGAGGGGAGAAATTCCAACTTTTTCGCTCAGCTGATAGAGTGCTGGATTGGGAGAGTCACTATACATAATGCGCCGTTCACTGGATAGAGGACCAATAAGCCGATTGTCATCTGTCACAATAAAGGTTGCCGTTGTTCCCAATTGTTCCGCTTGTTTCAAGGCCCGGTGTCCATTCCGGTGCGCCTCCATAACGCTGCTGGAACAGCCCCATCCAATGCAGACGGGAAAGGGCAGGCGTTTGGATAGAAACTCCGCCATGGGGCTGACTGTATATTGCTGTGTAAGGTCCTTCAACACAGAAATATTTGTTGTCAATTCACACCAGTTTTCCTGGCGGTAAACCAAAAACGGCATACTACATTGTTTGTTATATGCCTGTAGCGCATCCCATAATTGTTCTTGCTGTTGTTCTGAAAGTTTTCCTGGAGATTGAATAAAGCCAATGCACGCCGCTGTCTCCCGGATAGAGCGGGTATCCAATTGCAAAAGAAGGCTCTGATAAGTTTCCAGCATGGTCTCCCGAGAGGGCGCAAGATAGTAATGTCGGATCTGATGCGCATCAAAAAACTCCGTCATACTGGCAAATCGGGTGACCAATAAATCTACTGCTCCACTATCCCACAATTCTTTGTAGTAGTTCTGTAGCGGCTGATACCAATCCAAAGCATCAACATTTTTCCAATCAATGGATGCCGTTCCCAACATAGGAGCATCGCTGCGCAAAAAAATCGACTCAAAATCTACAGGAATCTGGGGACGGTCAAAATATACCCGCGAAAAGTTAATCTCTGGATATTGCACCGCAAGATAGGCTATAGCCTTATAGTAATCCAACGGAGAGAGGTCAAAATAGGCGTGAGGTGTCTCATCCACCTCTGGGGAAATTTTTCGTATCACATTATACGGATAAGAGCCGCTAAACAGCAGCCCGTCAAACTGATTCTGATTCTGTTCATACAAAAATTGCAGATGCTGAGGCGATGTATAGGGCAAATAAGTAATTTGGTTTTTCTTCCCGATCTCCTCATCCAATTTTAAAATCCTGGCCAGAGACAATTCATTTGCAAAAATACCAATTGAGTACATAGCTTCGATCCTCTTTTTTATCCCATTCTCGCAATTATTATAGAATAATTACGTTCAATCAGCAACAGATTTCTTATTTTTCCCACTTCTGGCTTGCTATTTTTCTTTTTAAAAATATATATTTTTACATCAAACGCGCTCAGGGCACTACAATATGCAATAAATTCATTTACTTTATACATTTTATATTATTTACACTTGTAAAAAACAGAGAAAACCTTTCTATTATGCAAGTTATTATTGACACGCCTTTCATTGTGTCTGTATACTATCTTTGTTGCTTCCGAAATATGTCTTTAATTGTCTTAAATATTCTGTAACCGACGGAAACATAGTTTTTGGAGAGGAGTGAGAAGCATGAATGCTCAAAAGACACAGGCATTGACTGCTGTTGACTGTTACAAAGATCTGCTGTGCAAGATAAGTGACAAACTGTGGGATCATCCGGAGATTGGATTTCACGAGAGCTATGCTGCCGAACTGTACTGTTCTACTTTGAAAGAGCTGGGCTTTCAGGTTGAGCAAAACCTGGCAGGAATTCCAACCGCCTTTTCCGGAACCTACGGAGAGGGAGGACCTGTCATCGGATTTTTGGGTGAATTTGACGCTCTGCCCGGCCTCAGCCAGCAGGACGGCGCTCTGAGCAAATGCCCTGTACAGGATGGTGCTCCTGGCCATGGGTGTGGCCACAACCTACTGGGTGTCGGTTCCATGGCCGCTGCGATTGCCGTCAAGGAGTACCTTCAGAATAACAGCATCCCTGGTACGGTAAAGTTCTTTGGCTGTCCTGCGGAAGAAGGCGGATCCGGCAAAGGCTTTATGGCCCGAAGCGGGGTATTCCAAGACGTGGATATTGCTTTTAGTTGGCATCCAGGCGAGGTAAACAGCGTTTCTACCGAAGGCACTATGTCTAATTACCAGATCTGCTACCATTTTTATGGCGTATCCTCTCATGCAGCAATGGCTCCTGAGATGGGGCGAAGCGCGTTGGATGCTCTGGAACTGATGAATATGGGCGTTCAATTTCTTCGTGAGCACGTACCCACTGATACACGGATTCACTACGCCATTACCAACACAGGTGGCAGTGCCCCCGGTACTGTACAACCTTACGCAGAGGCCGTGTACCTTTTAAGGGCCATACATCCGGAACAGCTTATTGATCTGTACGAGCGTGTCAATCAGGTTGCCAAGGGTGCGGCTATGATGACCGGCACTACAGTGGAAATTGAATTTATCAAGGCCTGCTCCAATGTGCTGATCAATAGCGAACTGAACCGAGTCATGCAAAAAAATTTGGAGGAAGTTCCCCCTGCTGATTTCGACGAGGCGGACCTTCAGCTCGCCCGTCAGTATCAGCAGACATTTTCCAAGGGAAAAACCTACTATGATACGCTGGTAGACGAAGTGACCGACCCCCAGTTAAAGGCCGAACTGCAGTCCAGAGCAGACGAGCCTATTCATGCCGGAGTTATGCCTTTGGCACAAGAGCGACAGGGTTTTGTTTCTTCCGATGTAGGCGATGTCAGTTGGAATTGTCCTGTAGCGCAGATCAACGCAGCCACCATGCCCGCCGGAGTTGCTATGCACTCCTGGCAAATGGTGGCCGTGGGTAAAACTCCCATGGCCAAAAAGGGCATGCTCCGAGCCGCAAAAGTCATGGCTGCTTCGGCCATTGACGCATTGGAGGACCCCAGCATTGTGCAGCGAGCAAAGGATGAGCTGCAGCAGCGCACCGGCGGAAAACCCTACCGCTCCCCCATCCCCAATGAGATTAAGCCCAAACTGCCCTAAAGCTTCTTCCATTCGATTCCGCTAATCAGAGAGAGAATCTATTATTACGGTCTGCGCTAGAACGAAATAACTAACAGGAGGAACAACGATGTCTCAGATTACAATTTGCCTTGTCATCTTTGTGGTAATGATTGTGCTGTTCTTCATCAACAAGATTCCCATGTCCTTTACCGCAATCGGAGCTATGATGCTCCTGGTTCTGACTGGATGCTTGGATGGCAGCACTGCTATTGCAACTTTTGGTAGCTCTACCGTCATTACGATGGCGGCTATGTTCGTGGTTGCCGCCGGCCTCAGCCGTACCCAGATGATCAATCACATTACCAAGCTCCTCTATCGCATCACAGACGGCTCCTTTACCAAGGTCCTGGCCTGCTATGTTCTGGTCACTTGTCTGCTTGGCCAGTTCGTGCCCAGTATTGTAGCTCTGTTTGCTTTAGTCCACCCTCTGGTTCAAAACATGTGTGACCGGATGAACATCAGCCCCTCCAAAATGATGTTCCCGATTGCCATGGCCACTGTCTCCACCAGCTTTATTATTGAGCCGATTGGCCCCTATGCTGCTTGGTATGTCACTCAGAACGGATTTATGGAATCCTACGGCTGGACCGGAACCCAGCTGAATATGTGGAGTGAAACCAGCGTATTTCTTCCGGTAGGTATTTTGACCCTCCTCTGGGCTATTTTCGTGCTGCCCCGCATGTTACCAGACACTCCCGAGCGCCCCATTGCTGCCATTGGCGGCCGCTCTCTACAGGAAAAAGAACCTCTAAGCCCTGTACGTGAGTTTCTTGGCTATGGCGTTTTTGTTGTAGTTATCATTTGCCTGATGCTGGGCTTCTCCTCCTGGAAGGTCACATTGGCCGGTGCAGTCATTCTGGTCGCCTCCGGCGTACTGACCGAACGCGAAGCTATTGATAATTTAAATCTGAGCACAGTCCTGCTCTATGTTGGTGTGTCTGCCTTTGGCGAAGGTTTGGCTCAGACCGGTGCCGCCGAGATGATCGGCGACGGAATCGCCCAGTTGCTCCAAGGAGTAACCAACGGTTATATTGTCGGCTTTGTGTTCTACATGGTCAGCTTCCTGATGACTTCTCTGTTGTACAACCGGGCTGTCAGCACCGTTCTGACTCCTGTGGCTGTTATTACTTGCAGTTCTATCGGGTGTGACCCTCGCGGCCCCGTAATTCTGTGCGCCCTGGCTACTATGTCCTCTCTGATTACTCCCATGGCTACCGCTGTAGTTCCCATGGCTATGAATGCCGGCGGATATAGCGCCAAAACCATGCTTAAGGTGGGTATCCTTCCTGGCATTCTCCGCGGCGTTGTTGGCACTCTAATCGCAATGACCCTTTTCCCCATGTAAGCCAACAGAATTCTGTTTTGAAGATTTATCAAAACAAATTTTGCAGCCGTTTCCTCCCATCAAAAAAGGAAGGCTTTCTTGGGAGAATTGGTATATTCTTATCTCTGTTTCGGATCTGGAGGGGATGCATAGCATCCCCTCCGTTCATATTAAACTTTGACTTCGCCCTTCTATAGGTATCAGCACAAGGAGCTGCACCTTTCATGCAAAGCATAAAAGGTGCAGCTCCTTATTTCAGCTAGTAGCTTCAAATATTTGTTGGATACCTCCTAGCTTTACTGCAAAAAATCCGCTTATCATAAAAATTTTGCTCAATGCGCGTTTTCCCTTGACCTTCCCCCTGGTGGAGGGTATATGCTGAGCTAAGATTTTATGAAATTTTAAGGAATTTTTTTGAAATTTCTCACCTGCCTACGCTACACTGAGACGGAGCACGACAGCTTGGAAGTATGAACAAACTATGAATTACTTCCTTGCCTCTTGACCGGAAAAACACAGGCGATTATACTATATGACAACTTGTCATATTTGTGTTTTTTGGGGGTATGTACACCGTGCCCAGCACAACATTTTTCCATCTGCCCCAGGCCAAGCGGGAAAAGCTCCTTCAATGTGCCCGGGATGAGTTCTCCCGGGTGCCCTTTGATGAGGCCTCTATCAACCGCATCGTCCATCAGGCCGAGATCTCCCGGGGCAGCTTTTATATGTACTTCACAGACAAAGCGGACCTGTTCCGCTATTTGCTTCAGTGCTATCTGGACGATCTGACCCAGTTACTGGCCCAGCTGCTGGACCAGGAGCAAGGCGACCTCTTTGCCGCCTTCGAGACTCTGTTCCAGACTCTGGTTGAGCGGAGAGAGGATTTGGCCGCACAGCAGTTTCAGGCTATCCTGCACCGCAATGCCGGGGTCCAGCAGGGAGCACTGCTGCGCTCGGCAGGCACCCACTCGCTGTTTGCCTCCCTGTCTGACCACATCGATGCCTCCCGGCTGTCCATTCGCCAAGAGAAGGACCTGGAGGACATGTTCCATATTCTCATCAGCGTGACTGCGCCGGCACTGTGCGCCGCACTGTCCCATACAGACCCTCAGCCTGTATGGACCCGCTTCTGCGCCCAGCTGGACATTCTCCGCCGGGGAATGCTGGCCCGCCATGAGGCTACCTAACCCGTCACCCCTTCAATTTAACATATAGCAAGGAGTTCACTGCAATGGAAACAAAAGAACAACTGCAAACCGCTCCCGAGGTCCCCGTCATCGCGGATGCTCCCGAGCAGGACAGCACCCCGACCTGGAAAGCCCCCAAGAAAAAGCGCCGCTGGCCTAAAGTGGTCATCGCGGTACTCTTGGTGCTGGCCGCCCTGTTCTTCTTCGTCATCCGGCCCATGCTGGGTGCAGGAAAAGAACTGCTGGCGGGCGCCTACCTGACCAGCACTGCCCAGATGCAGGAGATGACCGTATCCGTCTCCAGCACCGGCACCATCCAGCCCATCGACTCCTACAACGTCAGCGGCATGGTCACCGGCGAGGTTCTGGAGGCCCCCTTTGAGGTGGGCGACCAGGTGGAAAAGGGCGACGTCCTCTACCGCATCGATCCCGGCAGCGCCGAGACCGCTCTGCAGCAGGCCCAGCTGTCGGTACAGCAGGCCCAGCTCAACTACGACTCCATCGTAGACGGTCTCAACCCCAAGGCCTCCGGCGCCGGAGTTGTGCAGAAGCTGCACGTCAAGAAGGGCGATCTGGTATCCGCCGGCTCCCCCATCGCAGATATCTCGGATACCTCTACGATGACCCTTACCGTCCCCTTCCAGTCCGCCGATGCTCAGCGCATCGCCGTGGGCTCCTCCGCTCAGGTCACGCTGGCCGGCACGCTGGAGACACTCACCGGCACGGTGGAATCGGTAGCCAACGCTGATCTGGTGGGCAACGGCGGCGCTCTGGTGCGCCAGGTAAAAATCCGGGTACAGAACCCCGGCGCTCTCACCACCTCTACCACAGCTACCGCCAAGGTGGGCAGCATCGCCTGCGCCGGCAGCGGCACCTTTGAGGCCAATCTCACCCAGACTGTCGTCGCTACCGGCAGCGGCGAGGTGGTCAGCCTGAACGTCTCCGCGGGCAGCCGGGTGTCCGCCGGTCAGGTGCTGGCCACGCTGGGCGGCTCCTCCGCACAAACCTCTCTGGAGAACGCCTCCATCTCCCTGCAGAATGCGCAGCTCTCTCTGCAGAACGCCCAGGACGCGCTGGACAACTACACCATCACCGCCCCCATCTCCGGCACCGTGATCGAAAAGAACTTCAAGGCCGGTGACACCATTGACAACAACAGCCTCACCGCCGCCGGCGGCACCCTGGCCGTTCTCTATGACATGTCCACCCTGACCTTTGAAATGAAGATCGACGAGAAAGATATCAACAAGGTCCAGGTCGGCCAGGAGGTCACCATTACCGCCGATGCGGTGGAAGGCGTCACCTTCTCCGGTGTGGTGGACACCGTCAACATCAACGGCACCACCGTCAGCGGCCAGACCAACTATCCCGTTACGGTGGTCATCAACGATCCTCAGGACCTCAAGCCGGGAATGAACGTCTCCGCTGACATCATTGTGGAGCGGGCCGGCACGGTTTTGTGCGTGCCGGTGGACGCTGTGAACCGGGGCAGCGATAAGCCCACCGTCCAGGTAGCCCAGGAGGGCGCTCTGGATGAAAACGGCAACGTGGTCGATCCCTCCAAGCTGGAGACCCGCGAGGTCACGCTGGGCCGCAATGATAACGACAACATCGAGATTACCAGCGGTCTCAGCGAGGGAGAAATCGTCGTGTGGGTCAACGAGGTCTCCAATCCCTTTGCCGCTATGATGGGGATGTAAGCCATGGGACACCTGATCGAATTTCAGCAGGTCTATAAGATCTATCCCATGGGCGATACCCAGGTGCGCGCTTTGGATGGGGTGAGCTTCTCCATCGACAAGGGCGAGTTTGTAGCCATCGTAGGCCAGTCCGGCTCCGGTAAATCCACTGCCATGAATATCATTGGCTGTCTGGACGTGCCCACCAGCGGACATTACTTCCTGGGCGGCGTGGATGTATCCACCATGGACGACGACCAGCAGGCGGTGATCCGCAACAAGATGCTGGGCTTTATCTTCCAGCAGTACAACCTGATTCCCAAGCTCAACGTGCTGGAAAATGTGGAGCTTCCCCTTCTGTATGCCGGAGTTCCGGAACGGGAGCGGCGGGAACGGGCTCTCAGCGCGCTGGACCGGGTTGGATTGGCATCGAAATACAAAAACCGTCCCAACCAGCTCTCCGGCGGCCAGCAGCAGCGGGTATCCATTGCCCGGGCTTTGGCAGGCAACCCCTCAGTCATCCTGGCCGACGAGCCCACCGGCGCACTGGACTCCCACACCAGCCGTGAGGTCCTCTCCTTCCTGAAAAAGCTCAACCGGGAGGGCGACACCGTGGTACTTATTACCCACGACAACTCCATCGCCGTGCGGGCCAAGCGCATTATCCGCCTTCAGGACGGGAAAATCATCTACGACGGCGACTCCAGCGATCCTCAGGCTGTGGTCCAGCCCAAACTGGACGAGGATGAGGACGAGGATCTGGACGAGGAGGTGAACGCCTGATGGGTGTGAAGCAATCCTTCTTCCTGGCCCTGAAGTCTCTGGCCACCAGCAAGATGCGTGCTCTGCTCACCATGCTGGGCATCATCATTGGCGTGGCCGCAGTCATTATCATCATCTCTTTGGGCGACGGCATGCAGAAGCTGATGAGCGACTCCTTTGACGAGCTGGGCGCCAACCTCATTCAGGTCACCGTTCAGTCCAGCGGCTCCTCCCGTGAGGTAGACACGGACGACATGTATGACCTGGTGGAGAAAAACCCCAAATACCTCACCGCGGTCAGCCCCTATATCACGGTCTCTTCCGCCTCCGCCCGTACCCCGGGCGACACCTTCACCCCCTACAGCGTGGTAGGCGTCAGCGAGGACTATGACGAGATCCGGGCGCTCACGGTGGAGCAGGGACGCTTCCTTCAGTATGTGGACGTACTCCGCTCTCAGAAGGTATGCGTGATAGGCTCCTACATCAGCAAGGAGTACTATAACGGCAATGCGCTGGGCAAGACCATCGGCCTGAGCGGCTATAACTACACCATTGTAGGCATCCTGTCCGAGAGCGCGGAGTCCCGCAAGAGCTCTGCAGATGACGTGATCATCATTCCCTACACCAACGCCCAGCAGCTTAACAGCGCCTTGAGCAGTGACACTGCCGGCGCCGGAGCAGGCGTCATGTCCTTCAGCATGGACAACTACATGTTCAGCGGCACCAGCAAGGACACCGCCACCGCCTCCCGCGGCATCATCGAAACCTTTTTGGATAAAGTGTACGGCGAGGACGGCAACTACATGGTGGTCACCTCGGCTGAAATGCTGGATATGATGAACACCATGATGGACACCATGATGGTGGTACTGGTGGCCATTGCAGGCATCTCCCTGCTGGTAGGCGGCATCGGTATTATGAATATCATGCTGGTATCCGTCTCGGAGCGCACCCGGGAGATCGGTATCCGCAAATCCCTTGGCGCCAAGCGCCGGGACATCCGCGGACAGTTCATTATCGAGGCTGGCACCACCTCTGCCATCGGCGGCCTGATCGGCATCGTGCTTGGCATCGTACTGGCTAAGCTAGCGGGCACCCTCATCGATGGTATGATGAGCTCTGGCTCCACAGAGTTTACCGCCGTGGTCTCTCTGGGTGCCATTGCCGTGGCCTTTGGCGTATCGGTGGGCGTTGGCATCCTGTTTGGCTACCTGCCCGCCAACAAGGCCGCCAAGCTCAATCCCATCGACGCGCTGCGCTATGAATAACAAGGAGGTAGACCTCTTATGAAGTTAAAATCCATTCTCGCCGCCGGCACTGCCGCTGCCCTGCTTGTGGGGATGCTGGTATTGCCGGCCGGCGCCCGCTCCGCCACGGTCCCTGCCCAGCAGGAGGTGACCCAGGTGGTCAACGCCCTGGGTATTATGGTGGGCGACAGTCAGGGCAACATGCAGCTGGACCGCACCGTCACCCGAGCCGAGTTTATCACCATGGCGGTCAAGGCCTCCCCCAACGGAGACCAGGTGGGAGAGGCTTCCACCTCCCCCTACCCTGACGTACCCTATACCCATTGGGCGGCTGGCTTTGTAGAGGCCGGTGTAGCCGCCGGGCTTATCACCGGATACTCCGACGGCACCTTCCGCCCCTCCAATCAGATCACCCTGGCCGAGGGCGTGACCATTGTCCTGCAGCTGCTGGGATACAGCAACGAGGACTTTTCCGGCGCCTACCCCACCCCGCAGATGGCTCTCTACCACAGCCTGAAGCTGGACCGGGGGCTCAAAGCCCAGAACAGCAGCGACGTGCTCACCCGCTACGACGCTATGTATCTCTTCTACAACATGCTCTCCACCAACACCAAATCCGGCACTCCGTACATCAATTCTCTGGGACACTCCCTCAATGCCGCCGGTGAGGTGGATCTGGTTGCTCTGATCAACGGCGTGATGGACGGTCCCCTGGTAGCCACCGGCAACTGGCAGTCCTCCATTCCCTTCTCCCTCTCGGGCGTTACCGTGACCCGGGACGGCGAAGCCTCCTCCCTGAGCAAGGTACAGGAGTACGATGTGGTCTACTGGTGCCAGTCCATGCGCACCCTGTGGGTCTACTCGGACAAGGTGGTGGGCACCATTCAGGCCATCACCCCCAACACCGCTGCTCCCACTGCAGTGACCATCGGCGGACACTCCTATGAGCTGGACAGCGCGGCTGCCGTCTATGCTCTGTCCGATCTGGGTACCTATGACCTGGGCGACACAGTCTCTCTGCTCCTTGGCCGTCAGGGCAAGGTAGCCGCTGTCACCGACCCCATTGCCACCACCTCGGAGCGCTGCGGTGTGGTTACCAAGGTCACCCGGGAGTCTTACTCCGACGGCTATCACTCCTCTTATACTGCCGATACCATTACCCTTTTGGCTACCGACGGCAACTCTTACAACTATGAGTGCACCACCCACACCTACGAGGTAGGTGATCTGGTAGGCGTGAATATTGCCGCAGACGGCACCGTCTCCCTCAAGCGTCTGCAGGCTGCAAAGCTCTCCGGCAAGGTCAGCAGCGACGGCAGCAAAATCGGCTCCACCCCTCTGGCTGACGGCGTGGAAATTCTGGACGTATACGAGAACTCCGGAACCCGGGTCTTTGCCAGCCGCCTGGTCGGCATCAATCTCACCCAGGATATGGTCAGCTACTACACCATGAACGGCAGCGGTGAGATCGACCGTCTGATTCTGAACGATGTTACCGGCGATAACTACAGCTACGGCCTGCTGACCCGGATGGATGTACTCCCCTCCGGCGGCCTGACCAACTACTACACCTATGTGTATGATGTGGGCGGCACCACCTACACCCTGCCCAACATCACCACCGGCTTCCCCGTCAGCACCGGCGGTGTGATGATCAAGGGCGACCTTACCAACCCCGACAAGATCTACAACCTCACCAAGGTGACTGCCACCAGCATCAGCGGAAATCAGCTCATCGCCAGCAACCGCTCCTACACCATGGCAGACAACGTGGTGGTCTACGAATACCGCAACGGCTCCTACTACCTCTCCTCCGCTCAACGGGTCCAGGAGAAGGGACTGAGCCTCACCGGTTGGTACGACAAGGCAGAAAGCAACGGCGGACGCATCCGCATTGTGGTTGCAAAATAAGAAAAATGGAGGAAACCAAATGGTTTCCTCCATTTTTATGCTTCAATACAAGAAATGAGCCATTCAAATAGGGCGCTTCCCTCGCCCCGCCCCGGTCCGGTCAGACGCTCCGGATGAAACTGCACCCCCAGCACAGGCAGGCTGCAATGTTCGATCCCTTCTGTAAATCCCTCCGGCGCCCAAGCGGTGGCTGTCAGGTCATGTCCCAGACGGTCCACCGCCTGATGGTGGGCACTGTTGACTACGGGACAAGGCCCCAGAAGCCGCTCCAGCAGGCTTCCCGGCTGACAGTGGATCGGGTGGTAGACATCTTCCTCTCCCTGGTGGAGCGCCCGCCACGTGGGCTGCAGGTCCTGGATCAGCGTGCCTCCCAGAAACACGTTGAGCACCTGCATCCCCCGGCAAATTCCCAGCACTGGGCGTTTCCAGGTCAGGAAGGCCTCCACCAGAGCCAGCTCCGCCCGGTCTCGCTCCCGGTCCGGTGGATTGGAACCCCGATTCTCCTGTCCAAACAGGACCGGGTCCATATCGCCTCCGCCGCACAGCACCAAGGCTTCACAACTGGGGTCAGGGCTGGGACAGATCCCAGGCACCGGAATCGCTCCCGCTCGCTCTACCGCGCGGATATAGCGTTCCAGTCCGCCCGCTTGGCCGGAAATCTGAACCTTGGGGATATGGTTTCCTCCTTGGTATTTCCTAGAACTCACTCGGCCATCTCCGCCTGGGCGGTACGCAGACGAACCAGTGCGGCGATGAGATCCACCGCTCCCTCGATGCCGGTCACGCTGGAGTTGATGGTCAGGTCATACCGGCGCATCTCGCCCCAGGTGTGACCGGTGTAGTAGTTATAGTAGTTCGACCGGCCCCGGTCCATATCCCGAATCCGTTCGGACATGTTGCTGGTGGGGATGTGGTATTCCTCCACACACCGCACCACTCGGTCCTCCAGGGGTGCATGGACAAACACTTTCAGGCACTCTGGACGCTCTCCCAGCACATAATCACTGCAGCGGCCCACAATGACACATGGTCCCTGGTCAGCCAGCTCCCGAATCACTTCGGCCTGGGCAAAAAAAGCCTGGAGGCTTACCGGCACTCCCTGCTGGGTGTAGGTGGGAATTCCGATACCAATGGGCGTAAAGGTAAGGTGAAAGCGGCTTCTTGCCCGTTCTTCTGCCCGAGCAATGAATTCCGGGGAAAGGCCGCTCTTCTCCGAGGTCTTCTGGATCAAAGTACGGTCATAACACGGGATTCCCAGCCGGGCGGCCAACCTCTTCCCGATCAATCTTCCGCCGCTTCCAAATTCACGGCTGATGGAAATAACATAGTTGCTCATATGGCGCGCCTCCTGTCTGGACTGTTCCCTCGCGGGGGGACCGGCGGAGGCCGGCCCTTCATGCAGGGTATATTTCATATTATAGCGACTCTTCCGGAAAATGACAATGAAAACCTGTCCCCGCACAATAAGCCGTTCTAGGGCTGTTCTTCATGCTCCCGGCGATACTGGGTGGGGGTGACTCCCAAAGTGCGCTTAAACGCCTTGGAGAAGGTAAGAGGATCGGGATAGCCGCAGGAGCGTGCGATCTCACCTACCGTCAGTTTGTTTTCACTCAGCATGTTGGCTGCCCATTCCATGCGGAACCGCATCAGATACTGCTGGGGCGACATGTTGATGGTGTTTTGAAATACCGTGGTCAGATAGCTGCGGTTAAGCCCCACATACCGGGCCAGCTTGGCCACCGTGAGGTCCTCCTGGAAGTGGTTTCGGATATACTCCATGGCCAACTCCACATACTCCGACGCTGTCACCCGACTGCGCCGGACGGAGCTCTGCGCCGACTGGGCAATCCAACCCAAAAATACATACAGTTCTCCCAACAGCAGCAATTCGTTGCCCGCTCCCGCAGTATCAAAGCCCAGCATGGCCTGCACACAGTCCTCCAGCTGTTGGGACTGGGCACACTGGAAGGTGCGCCGCTCCTTTCCCAAGCCGCAGCACTTGAGATAGTCCGCCGCCCGGCTTCCGGTAAAGCCTACCCAAATATGGTTCCAGGGCTGCTGGGAATCTGCCTGATAGGAGCTGAGCTCACCGGGCAGAATCAAAAATCCATCTCCCGGACCGATCTCATACTTTACTCCCTGAGCCCGGTATACTCCCCGTCCCGACAAGCAATAGTGCATCACATAGTGCTCCCGCACTGCGGGGCCAACCGCCTCTCCAGGTTGACAATTCTGACGGCCGCAAAACAAGAACGACAACTCTCGAACTTCATCTGCTCCGTGCGCGAACCAGGATCCACCCATCCTACGCCCCTCCTTTTTGAACCATAACCAGTTATAAAGCTAGGACCTTCTTTCTATTTGTTGTGGATATTATATCATATTGACCATAAACTTTCCATATGCTTTTCAATGTTTTTATTGCATTTGCACAATTCTTTCTAGGAGAGAGATTTAGGCTACCAAACAAGTTTCCTGGAAGAAAACAGCAGCCCCGCACATGGAAACAGGCATGGCGGGGCGTAATTACCAGTATTTGTATAAGATTATGCACTTGCAGGCGGATTTCTGCCATAGGTGAACGCTACTTTTGAAGGAGGAACACCTATGGCGAGCAATTACACGGAACACTATGGCCTGTGCCAGTGGGAGGCCACGGACCAGGTACGGAGGGAGGAATTTAATCAGGATCACGAGAAAATCGATGAAACATTGAAAACTTTGGCAGATAAGGACATTACATTGGAAAGTGCAGTAGCGGCCGTAGCGGCAACGGCAGGGAACTGTCAGATGGAACTGATTACCTACACGGGCACGGGCACATATGGTACAGGCAAGGCTACAAAAATTACCTTTAGCCAGATGCCGGATGTCTATTTTATCGTCGGAGATCTGGCCCTGATAACTGGCCTAGGCGGAAATAAAACTCCGCTGCTGGTGGCACAGGATAAAATCTATGACGAAAGTTTTGTCGATGACACAAATGTTACATGGAACGAAGCACAGATGTCTCTGGTCAATGGCGTGGATGCCCGGTATCAGATGAACAGCAAATCCAAGCAATATTGGGCTTTGGGCTTAAAGCGGAATGTCGTATGAGAGAAAGGTCCCCGGGCACAAAGCTCGGGGACCTTTTTTAAGCCTTAATGGTCTTTTAAGAGCATTACTTGCTCAGCAGAGCAGTCAGCTCACCATAGACCAAGCGATACTGCTGGTTACCGGAGATACCAGTAATAGGAGTAAAGCCGTACTTATCTCCGCTCTTGACCAGAACTTTGATGGTATCAACGTTGCGCCAATCACCATCATTGTTCATCATCTGGAGCTGCACTTCATAGGTGGTATCCTTGGAGACAGCGTTCTTCAGTTCAATCTTAGCACCAGTCTCCAGGGCATTATTCTGGCTGGACAGCTTGATCACATTGGCATCGCTGCTACCGCCATCGGGGCCCTGATAATCGGTATCCTGAGTGTGGTCATCAATGATTACGCTGGTAGCGCGACCATTCTCAATTACAGCGTGGAAGGTGTAGTTGTAGACCTTCTCGGAAACCTCATTCAGCTCGTTCAGGATGGAATCCAGAGCGTCAATGCCGGTGTAGTACTCAGTGGTAGTCTTGTTCTTGACAGTCTGCATCAGAACAATGTTGACGTTGGAATCGACACGGAAGCCCAGCTTCTTGTCGGTGTTGTCGTACAGAGTGCTGCCCTTCAGAGTGTACTGATGATCAGCAGGAGCGGTCACCACGATGGTATCCTCTTCCTTCTCAATGAGCTTTACAGCCTCATTAATGGCATTGGAACCGGTGACATAGTTGTCCTTCGCACCCAGCTTAACAGCGTCCTTCACATTGCCGTTGGCATCGTACTTAATGGTATACCAAGTGTCCTCATCCAGACCCTTCAGAGTGGAGGAGTTATCATCGCGAACCTCCTGCAGAACAACAGCCTCACCATTGATAATAACCTCGCGGGTACGGGTCCACTCATCAGCGGTCTTATCGTAGCTCTCGTCCTTCAGACTATCGCTGTTCACATAGGCAATCTTGGAGGAGATGCTGCTGCTCTCGCCCACGACAACGGAAGCAATCACATAGCCGTTATCATCATACAGGGTATAAGCGCCGAAGGAAATGTTAGCGTCGGCGGGCTTGGCATCGCTCTCGTCAGTCTTGACAGCATCCCAAGCGTTGGCCTTGTTGTAGAGCTCGAAGCTGGCGTTGTCGATGCCGGTAACAACCTCATCAACACCGGTGATCACAGCATACTTGTTGTCAGCGCCGGTCTTCTTGACCCGATCCAGCTCAGCCAGCAGGTAGATGGACTCGTCGTTGCCGTAAACGCGAGCGTCGCCACCAATGCCCTTCAGGGAGACATGGTTCTTATCGATCTGGGTAACCTCAGCAGCAGTGCTGTGAGCCTGAGCAGCCTTGTCGGCATCGTCAACACCAATAATGGCGCTGTCATCCTCAACAAGGTTCAGAGTGTAAACGTCGCTGCTGTTCTTGGTATAAGTGTACCACTTGTTAATCACAGCGCCGCCCTTGACTTCGCCGTTATTCTTGACCTTGATGACCTGGCTGGTACCATCCATGAAGATAGCATTGGCGTCGAAGTTAGCGGTGGCCAGGTTGCTGCTGTTGCCGTCCACACCAGTGATGAAGACGTAGTTATCAACGCCCTCAACAACGTCAACACCAATCACATAGCCGTATTGATCCAGATAGACATTGTAGGTGGTGTCCTTCAGGTTGGTGTTAGCATACTGCTTCAGAACCTCATCATTATACTTCAGCATGGCGGAATCGTTATACTTGGTGCCGTCCACGGTCACAGCAGTGACCTTGTCGCCGCTGGTGCTGAAGGTGCTGATCTCGACCTTGGACAGAATCTCCACATCGGAGATGGTCTGGATCTCGTCGTCAGCATAGGTCACCAGAACGAAGTCGTCCTTGGAGATGTCAGCAATAGCAAAATCATCGCCAGAAACAGACTTGGTGATCTCGTTCAGGCCATAGATCTTGAAGGAAACAGAGTCCTTCTTCTCGTTGTAATCCATAGTGGCCTGAGCCAGATAAGTGTTGATAACAGTAACAATGACCTCTTCCTTTTCAGAATCCACGAACACCTGAGTCAGAGCACCATCAGCAGTGTTGGTAACTTCCTTCTTGTTGTCCTTGGAAATCTGCTTGTACAGATCACTGTCCTTGCCATTTACATAGGACTCGAAGTCGTACTTGTCAAAAGCGGTCTTGCCGACAGCCTCGTACAGCTCCTTGCCGGTAGCGGCAGTGGTGTACTCCTTGACCATCAGGTCGTAGTTGACATAGGTCCCGATCTTCTCACCGTCAAAGCTCCAGGTGTGAGCAGGACGGCCAAACACGTCAGCCTCATTGTCAGCCAGCTTCAGGTCGCCGTTGTACAGTTCCTCACCCAGCTGAACGTAGTACTGATTGTTACCAGCAATGTCAGTCTTACCGGTATCGATGCTGTTGTACTTCTTATTGGCATTGGTGCGGGCAGTGTACTCAGCGCGGTAACCGACAGTCACATCGCCGATCTGGATACCCTTGTCGCCGGTGAAGTCAACCATCTGAGCTTTCAGGCCATTCAGTACCAGCTGAGCCACCTGAGCACGGGTCAGAGCGCTATCAGCATCGGAATTAATGTTGGCAAACAGATTGATGTAGGAAGCCTGACGAATGGTAGCAACCTGCCAGTCGGTACCGAAGTCCTCGGCGTTCTGGA
>UMHJ01016389.1_pt1 | contig 24994 bp, 19 predicted proteins | sample 1965511 | NCBI WGS metagenome assembly UMHJ01 (sample SAMEA4836096, study PRJEB28245) | human gut metagenome | biome: gut microbiome; material: fecal sample | place: Denmark | collected 2008
CAAGAAGAAAATCGCTCTCCTGTTCGATTGGATTGCCGAAGCATAAGGCTTTCAGAGGAAAGGATCATAAAAAATTTATTCGCCTTCGTTCTCTTGGAGAAGGATATTCAGAAGATGAACTTCGAGCCGTTATCTCAGGTAAAAGCCTGCATAGAGCCAAAAATACCAGCAAGCAGGAACATTCTCAGAAACGATTCAGTATGCTCATTGATATTGAAAAGGCGTTGGCAGAAGGCAAATCCAAGGGCTATGCCCATTGGGCAAAGAAGTTCAATCGAAAAGAGCTTGCCAAAATCTATCTGTTCCTGAAGGAAAGCGGACTGGACAATTACGAGGATCTCGTTGCTCATACTGAAAAACTTTCCTCACGGTTTGATGAATTATCTGAGTCTATCAAAGCCACAGAAAAGCGGTTGGCTGAAATACAAGTTCTGCGTACACACATAGACAATTACTCACACACAAGAGACGTATATGTAGAATATAGAAAATCCGGTTACAGCAAAAAGTTCTTTGAGGAACACCGAGAAGAAATACAGCTCCACAAAGCTGCCAAGGACGCTTTTAATCACCTTGGCGTCAAGAAGCTTCCCACCCGAAAGGAACTCAGCGTTGAGTTCAACCAGCTTTTGATTGCAAAGAAGCAAGCCTATGCTGAGTACCGCCAGGTGCGAGATGATCTGAGAGAATTTCAGATTGCCAAAAGGGCAATGGATGTGATTCTAAACAAGGATCGCCAGCAGGAAGAAGAAAAGGAAGAGCAAAAAAAGGAGCGCTAAGACGAAAGCCACGGCTGTTACTCTAATAGTGGAGTAGCGGTCGTGGCTCTTTTTTATTTGTATCTCGGTGGGCAGTAGAAGATCAATAAATCAAGTTCAGTCTGATCAGTTTCTTCTTTTTTCTCATTATGGTCCACGTCGATATAGTAGTCTCCAAAGGTAAATGCGGTAACGTTCTTCTCAAATAATCTTATCTCAAGCGTTTCAAAATTTATTACGCCGATACCATATGGTTCGCCCCAGGTATCTTCCATAATTGCATCTAAGCAATCCGAACAAAACAGATTTTCAACAGCATTTTTATCAATCTGTTTGTCTTTGCTGAAGTAGACATCGACATTGGCAAATCCTCGATCAGAATTTGGAATAACAGAGGTACTCATGCCACCTTCTCCAAAACCATTGTGGGTTATAGATGTATAACCTGCATTTTCTTCGATTGGGCTACCATAGTCATTGTAGCGGTTTATCGAAACTGGAGAAATATCGAGCGTGTTAATGCAGATGATTCCAAGATTTTTTTGACCTTTGTAAGCGGGTAACAGAGATTTTTCCTGATTGCCGCATAGAGCGCACTCGTCTTTTTCAATTTTAGATGTATAGATTATTTCTTCTTTTTCGGAAACAACAGTCGATTTGGTCGACTCTGTTTCAGTGTTTGAATTTGATACCGAGCAGCCAGATAAAACCAAAACGGCACATAGCAAAATTAAAATTCTTCTTTTCATAGCTTGCCTTTCATGGAAAGTGTGGAGGTGTGAATTAAGTTGCAAGGTTTATAACACGCAAGCCTTTCTTTTCCGCATATCGCAAGGTTGTGTAGGCTCCGCCAAAGTCTCTATATACAAATGCGATGATCCAATTACTTTGTTCGACCATCCAACGATTTCTTTTGGTTATCGCTGATTTATAGTGAACGCCTGCAAGCTCACTTGGAACAATGACATCATCAAAGTAGGTTTCATAGTATTCTTTGCTTTTGTTAAGTTCACTGGTGAGATAGGGCAAGACAAGTTCTAAACTTATTCTCTTATCGGGATATTTCTTTTTTGCTCTTCGTATTGCGGAAGAACACATTCCATCAAAATCGCCCATTCCTCCAACCAGAAAAATAAAGCTGTCATCAGTTTCAATTATTTTTGCAAGTGCTTCATCCAGTTTATCGGAGATTTTTGCCTGGTAAACTTCTCTGTGACCGGCAAAAGTACATACCGTCACTTCCCTCACATCCTCAATCTACATTCTACCAATTCTAATTATACTACAAGGTCACAATTTTATCTATAAGTCAATGAAAATAATATGCTGCGACGTAGCGAAAAAATTTGATGCGAAGTAGTATAGAACGTTCAGAATGAACGTGAAGCCGGTATCGAAGATACCGTTCAAAGGGGATTGGGGATTTTTCCCCAACAAGCAATTTGAGAAAAAGAACCCAGAGGGGATTTTGCGAAAATGAGTAAACAGGGCCCTGTTTACACTGCTTGCCAATTTGTGAACCCCCGAAAACCGTCTCTTCGTTCCTCTATCTACTTCATAACTCATCGACTGTGCACTTCAACTTCATAGTGGGAGAACATAACTTGAAAAACAAGTAAAAAAATTGGAGAACACCAATATTTATGTTTATTTATGACAGCGGATATGCTATAATGATTTTTAGAATGCGTAATTGCGCTATTGCGAGGAAATAACAAGGCTGTTTGCAGGAGGTATATGGCATGGATGTAAGCTATAACAAATTATTCAAGATGCTTATTGATAAAGAAATGAAAAAGACGGAGTTTGCCAAAGAGGTAGGCATAAGTGCAAACACTCTTGCGAAACTTTCCAGAAATGAAACTGTTTCTATGGATGTCATTATCCGTATTTGTAGAGCACTTGGCTGCAGCGTTGATGATATTATGGACATCCTCCCGGAAACAAGAGTACGTGGTTAAGGAGGAATAGGAATGGACAGTTCATTTCCATATATAGCCTCTCTTACAAGAGAGCCGTTCTTGTTTTATGAGATGAGAACAACTGCAAAATTGATGGTCGAAGGTCTGACTGAATCAGAAATCGTTGATCGGATTTGCACCGACAACTTGTTTCAGTATCCAACGGAAAAGTCGATCAGGAAGATGGCAAAAGCCTGCGTAAAAAGATTAAAAGGGATGGAAGATGAAACTTTAGTTTCAGCGATTGCATCACAGCCTACGGATGTCGCAAAACAAATTTGTCTTTATGCCCTTATGAAGCAAAGTCGCCTGGTTTGGGAATTTATGCTGACTGTAATCGGAGAGAAGTACCGTTTAAGGGACACCTCGTTTGGTAAGATAGACTTGAATACATTTTTCCTGCGTTTGCAAGAACAGGACGATGCTGTTGCTGGTTGGAGCGAGACTACGATTACAAAGCTGAAACAAATAATCACACGAGTTTTGGTGGAGACGGAGTATCTTGATGATATTCGTGCAGACCACTTAAATCCAGTTTGGCTTAATCCCATTCTGGAAAACGCTATCAGAAGCAATAATGATGATATTATTCTGCCGGCGTTCAACTATTTTTCTTAAAGGAGGCGCAACATGACTGATATAAAAGAGCGTTTGGACAACCTGCGCATCCATATTCAGGAGCCGGAGTTCCTTGAAGGAAAAGGTCTTAGCAATGAAGTCAATATTCGTATCTTCTGTTATGACGCAAAAGATGAAATGACGGTGAGACAGTTCATAGATCAAATCACGACAGACCAGTCGATTGCCTGTCATTTGATTGAATGTAATTTGTACGAAACCTTTTTAGCTCTGTGCGATGACATTGACATCACGGAAGCTATTTCTGAAATGGAAGCTGCTGATGGAAAAGAGTTTCTTCTGGACCAGCTGCATTCGGCTATTGGAGAGGGAGAGTTTATCGAGAAAATCCAATATGAGCCGCATAATACCGGTGATGTTCTGATGCTGACCGGTGTTGGAGATGTTTTCCCCTTTATGCGTGTTCATTCTTTGCTGGAAGCATTACAGCCGCATTTTAGTGACATTCCGATTCTCGTTATGTATCCGGGAACCTTTGATGGAAGCTATGTCAGACTGTTTGACAGGCTGACACCGAATCCGTATTACAGAGCGTTTAATGAAATCTAAAGGAGAACCATCTATGAGAATACAAAATATGTTCTATGATGACATCAACCGTCAGATCAATGGCGTTATCAAGGTCGATCAGGACGCAAACGATGTTATCGAACAGGAAGTAAAAGAGTACGTTATTACAAAAGAATTGAGAAAACATTTCTCTGCCTTTTTCAATTACTACAGTGATGCCTTTGATACTCCGACTGCTGATATTGGAGTCTGGATCTCTGGCTTCTTTGGAAGTGGTAAATCTCACTTTCTGAAAATGCTGTCGTATATTCTGGAGAATAAGGCTGTTGCTGGAACTACCACGGTTGAAATGTTCCGCCAGAAGTTTGCGGATGACCCTGCCACCTTTATGCAGATCGACAGAGCTACCAAGGGTGAAACAGAGACTATCCTTTTCAACATTGATATTGAAAGTTCCATCAACAAGGACAAGACCGCTGTGATGCGTGTCTTTGCCAAAATGTTCTATAACCATCTTGGCTTCTATGGTGAAAACTTAAAGGTTGCCATGCTGGAGTATTACATCGAACAGAGCGGAAAGACAGAGGAATTCCGCAGAGTGTTTGAGGAGAAAAAGGGAAAGCCGTGGGTAGAAATGCGCCGTGCATTTGCGTTCAATGGCAAGTTTATTATTCCTACTCTGATGGAAGTTCTGGATATGAGCGAGGAAGATGCGAAGAAGTGGTTTAATGACAAAACCGCTACTGAGCTTTCTATTGCTCAGCTTGTCCGTGATATTAAAGAATATGTTGACAGCAAGCCAAAGGATTTTCGCCTGCTGTTTATGATCGACGAAGTTGGCCAGTATGTCGGAACAGATACCGATATGCTTTTGAATTTGCAGTCTTTGACTGAAAAGCTCGGCAGTGAATGCGAAGGCAAAGTCTGGGTTGTTTGTACTGGCCAGGAAGCGATTGATGAAATTATTAAAGTCCGTGCTGACGAGTTCTCAAGAATTCAGGCTCGTTTTAAGACAAGGCTTTCCCTTTCCTCTTCTTCTGTTGATGAGGTTATTCAGAAGCGTATTCTCAAGAAAAATGCGGAGTCTGAAAAACTGCTGACTGAGGTTTATGAGGAAAACGACTCCGTTCTGCGTAATCTGTTTACCTTTAACGGGGCGCAGTTGGACATCAAGGGGTATGGCACTTCTTTCGACTTTGCCACCAATTTCCCGTTTGTGCCTTACCAGTTCATTATCATGCAGAAGGTATTTGCAGAAATCCGTAAGCATGGAAATTCCGGTAAGCACTTATCTGGTGGTGAACGCTCTATGCTTTCTGGTTTCCAGGAAGCGGCGCAGAAGGTTCAGGACAAAGACGAGTACGCACTTGTGCCTTTCTTCCGCTTTTATGACACCGTTCATAGCTTCCTCGATGGCTCGATTCGTCGAGTGATAGAGCGCTGCGCTCGTGCTGCCGAAGCTGGCGACGCCGGCATTGAACCCTACGATGTCGATGTTCTGAAGCTCCTGTATCTGATCCGATACATTGATAATGATGTTCCTGCAAACCTGGACAACATCGTTATTCTTATGGCCGACGATATTCGTGTCGATAAAATCGCCCTGCGTGAAACTGTCCGTGAATCTCTGAACCGCCTTCACAGTCAGAACTACATTGGCAGAAGCGGCGAAACCTACAACTTCCTCACTGATGAAGAACAGGATATTCAGAGAGCGATTAAAAACGAGACTTCTGTAGATACGGCTGCAATCGTGGAGCGTATCGCACAGATGATTTTTGCTGACATCTATACGACCAAGAAATACCGTTATGGCAAATATGATTTTGCCTTTGACCAGATGGTTGATGGAGTTACTGTCGGTGCTGTTACAGGCGGTATGCGATTGAAATTCCTGACGGTAGCAACTGACGGTACTGAAAAATCCACTCTGCGTTTGATGACGGAATCTCAGGGTCAGGCGATTGCCGTCCTTGCAGATACCGATTACTATAACTCACTTGAACAGGCGATGAAGATCCGCAAATATGTGAAACAGAGAAATGTTGCTCAGTTGCCGAAGTCTGTTCAGGATATTATCCGAGATCAGCAGGACGAAGCCACTCGCCTTGAAGCTTCCACTATGGAAGAGCTGAAGAAGGCTATCGTCAATGCCGAGTTCTATGTTGCCGGTGAACATATTGAGATTAAGGCCGGTGACGCAAAAGCAAAAATTGACCAGGCTCTGGAATACCTGGTATCCCATGTTTACAGCGAGCTGGATCTCATTACGAAAAATGCTGAGACGGATGCCGACGTTATCGCCATTCTCCAAGGCACTGAACAAACGCTGCCCGGAATGGAACCGAACCGGGATGCAGCTGCCAAAATGGAAGAGTACCTTGAGGTTCAGCACAGAAAGAATCTGCCTACCTCTATGGCAGATGTGCAGAGCCGTTATCAGGCAATCCCTTACGGCTGGAGAGAAATTGATATTGCCGCTGTTGCTGCAAGGCTGATTTTTGAGCAGAAGGTAACGATCAAGTATGCCGGTACAACCATTCAGCCGAGCAATCCGAAACTGCCGGATATGCTGCGTAAAAAGAGTGAGATCGGCAAGACCAGTATTTCCAAGCGTCAGATTGTGTCTCTTTCCAAAATGAAGGAAGCGAAAGAGTTCCTTCGAGAGTATTTTGATGTGATGGATGTTCCGAGTGATGAGGATGGACTGATTGCGTTCATCATCGAGCGCTTCACCAAACAGAAAGAGCACTACATGGAACTGGACAAGCGCTACGAGGGCGGCAAGAAGTATCCTGACCGTGGGCTTGTTCAGCAGGCTATTGGCCTGATGGACGACGTCCTTTCTCAGCAGAAGGACAACATTGCACTGGTTGACCGTGTAATCAAAAAGCAGGATGCTCTTTACGACAGCAAGGAGCGCATGGGGCGTGTCGAGGGCTTCTTCAAAAATCAGGTTACTGTTTTTGATGCAGCCGTTAAGCTGGAGTCTGATCTGCGGCATGAGCTTGATTATCTCTCTCATGAACCGGATGCAAATGCTGCGCTGAACCAGATCCGCTTGATTTGCCTGCTGGGAACTGGCGGCAAGTTCGATTATAAGAGAATCCCTGAACTGAACGGCCTTATGGACAAAGTTCACGAAGGACATGACCGACTCCTGGAAAAGAAGCGAGGCGAGCTTCTTGAGATTGTCCGTCAGTGCATGGAAGCAATCCATACTGCCGCAGGTGGTGCTGGTGAATTCAAAAACATCATTACTGTTGCGGACAACTTCTATGCGCAGAAAAAACAGCAGATTGCGGAGCTTCGTTCCCTGGCGCTGTTGGATGGTCTGCTCCCCCCTATGCTCCAGTACAAGGATGAAACGGTAGACAAACTTGAAACGGCCAAGAAGCCGCCGGTTGTTCCGGTAAAACCTCCTGTAGACAATCCGGGCGGCGGCAGCGCACAGCCCCCGGCTCCGAAAAAGGTGTATAAATCCCTGAACCGTTCCATTGTTTTCCCGGCAAAGCGACTGGAAAGCGAAGCCGACATCGACGATTATGTAGAAAAGATGCGTGAAAGCCTGAAGCAGCTCCTGAGAAACTGCGATGGTATTCAACTGAAATAAGGAGTTACCATGGACAAGAATGCGATAAAGAAATATGCGGTCTGGGCAAGGCGTGAGTTAATCTCCCGTGTCTCCCAGAAGGCATTGCAATATGGAATAGCGGAAGATAGCATCGTGCCTGCGACAGCAGCGAGCGTGAACGGTGTGGTTCTTTCTGATGAAGAAGTAAAACAGCGCAAAGCCCTGATTGAGCAGATCAGCTCCAAGGGCTATGAGCAGGTCATGGAAGAGGTTGCCTATACCTGGTTTAACCGCTTTATTGCCCTGCGCTTTATGGAGGTCAACGGGTATCTGCCCAGCCATGTGCGTGTTTTCACGGATGAGGACAATAATTTCAAGCCCCAGATCCTTGCTGAAGCAATCAATCTGGAGCTGGATGGCCTTGATATGGAAAGGGTCTATGCCCTGAAAGATGCTAACGATAACGATACGCTCTTTAAGTATCTGGTTATCGTTCAGTGTAATGCCCTGAATCCGATCCTGCCGGGTATGTTCCAGAAGATTGATGATTATACCGTGCTTCTGTTCCCGGACAATCTGCTTCGTGAGGGAAGCGTTATCCAGCAGATGATTGAGATGATCCCGGAAGAAGATTGGAAAGATGCCGTCCAGATCATCGGCTGGCTGTACCAGTATTACAACAGTGAGAAAAAAGATGAAGTCTTTGCGGCGCTGAAGAAGAATGTCAAAATCACAAAGGATAACATTCCTGCGGCTACACAGTTGTTTACACCGGATTGGATTGTCCGCTATATGGTTGAGAACAGCCTTGGCCGTCTCTGGCTTGAAGGGCACCCGGATGCCAAGGATCAGCTCCTGCCTACCCAGGAGGAGCAGTCTGCCTATGCGGCTGGTAACCGTGACCCGGAGGATACCAAGTGGCACTATTATCTGGAGGAAGCTGAGCAGGAACCGGATGTGCAGGCACAGCTGGCACAAATCCGTAAGGAGTATGCTGCCCTGACCCCGGAACAGATCAAAGTCATAGACCCTTGCTGCGGTTCCGGGCATATTCTTGCCTATATGTTCGATGTGCTGATGCAGATTTATGAAGTCTACGGCTATTCTGTTCGTGAAGCTGTCCGCAGCATTGTTGAGAACAACATTTATGGTCTGGATATTGATGATCGTGCCGCTCAGCTGGCTTATTTTGCTGTGATGATGAAAGCCCGTCAGTATGACCGCCGTTTCCTGACCCGTAAGGACGAGGACGATAATCCCGATGTTCCGCAGCCCCATGTGTATGCTATCGTCGAGAGCAATCATCTGGATAAGTATGCCGTGGAGTATTTCGTGGGCGGCGATGCCAAGTTGAAAGCGGCGCTGAATACCATTATTCAGGAATTGCACGATGCCAAGGAATACGGTTCTATTATGACCGTGACACCACAGGATTGGTCTGCCCTCTATCATCGCTTTGACGAGATTGCGGGAGATATTGATCTGTCTCGTGAGGTGGCGCTACGAGAGCTGTTGCCGTTGGTACGGGTGGCGGAAGCGCTGGCGCAGAAATACGATGTTGTTGTAACAAATCCACCATACATGGGTAATAGTAGCATGAGTGCGAAATTATCTGATTTTACAAAGAAGAATTATCCCGATAGTAAAAGTGATATGTTTGCTATTTTCATGGAAAGCTGTCGGGCAATGACAAAATATACCGGTTACCAAGCTATGATAACGCAGCACGCTTGGATGTCTTTGGCCAGCTATGAGAAATTACGTTATAAGTTACATGATATGAGTATCGTAAATATGGCGCATCTTGGAGCGAGAGCATTCGAAGAAGTAAGTGGTGAAATGGTTCAAACTGCAAGTTTTGTTTTGCAGAACACAAAATTGGATCAAAGAGAGGGATTGTATTGTCGATTAGTAGATCCGACTACGGCAAATGGCAAAGAGAGTATGTTCTTATCGGGTTGTAATCGTTATTGTGCTAAGCAAGAAAGCTTTGAACGGATACCGGGGGCACCAGTTTCTGCTTATGTTGCTGGTGATACACTTGCCACGTTATATGAAAGAGGAAAAACGATTAACGATGTAGGTGAAGTAAAAATTGGTATGGGAACTGGCAATAATGATTTATTTCTTAAACTGTGGTGGGAAGTAAAAAATTACACCATAGATTTTACAATGACTGATGCTATGCTGATCAATTCTTCGAGTAAAAAATATTATCCGTATAGCAAGGGCGGTGAGCGAAAGCGTTGGTATGGCAATCAAGAATATGTTGTTTGGTACGATGAAGCTGGGCAGGATCAAATGAAACAGACATCGGGACATCGTGAAAATGGCGGGTATGAATTTTATTTTCATAAGGGAATGACATGGACATATAGTACAATGGCGGCATTTTGTGCTCGTGTTATGCCTATCGGATTTGTATTTGATGTAAATGGGTCTTCGCTCTTTTTGCCAGAGAAGTATTACAATTACGTATTATGTTTTTTGCAGTCATGCGTGGGGCGTTTCATTATTGATTCAACAAAGTCAGCGTTTAGTATTCAAGCTGGAACAATTAGAAATCTGCCAATCATTGGAGAATCAAATGATGAAATAGAAAATCTGGCCAATGAGTGTGTGAGAATATCTCGTGCTGATTGGGATTCGTTTGAAACATCGTGGGATTTCAAGAAGCATCCTTTTGTAGTTAAGAAATTTGCGTCAATAAAGGAAGCTTACGAAAACTGGGAATCAATAATTAATGAACGTAACAGAAGCCTAATGAAAAATGAGAGAAGAATAAACGAAATATTTATAAATATATACGGACTCGCTGATGAGCTTTCTCCAGAAGTCAACAACGAAGACACAACACTTCATGCTCCTGATATTAGTAGAGACATTCGTTCGTTTATTTCGTATTCAGTGGGCTGTATGTTTGGTCGCTATTCTCTGGATGAACCTGGCATTGCCTATGCAGGCGGTGTGTGGGATGCCGACAAATATAATACCTTCTCGGCAGACAAGGACAACATTATCCCGATCTGTGACGATGAATACTTTGAGGACGATATTGTTGGCCGATTTGTGGAGTTCGTGAAAACGGTCTACGGCGCAGAAACATTGGACGAAAACCTGAAATTCATTGCTGATGCTCTGGGCGGCAAAGGTCAGCCCAAGGATGTCATTCGCAGCTATTTCATGAACGACTTCTTCAATGACCATTGTAAGGTTTATCAGAAACACCCGATTTATTGGCTGTTCGATTCCGGTAAGAAAGGCGGATTCAGAGCGCTGGTCTATATGCACCGTTATCAGCCGGATACCATTGCCAGAATGCGTACCGACTATGTGCATGAGCAACAGGCACGTTATCGTACCGCCATTGCGGATCTGGAACAGCGTATTACTTCTGCATCCACCAGTGAGCGGGTGAAGCTGAGCAAGCGTCTCAAGACCCTGCAGGAGCAGGCTGCGGAAATTCAGGGCTATGAAGAAAAGATTCATCATCTGGCAGACCAGTACATTTCTATTGATCTGGATGATGGCGTGAAGAAGAATTACGAGATTTTCAAGGATGTCCTGGCGAAGATAAAATAATAAAGGAGGAGAAAACTTGTGAGTGATGAAATCCACATGACCATTTCGATTCCTACAGATGATGAGGGTTATGTTCTTTTGAAATGTGAGCACTGTGGAACATTTTTCAAAGGGACTCCTTCAGATATACAGGATGATGGCGTATTGAGAATTTATTGTCCCAGCTGCGGCTTGACCAGTGATAGCTACATCACCGATGATGTGCTGGAGCTTGCCATGAAAATGACCAAAAATAAGGTCAATGACATGATTTATGATATGTTCAAAGACTTGGAGCGCCATAGCAAAAATAGTATGGTTAAGTTCAAAGCTGGGAAACGTCCTCGCCATGAGAGCGAAGATCCTATCCGTTCGGGTATTGAAGCATTGGAGATATGCACATTTCCGTGCTGTGCCCGTACTGCAAAAATTAAACCATTGCTTAAAATGACGGGTGCCTATTGCCCGTTTTGTGGGGTGAAAAACTATGAGATTGAATAGGAATGAATTAAGAAAAATCCAGTACGACTTTAATAGTTTTTCTAATCGCCTGCTTCAAGCTGATTATGAGGATTATACGGGTGTGCTTGGGAAATATCTGAAATACATTGACGATACTCCAATAATTCTTGACTATATCATGGATTGTGGCAGCTGTGATTGGGATTTGGCAAAAGAAGTTCAGGAAGTTCAAGCATCTTATGGACGCATGATCTTTTCAACCGGTGATACAGAGGAAGAAGAAGTTCGCAATGTTTATGCTGTATTGCATTATTTAGTTGAGACCAATAACTCGGTCTATCGAGGGATAGCCATGGGGTATTCTTCTTCCAAAGGATTTCAAGACAAAATAAAAGGCTTCAATGAGCGTTTTGTTATGGTGTTGATTCGTCATATAGAACGCTATTTGACGAAGGTAGGTATTGATATGGGTCTGGATGATAAAGTTGTATATAATGTTACCGTACATAATGGACAAGCTATTATCGCTACAGATAATGCTACAGTTACGGCAACAAACAATGTTGGGATTGATACGAGTGAATTGAAAAAGCTGATTTCCGAAGTACAGGCAGCTACTACCTCACTTGCCCCTGAGGACCAAGAAACAGTTTCTGAATGCTTAGAGGTAATTGAAACTGAAACAGCGGCAGAAAAGCCCAAAAAAGGAATGCTTAGAACAGCTCTAACCACATTAAGAACAGTTAAAGGTATAGCGGAATTTGGTGCTGCAGTAGCTGCTTTAGCAGAATTTGTTGGTCCGCTGCTTTAAGAAATAAGATAAGGAGGCAGCAAATCATGGCATTGCCTGATATAGAAAAAATAACTCAAGAATTAAATAAGCGCTTTGCTGCGCCCCTGCCTGAGTTCTATAAGCGCCGTATCATCTTCTGGTATGACGAGGACAGAGAATTTGAAGATAAGGTCGAGGATCTGGCTCTGGATAATGCCAGGGTGCTCGTGCTGACCGGATGCAATAACTTTGAAGCGAAAAAGCTTCTTGCCGTGGACGATACCACGAGCAATTATCTTGTGTATTGTCCGCTGCGTTATGAAAAGCCGGAGGACAACTGGCTGATTAACATCGAGCTTTACAGCGAGGAATTTCGTGCGGATCTCAACTCCATCTGGATGGACGAGATGGGCTTGCCGAACAATGCCACTGTGCGCCGGATGGTAAAGGGGTATCGAAAGTTCTTCAACAATATCGAGCGTCGTAAAAGTGTTGCTGCTATGGCGAAAAATATTGTCACGGCTTCACAGCTGCATATGGCGGTTATGGCTTCTATATGCGGCATAAAGGAAGCACAGCCTTCCGGTATTATCCGTGCAGTGCTTTCGCAGTCTCTGGATATGGACGGCAATACCATTTATCAGGATTTGGTGAAGTATGGCGCTCAGAATCCGTTTTGGGTGATGGTTGCCCAAGCTACCGGCTATTCTGAAGGTGATGATGCGGATCTGGGTCGCCTTGCCACCCATATTCTGCTGACTGCCGCTACCAGAACCATGCGCCCGGAACATCTGGCAGGATTGGACAGCTTTATCTCCACTCCCCATCAGTCCTATTGTTATGATATGGTTTCTGAGTGGCTTCAGACCGATTCTGACGGACTTTACCATATTGCCCGTTTTGTAGAGGATGAAGCAAGGCTGAGCGCAAGATTTATGAAGCTGAATGTGGAAGATTTGGTCGATACCGAGTGCTTCCCTTGCATCAACGAATGTATCCTCAAGATTTTGATGAAAGAGATCAGCGATTACATCATCAATGTGGATACCATCAGCTCTGTTGTAGAAAAACGTCGAACTTTAGTGTGGTACGATCTGGTGTCCTGCTATTATGAGGGTCTCCTGCAGGTAGCTAATATGCAGGCATTCTTCCAGGAACACGCATCCGGATTCCACCTTGCACAGGCACGTCAGATTTGGAGCGCCTACACGACTGACTATTACAAGATGGACACCTATTATCGACAGTTCCATTTGTGCTTTGATAATAGCCTGACTGTCTCCAATGAAGTGCTGGACGATCTGTTCAAGCACGTTGTTGAAAAGGTGGAAGGGTTGTATAATGGCTGGTTCCTGACGCAGCTGGGCAGTAACTGGTCGGATGTTTGTGCCGATGAACTGGCTCAGTATGGACGCATTTTGGAAGTTAGCCAGCAGGAGTCGTTTTACCGCAGTAAGGTGGCATCCAGCGAGAATAAGGTGTATGTCATCGTTTCCGATGCTCTGCGCTACGAAGTTGCGGCATCTCTGACGGAACAGCTGCGCCGTGAAACTCAGAGCAAGGTCACATTGGAAAGTGTCCAAGGTGTTTTCCCTACAATCACAAAATTTGGTATGGCTGCATTGCTTCCTCACAAGGAATTGAATGTGGTGCCAAAGACGACCGGTGGTGTTTCCGTCCTCGCAGACGGTGCTTCTACGGAAATGCCGAACCGTGATAAGGTGCTGAAAAGTGCTCATGGCGCAAGCGTGGCATTGCAGTACAAGAATATTATCAAGATGAAACGTGCCGACCGACAGGCGTTGGTCAAGGGCATGGATGTCGTGTACATTTACCACGACAAAATAGATGAAGCCAGCCATACGGCTGACAATCTGGTGTTCCCGGCCTGTGATGATGCGATTGCCGAGATTAAAAATATTGTTCGCATTATCTGTAATGAGTTCGGTGGAACCAGAATCTTTATCACGGCTGACCACGGTTTTCTGTACACCTACAGCCCGCTGACTGAGGACGATAAGGTCGATAAGACCAGCTTCAATCAGCAGGACGTGGAGTACGGGCGTCGCTATGCGATCATGCAGAAAGGCGCAAAGCCGGACTACTTGATGCCGGTAAAATTTGTTGACGAGCAATCCGGGCTTGATGCTTTTGCACCGAGAGAAAATGTTCGTATCAAAATGAGCGGCGGCGGTCTGAACTTTGTGCATGGCGGTATCAGTCTGCAGGAAATGGTTGTTCCTGTGATCGACTATCAGTTCCTGCGCAATGCAAGTAAGACCTATCAGCGCAACCGTGAAAAGTATGATACAAAACCTGTTACCATCAGCTTGCTGTCTGCTACACGAAAGATCAGCAACATGATTTTCTCATTGAATTTCTACCAGAAAGAAGCTGTTGGCGATAATCGTTCTGCTTGCAATTACCAGCTGTACTTTACCGATGCCAGCGGCAAGCAGATTAGTGACACAGCTCGTATCATTGCAGATAAAACAAGCGATAACGGACAGGATCGTACCTTCCGCTGCGGATTTAACCTGAAAAGCATGAAATTCAGCAAACAGGACAGCTACTATCTTGTCATTGCAGATGAGTCTGGATTGCAGGCACCGCAGCGTGAGGAGTTCCAGATTGACATCGCCTTTGCTCTGGACGAGTTTAACTTCTTCGGTTAATCGGTTGAGCTATGGAGGAATTATCAATGGAACAATCAACGATGAGCGAAAGCGCTCGTGAAGTAATTAAAGAAAAGCTGCGTCAGACTTTTGATGGGAAAATTGTCCGTAAAGACCTGACGAAGAAGATTAAAGAAGGGGCAAATGTACCGGTCTATGTTCTGGAATTTTTGTTAGGCCAGTATTGCTGTTCTGACGATGATGAGGTCATCGAAAAAGGAGTACAGACTGTAAAACGCATCCTGGCGGACAACTTTGTCCGTCCGGATGAAGCCCAGAAGATTTTGGCAAGACTGCGCAGCAACGGCAGTCACACGGTAATTGATATGATTACCGTGAAGCTGGATATAAGAAGAAACCGCTTTTTTGCGGAGTTCTCAAATCTTGGACTTTCAGATGTTCCGATTGACGATGAATACCCGGAACAGTATGACAGGCTGCTTTGTGGCGGCATTTGGTGCATTGTGCAGCTGGATTATGAATACAACGAAGAGGATAAGAAGAACGGCTATCCGATCCAGATCAGAAAGCTTACTCCTATTCAGATGCCGCACGTTGACATTGATGAGCTGAAGGCTGGCAGAAAGAATTTTACCAAGGATGAATGGATCGATATACTGCTTCGTTCTATTGGCATGGAGCCTGATGAGCTGTCTTACCGTGAGAAGTGGCTCCTTATTACCAGGATGATCCCTCTTGTAGAGAATAACTTTAATCTCTGCGAGCTGGGTCCCCGAAGCACGGGTAAATCCCACCTGTACAAGGAGATCTCTCCGAACAGCATCCTTATTTCTGGTGGACAAACCACGGTTGCGAACCTGTTTTATAACATGGGCCGTAAAACTGTCGGCTTGGTTGGCCTGTGGGATTGCGTTGCATTTGACGAGGTTGCAGGTATCCGCTTCAAAGACAAAGATGGCGTCCAGATCATGAAGGATTATATGGCGTCCGGCTCTTTCGCACGTGGCAAAGAAGAAAAGGCAGCGTCCGCATCTATGGTTTTCGTGGGTAATATCAATCAGAGCGTTGATGTGCTGTTAAAGACATCCAGCCTGTTTGACCCGTTCCCGCCTGAAATGGGTACAGATACTGCATTCCTTGATCGTATGCACTGTTATCTTCCTGGATGGGAGATTCCAAAGTTCAGACCGGAGCATTTTACAGATGACTATGGTTTTATCACTGATTATCTGTCTGAGTTTATACGAGAACTTCGCAAAGAACAGTATGGTGACGCTTTAGACCATTATTTCCGTTTGGGGAAAAATCTGAATCAGAGAGATACCATTGCTGTGCGTAGAATGGTTGATGGGTATCTGAAGCTGGTTTATCCTGATGGTCAGTTCAGCAAGGATGATCTTGAAGAAGTTTTGAAATTGGCTCTTGAAATGCGTCGCCGTGTTAAAGAACAGCTGAAAAAACTGGGTGGAATGGAATTCTATGATGTGAATTTCTCATACATAGACCTTGATACTTTTGAAGAGAAATATGTTTCCGTTCCCGAACAAGGCGGCGGAAAGCTCATTCCCGAAGGTATGTGCAATCCTGGACAGGTTTATACTGTTTCTCGTGGTAAATCCGGTATGATTGGCGTATTTCGTCTGGAGTCACAGATGCTTCCGGGCAACGGTAAATTTGAGCGCACCGGATTGGGATCAGACAGAGCTGCACGTGAGTCCAGTAATGCGGCGTTCAGTTTCTTGAAAGCAAACAGCAACCGTATTAGTGGGAATATCAGCACAACAATGAAAGATTACATTATCAACTATCAGGATTTGCAGGGAATTGGAATGACTGGTACTTTAGCGCTTTCTTCCCTTGTCGCTCTCTGCTCAATCGCTCTTGGCCGTCCTGTACAAAGCTCTATGGCTGTATTGGGAGAAATGAGCATTGGTGGAACACTTCTCAAGGTTGACGAGCTTGCCAATACCCTTCAGGTCTGTCTTGATAGCGGCGCAAAGAAAATTTTGATGCCGGCAGTTAGTATGCCAGAGTTGGCGACGGTTCCGGCTGATCTTTCGACAGCGTTCGACTTTATTTTGTTCAAAAGCCCGGAAGAAGCTGTTATGAAAGCGTTGGGAGCAAATTAAGGAGGTGTTGAAATGTCAACGATATGGGGAATCCATACACAGGATGACCATCTGTTTTTAAGTAATAATGTCATTGCTATCGGCTGGAGCGAGTTTGGAGATTTGAAAGCAGTTGAACCTACTCGTGATGCTTTCAAAAAGCACTATGAAGAGACATATCCCGATGTAAAAAAGGGCAGTATTGCGACCAGTGCAGGTATGCTTTATCGTTTTGCGCATGAAGTCCAGATTGGAGATTACGTGATATTTCCTTCAAAAAGTAATCGTGAGATCAACATCGGGATAATTGAGGGTGATTATATCTACCAACCGAACAGCGGAGAATATGTACAGCAAAGGCCGGTCAAATGGTTAAAGCATTTACCGAGAACCTCTTTCTCTCAAGGTGCCTTGTATGAAGTGGGATCTGCGCTTTCTTTCTTTGTTGTAAAGACCTATGCAGATGAGTACAAGGCTGCGCTGGATAAAAACTTCAAGAAAAATGCGGTGATTTCTTCTGATGAAGATGATGAAACCGTTGCGGCAACAGCAGAGGACATTATCGAGACAACAAAGGATTTTATCCTGAAAGAGCTTAGTAAGCACCTGAAAGGATATGAACTGGAGGAGTTTGTGGCTGATTTGCTGAATGCTATGGGATACAGAACAACGGTTTCTAAGCATGGAGGAGACAGTGGTATTGACATCACTGCGTATAAGGATGAACTGCCGCCAAGGATTCTTGTTCAGGTGAAAAGCCAGGATGGAGATATAAAAGAAGCTACCATTCAATCCTTAAAAGGCGCTATGCGTGAAGGTGACTATGGGCTGTTTGTTACGCTCTCCAACTATACAAAGAATGCACAGAAATATTTGGAGAATACCCCTATCATTCGAGGTATAAACGGTACTGAACTGGTTGATTTGATTTTGAAGTATTATGATCAGCTCAGCGAAAAATACAGAAAAATGATCCCTCTTAAGATGGTTTACATACCTGTTCCTAAGAGCGATTCAAAGGAATTAGATATATAAAATGACCAGGCAAGATGTATTTGACTGGTGCAGGCAACAATATGGAACGGAAGCGGATTATCCATGGAATGATTGGAATGCTGTCCTGCGCCACACAGAAAACAATAAATGGTATGGCGTTGTCCTGGAAGTTGAGCGAAGAAAACTTGGAATAGATGATGAAGGAATTGTTGATGTTCTGAATGTAAAGTGTGATCCTATTATGATAGGTTCGTTGAGAATGCAGGAAGGTTTCTATCCAGCATATCACATGAACAAAGATAAGTGGATCAGTATTTTGCTTGACAAGCCGGAGATTGATGCGACAATAAAAAATCTGCTTTCAATTAGCTACGAATTGACCGGTGGAAAAAGATAACTTAAAGAATGGAGGGCTTGGGGCTATGGAAAACAGAACATTTCTTTGCATAGATCTCAAGTCCTTCTATGCTTCGGTAGAATGTATTGAACGTGGACTTGATCCTTTGACAACGAATTTGCTTGTGGCTGATGCTTCTCGAACAGAAAAAACCATTTGCCTTGCTGTTTCTCCTTCGCTAAAGGCGTATGGTATTTCAGGGAGAGCCAGACTGTTTGAAGCGATTCAGCAGGTGAAGCAGGCAAATGCAGAAAGATTGAGAAAAGCCCCTGGACATAAATTTTCAGGTGAGTCTTATGATGCATTAGAGCTGGCTGCACACCCGGAGTTAAAACTGACTTATATCACAGCTGTACCCAGGATGGCTCACTATATGGAACACAGTACTCGGATTTATAATGTGTATCTCAAATATATTGCGCCTGAGGACATCCACGTGTATTCTATCGACGAAGTTTTCATCGACCTGACAAATTATTTGACTTCATCCGGTTTGAATGCCCACGATTTTGCAAAGAAGATCATAAAGGATGTTCTTTCGACTACAGGGATAACAGCAACCGCCGGTATCGGTACAAATATGTACCTTGCAAAGGTAGCAATGGACATTGTTGCAAAGCATATTCCGGCAGATGAAGATGGTGTTCGTATAGCTTATCTGGATGAAATGGGCTATCGTCGTCAACTGTGGAACCATCGTCCCCTTACCGACTTTTGGAGAGTAGGACGGGGTTACGCAAGGAAACTTGAAGAAAACGGTATGTTCACAATGGGAGATGTTGCCCGTTGTTCTGAAGGCAAACCGTCAGACTACTATAATGAAGATTTACTCTATAAGTTATTCGGAGTAAATGCCGAACTGCTGATAGATCATGCATGGGGTTGGGAACCATGTACTATTGCAGAGATTAAACAATACAAACCGAGCACCAATAGTATCGGTTCTGGACAGGTATTGCATTGCCCGTATGAATTTGAGAAAGCAAAATTGATTGTGAGAGAGATGATAGATCTTCTCGTCTTAGATTTGGTGGATAAAGGATTGGTAACTGACCAGATCGTTCTCACAGTTGGTTATGATATAGAAAACTTGACAGACCCGAAACGCCGAAATGCGTATACGGGTCCCGTAACAACTGACCACTATGGGCGTAAGATACCCAAACACGCTCATGGAACTGCCAATATCGGCAGGCATACATCTTCAACAAAGCTGATTACTGATGCGACTTTAGAGCTTTATGACAGAATTGTTAATCCTTTGCTTTTGGTCCGCCGCTTGACAATCTCTGCTAATCACGTCATTCCAGAGGATTCTGTTCCCAAAGCGGATCAGGTTGAACAGCTTGACTTGTTTACTGATTACGTAGCCTTGGAGAAGCAACGGGAAAACGAGAATGCTGCATTGGAACGAGAAAAGCGGATGCAGCAGGCAGTTCTTACAATAAAAAAGAAATTCGGTAAAAATGCCATTCTGAAAGGAATGAACCTGCAGGAAGGTGCTACCGCAAAAGACCGCAACGAGCAGATCGGCGGTCATAAGGCGTAATTCGCAAAATTTACAAGCCCTTATATGAAACCACGGAAAGTTGAGGGATAAGAAATGAATGAATTAGAGATAGCACGAAAAGAAGAAATTCTGAAAGCAATGACGGCAACTGAGCTTGCACCTCTTGATGCACAGAATGAAATCAGTATGCAAACGTATAACAAAGTGCCTCTGTCCAGGATAACTGCGCTTGGAACAGGGCTTGAACCTATTGTTGCAGCTGTACAGCAAATTACGAGTAAAGGGCAAGCCGTCAGTGGCTATTATAAGGTTACAATTCCTGCTGGCACTCACCTTGCGTCTTTTAAGGATGGGACAGGGTTTCTGGGGACTGCTTTAACAGATTCAGCAAATGCGCTGAATTCTCAAGCGAGATTAAATCCACTTGTTTGTGACCCTACAATGCTTCTGGTAGCAGCTACTCTTGCCAACATTGATAAGAAGCTTGATGCAATTCAAGAAACTCAGCAGGAAATGCTGGATTTCCTAATACAGAAAGAAAAGTCGGCACTTAAAGCAGACTTGGATTTCCTGATGGACATCTACAATAACTACAAATACAACTGGAATAATGATAAATATAAAACAGCAAACCATGCTAAGGCACTTGACATTCGCCAAAGCGCAGGTCGGCAGATAGATTTCCACCGTGAGCAGATAAAAATGAGACTTGGAAAAAAGGCTCTCCTGCATAGCGATCAAGATGTTAAAAAGCAGCTTGCCCGTGTACAAGACGAGTTTAAGGAATATCAGATGGCATTGTACACTTATGGCTTTGCATATTTCCTTGAGATTATACTTCAGGAAAATTTCGATTCATCGTATCTTGAATCGGTGTCAAAGAAAATAGGCGATATGGCTTTTCAATACCGTGAGCTTTACACCTTGGCTTACAATCAAATGGAAAGCTTGTCAAAATCTTCTTTACAATCCAGGTTGTTTAGTGGATTGTCAGCCGTTAATAAGGTCGCTGGTGAAACAATAGCCAAGATTCCGGTCATCAGCAAATCTCAGTTAGATGAAACCTTAATAGAAACTGGTGAAAAAATCAGTACATATGAAGCTCAGAGGGTTCAGACAACTATGAGAAGGCTTGTAGATCGTCAAAGCGGTTGTGTTCGACCTTTCATTGACAGCATCAATACCGTTAATAGGCTTTACAATGAGCCTGTGACTCTGATTTTCAATAGTGAAACCCTCTATCTTGGGTCAGAGTGAAAAGAAAAAATTTGAGAGGAAATTGGGAGATGCGTACAAAAGAATCTATAGCAAAGAATAAAGTACGATATATTGTTTGGGCGCTGGCAACAGTTTGGTTGTTCAGCAGTTTCACTCTTACTGTGTTTGCGGCAGATGCAAAAACAGAAGTTCCTGGACGAATTTATGAGTTTGGGAAGGATAGTCGATATGAATTTTCAGAGACTAAGGAGTTTGCAGAGACCAGCAACGCTGATACATACGGAACCTTTTTTGTCAGCGGTGAGATTTCCAATGTGACTACCAAGGATGGTATTCCAGCGTATGAAGTGCCAGAAGGAAACCTGAAGTTTTTCTACAACTATGGGGATAGCTTACTTCTCAATGAAGATGTGGATTCTTGGCATCTGATTGAGGACAAAAGCAAAAAGATCAATGATGTGAAACTGGATGAAAACATTCTAAAGGGTGCAATTATTCTGCAAACTTCAACTGACAGATTGAACTGGGTCGAAGTTGTTAGCATGACTGATGCGTTTAATAAAACTCCGATCAGGACAGAATCTATCTATGAGACTAAGGATGTCCAATTAATCAATGGTTGCTATTATAGGGTGATCGTTGCCTACGAACTGCGTATTAGAACAGAGGACAGGAACATTTTGTTCATCAATACGGATAAGTTTGACTATAAAAAATGCGCAGAAGTATATGAGTTTTACGCATACACAGATACAAGTGATGCAAATACAGGCATCTCTACCGAGACTTATAATCTCGGGTCAAAAGTGAGAGTGGCTGATTTTGACAGCTATTTCGGTGAAGAACCCATTACCAAAGATGATGCGCATTATGGCTGGGATCTGGGCAACTTCTTCGTGAGTGGATATACAGATGAAGTAAAAAGCTCTGATGGCACAATGGTGTTCTTGAAGAATGTCGGAGACAAAGTGACGCTTTGGTTCAGATTGGATCAGGATATAAACAAGCTGAACGGAGATGAAAAGTTGTCCATTACTGCTGATGGATCTGGAAGCGATCAGTATTTTGAAACTCCTACTATGGATTTTGGTCGTGGCACTCTGATTATTCGCTATACTGATCACAACAATATGACAGCAGAACCGACAATCTACACGAACTATCTGGAAGCTAACACTTCCGTTGGAGCCGACACAAAAGTACAGCTTTTTGAGGAAGGCGATTATGAGGTTGCTCTGGATTACCAGGTCACAGATGACCAGTTGATTGATAAAATTGGGCATTATCGAATCTTCTTCAAGTTCTCTATTAGAAACGGTAACTGTATGGTTTATCCTTTCGATGTGGTAACAGGCAGTGAGCTGACGAATAGTTCCATGACTGAAAATGGATTCCGTCTGGATCTGGCGAAGTCCCGCTATCTGAAGGTCAATCTCAAAAGGGAAACATTGACCGAAAGCGCAGATGGGCTTGTTGAGGATACCCGTTTTAACGGTCCTGCACGTGATGGTGCAGAATATACCGATGAGGGAATCTACACAATTACGGTTACGAATGAATACACCGGACAGTTTACTGTCAAAAAAATCTATGTTGGGACCAACAAAGTGCTTCGAGCGTACATGACAACCGGATTGTCTATTCCAGAAATCAATAATCTGGTTGAACAGGGGGCCACTATTGCAGATGATGGTACTATCCAGTTGGCGTCCGTAATTCAGACTACACCTGAAACCGATAAGGATGAAGACAGTAAAGAGGTTTCAACCAATGTTCCATCCGAAGAAATTGAGATTACTTCAGAAAAGGAAGAAGCAAGTGGAGACTTCCCGCTGATTCCGATTATTGGCGTAATTGCAGTTTGTACCATCATAGGTATTTATGTGGTAGCTAAGAAGAAATCGAAACATAAATCTGTGGTCGATGAAAAAAATGATGAAGGAGGTACAGTAGAATGAAACGGATAATTGCCCTCCTCCTCGCACTGACAATGATTCTGGCTGGCTGTACTCAGCCGCTGGTAGAGAATCCAACGACTGAGCCAACAGATGAATCAGACATAGATATTTCAGAGGAAGTGCCAGATTGGCTCGATACACAGCAAGAATTTAGTTCTCTGGATAATGAAGATTTGTTGTTCCAGGTTGAAAATCTGGTTTACAGAGAAACTGTCCAGACATTAAACAGCGAAGAATACCTTGTAGAAAATATAAGTGCGGTATACGTTTCCAAAGAGTATTTGGAAGAAGTCGCTTTCAATTCACAGTCCAATATCTATTTCGGATATACATTGTCAGAGTTGGATAGCCTTTTTCAAGGAACTCGCTACATATTCACATTGGGAGATGATGGACAAACCACTGTTCAGGAGCTTCAAGAAATTGAGGACATATCGACCCAGACCATGCTTAAGAATGTTGCTATCGGAACAGGTGTTATTCTTGTATGTGTTACGGTATCTGCTGTGACTGGTGGTACAGGTGCGCCAGCTGTAAGCATGATATTTGCTGCATCAGCAAAGACAGGTACGATAATGGCGCTTTCTTCCGGTGGCCTGGGGGCTGTATCAGCAGGAATTGTCAGAGGTATCCAAACCGGCGATTTTGACGAAGCCATGGAAGCAGCAGCATTGGCTGGAAGCGAAGGTTTCAAATGGGGCGCTATCATCGGTTCTTTGGAGGGTGGTATTACACAAACTGTAGCCTTGAAGGGAGCTACCTTAAACGGTCTGACGATGAATGAAGCAGCTCAGATACAGAAAGAAAGTGGATTACCCCTATCTTTCATCAAGAGCTTCCATTCAATGAATGAGTATAACGTTTACAAAAATGCAGGTCTGCAGTTGACAAAAGTAAACGGGAAACTCGCTTATACACAGAAAATTGATTGGGACTTTATTGGTGATGCGGCAGATGGCCGTACAAATGCTCAAAGAGTGATAGACGGTCTGGCTCCTCTGGATTCTACTGGAAGCCCATACGAATTGCATCATATAGGGCAAAAAGCAGATTCTCCTTTGGCGATTCTTACAAATGCAGAGCATCACGGCAATGATGCGATACTGCATGACAAAAATATTGTTTCAGAGATTGACCGCACAGCATTTAACACTGAGAAGAAGCAGTTCTGGAAGGCTCTCCTCTCTATCGCCAAAAACTAATTATGGAGGAAAATTAGATGAGTATGTTCAAGTATGACGATAAACATAAAGCACTCATTGCAGAAATCAACGGTGTTCAATTCTGCTGTGAGGAAGAAAAGGACAGCTACGCCAGTCAAGCACAGGAGCTGGCCGAGGTTTACGAAGATAGAATCCCTGAGATTGTTGCTTTCATACTCGATGAGGTATGCAGTATGTTTGGAGAGGTATCCGAGGAGGAACTTACGAATGCTCTTGGCACTCCTATGATTGATCTTGACAGAGAAGTTATTACTTACTTGGAGCAAAGCTTAGATGACATTCACATCATAGATGTTGAATATGGCGGGTTGTTGGACGAATTTTATGAGGTTGCTATTGACGGGTAAAACCGTCAATGCACACCAGATGAATTATTCAAACAGGAATTTGCGGGCGAATGGCTTAAAAGAAATATTCGGAATATCATATATTTGTGCTGTCAAATACTTTTGACAATGTGTTTTCAGCAAAGTAAAACAGGTTTGATAGACAGAAAAAGAAAAAGTGATTATTCTCAGAGCAGGTCAAGAGAACAAATCACTTGCGAAGGAGGAAAATTTATGGAGCTGAACGCACAGATAAAAAAATACCGAACAGAGCTTAATCTGTCCCAAGAGGAATTGGCTGAAAAGGTATATGTGACAAGACAGACGATTTCAAATTGGGAGAACGGGGGTTCACTTAGATAAAGATACCACATCAATCCCACGC
>UMHJ01064606.1_pt1 | contig 24752 bp, 23 predicted proteins | sample 1965511 | NCBI WGS metagenome assembly UMHJ01 (sample SAMEA4836096, study PRJEB28245) | human gut metagenome | biome: gut microbiome; material: fecal sample | place: Denmark | collected 2008
GGTCGTCGTCCGCGCTGATGCGGTGATCCTTCAGCGGATACAGGCGGCTGCAAAGCTGGCCCTTGACCACGATGGGGTACAGTCCTGCGGCGCAGAGCTTGCGATAAAGGTCAGCAAACTCTGCCGAGCGCACGGTCTGGTTCAGTACCTGCCTGATGACCTGCTGCTTGGTCACAGCGAACAGAGCGGCGTTTTCCTCGGCGGCAGGCGTCTTACGGACAGCCTCGAAGAGGATCGGCAGCAGCTTCTGCTGCCCGGCCAGCGCAAAAACAGCAGACCAGTCCACGTTTTCAGCGGGTATCTCCCCGCCGGAAACGGCCACTTTGGCGATATGCAGAAATTGTATTTCGGTAGCAGTCAGGGTCATGTTCGTGTGCCGAGCCCTTTCTTTGTGTGATTCGATGGCGTGTGCGACAAGCAGCGACGCCGCGCCGAGCAGCGCGCCGAGCGTGTTGCAGAGCACGTCGTCCGTCTCCGCAAGTCCCAGCGCGAAGCGATACTGCGCGTACTCGATCCCCGCGCTGAGCAGGCAGCCGGCAAGGGTTGTGACGCCGATCCGAAGCCAACGGTTCCACCGGCGCGGCAGGGCGTTCGAGAGCGTGAGGCCGAGCGGGAAGAAGAGAAATACGTTCATCAGCATCTCGCGGTAGAGCTCCGGCTGCACCCGCGCAGCGGCGAGGGCGGCAAAGGGGGTGAGGATGACCTCATAGCCGCCGGGCGAGCGGGTCAGGAGGGTGGTGTAGAGGAGAAAATCAAGAACAGCAACCAGCAAAATTGCATTCCCTATCGCCCATTTTCTTTCTTCACTTTTTTCACTGAGATAGCTCCACCCGGCAAGCAATAACAACATGATAAAACCGACGAGGCCCAGCGGCCATGCATATATTTGTTGTATCATAATCAATTATAAATCAGTCATTTGGGATTTCAGCTGTCACGCTCAATACGTTTTATGAGATTTCTTCTTTTTCGCTGCCTTCATTTTCGCTGTTTTTAAAAGAGCATTGCCCAAGATTCGTGCTTCATTATAGTCCGGGATAATCGCTGAAAGCATCCTCATTTATCCTCATGCTTGCAACGCGCATCCATTCGCTTCCACATAGTTCTAATTCACGTCGTCCTTTAGAACTATTTCTTTAACGCCATAATATTTTGCTATCGCTGTATTTGGCCATTCCGAACTATCTAAATTTAAATCACCATAAGCCTCATAACAAGAGTAGCCCGTCCAGCCCCTGATATTAGGAATTTCGACTTCACTTTGTTCGGATGAAATAGCTGTTTCTATTCTTGATATACGTGCATAATAGTATCCGTTAACATTCTTAAGGTCAAAGTAGGCATTCGCATATGTCGCCAAAAACAAAAGTACTAAGGCACAAAGGGTAATTCGCTTCCCAATTCTGTACTTAAGGCCTGAAATGTCCACCATATTCGTCAAGCTAACCGTAGAAACTATGAGAAGTATAACCGGACCACTCCACGCTCTTTTAGGAAACTGCGGAGAAGCAACCATTGAGTATACCGAAACCAGAAAACCAAGAAAGTAAATTGCTGTTACCTCACACTCTTCTGCTATAGTTTTAAAATCGTGACATTTGTTTGTTGGTAACCGCTTTTTGTAAATGTATATCGCAACAAAAATAGAAAATAGCAACATCACCAAATATGTATATGTAATCATGTCGCAAGTATAAAAAACAGCACGCTTAGCCCATGCAAGAATTCCGCCAGCGCCACCAGATGCCTTAAGTCGATGAGATGTTCCCGGAGAAAATAACATTAAGCAAAATCCCACGCCCCCCCCGATTAGACCAGTAATATTCCATGCGTGAATTTTTGTCTGTTTTATATGATAGAAAAACAGGTATCCCCCGAGCATCATGAGCATCGCTATTGAAGTGTTTTCATTCGTCCAACCTGCAATTACTCCAAATACAAACGCAGCCAATGAAGTAACTATCTCCCCAATCAGCGAAAGCTTCCTGTTATGAGCAACCTGTATCCTGTAGGGAATTAAAAACAGCAATATAATCAGAATTCCATACAAATAATTTGCTGCACCAGTTATCCACAAAAAACTTTGGCCAAAAGCCGGAGTGGACAAGAATAACAGCACTGAAATTGTTAATAATTTAAAACTGGAAATACTTTTGAATGTTCCACAAGCATGAAAATATGCAAGATATACCAGCACCAAGAAGCCAAAAGTGTTTATATAATTAAATTTTTCTCGGCCGATTAGCAGAAAAAGCTGCGCAAGGAAGTGGACAACAGACCTGCCGTTTACCTTCTGGTAGTGAGCAATTTGGGAATCAATCAATTGGGAAAATGATACGATCCTTTCTCCGTTCAAGTAAGAAAAAGAATACGAATAATCATCCGCATATAGCGGGGTATAATAGTTGAGTACATAAACAGCAATTAACACCAACACCGAAAGTATTACCGCAGAAACAACATTTGATTTCTTTACAGACGCATAGTTATTTATATGCATTACTATATCACGTTTCTCCTTTCAGTTTCGGGCGTTTACGATTCCCACACGCCGTTTTTTATCAAGCTACACACGTCACGCTCCATGGATCTCATTTTGGATTCCACAGTCGGAATCCTGTTATTATTCGGGTATTCTGGCAACTCTTTATATTTCAGGAACACATCCTCCGCATTATTTGCAATTCGGATAAAATCAACTTCTTTCAGTTTTTCATAACACCCTTGAATTTTCGGACTTTTTCCGCTCAGGACAATACATTTTGTCCCCGTGATTGCACAGAAGATCATGCCATGAAGCCGATCCGTAATCACCAGCTCGGCGTGGCTGAACTCCTGAAACTTTTTGCCCAGCTCCGCTTCTCGGTCCTGAACGGAAACATTATGATCCAAGACGGTATTCGTAAAGCCGACCTTCTCAAAGCACGCGGCGGCCATCTCACAAATAGACTTGAAGTCGTCTTCAGAAACCGTTCGCTCCACGTCGTCTCGCATACAAATTAGACAGCCTGACCGTTCACTTGAATCTAAATTTGGCGTAAGGGACAAGACCATATCAGGAGAAAGCTTTACATGTCGATATAAACTCTTCATCAAGGAAAAAGAGAGTTCCTCCCGTGCATATAAGAATAGCTTTGGATGCTTATTATAAATCTCAACAGATTTCTGAAGCTCGTCTCTACCATTTGGACTGTCTTCATAATAAATGCTGTTGGGAAAGAAGCATATCGTCGTGTCAGGAAGTTGCTCGACGAGAGATCGATTCATAGATTCAATGTCCGGCCATAATGTCCCTAAGTTTCCGCCACCGTTCACGAACACGGTGGCACGATTTAACATTTTCAGATAATTATAGTGTCGCAGCGTATATAACTGATGGCCGGTTATCTCAAAGAAATGTATTCCCAGCCGGTTGAACATTTTTGCCTCCGCATATGCAATTGCGTGATCGCCGAGATTTGCATGCTCTGGGGTAAAGACTAAGAAAACTGGTTGTGAATGGAATGCTTTGTATAGAGCTATAGGAGTGGCCAGTTTCCAGCAACAAGAAATTTTTCCTTTAACATAGGATGCTCCACAATATATCTTTTTCAAAAAAGCATTGCGAAAGAAGATATCATGAATCTTTTGCTTTATTCCCACGGAGTGCACCTCGGATCTTTTGTGTTCTTACTAAAATGGGACTAATATACCGTAGAAAGAAACCAGTCTTTAAGTAAAATCTGAAATATTGATGATGAATAACCAAACCCATGAGATACCGGGTATTTTTCTTTTGTGCCAAATACTTATTGCTTTCCCACCCCGGAAAAACAGTTTTGCTGTAATGGTAAGCTTTCTCCATATCTTGTCTATCGTAATCATAACCAAAGAATCGAAACGCAGAATAGTAGAGCACATGAAGAATACAATTCCACTCCAGCTCATCATGAAACTCTGTCAGCAATCCATATGTTTTGTAGTACTGAAGCGTACTGTCAAATGCGGTAATGATCTCCAGCATCCGTGCCGTGTTTTGGCTATGTGTAATGCTTGCCTCGTGCTGAACATAGTAGTATAGCGGTTTTTTCAGATATCCCAAGCGATTGGTGCACGGTACCAATTTTAAGACCGTTGCCAAATCCTCATACCACATCCGTTCCGGAAAAAGAATTGCGTGCGCCGTATATAGAGAACGCCGATATACTTTCAGGCACGCTGTAGGCTCCAGCAGCAGGAACTGCTTTTTACTAAGTGTGGTGTACTCATCAGGAATATCAGCAACGGTAGCTACCTGCAGAATCTTGCCAGACGTGTTTACCATATTGCAATCGAACGCTAGGATATCCAAGTTATATTCCTGAAGATAGGAATCGATTTCCTCCAACATATTAGACGGAATATAATCATCACTGTCCAGGAAAACCAAAAATTCTCCTGCCGCGTGCTGAATTCCTGTGTTCCTGGCTCCGCCCAATCCTCTGTTTTCTTGGTCTATAACTCTAATCTTGGTATTTGCGGTTTCATATTGTGACAAAATCGTGCGCGAACTATCTGTAGAACCATCGTTGACGACAACAATTTCATAGTCGCTAAATGACTGATTCAACGCCGAATCCAAGCACTTCTCTAAGAAGCGCTCCACATTGTATACAGGGATCACAATTGAAAATCTCATTTAGGTATTCCTCACAAATGGTCTATGCCTTGCGTTTGAGGCGTGTTGCAAATTTATCCTTCAACATGCGTGCCGCTCCGAGAAGATAGTGGAACTCGCCATTTTTTCTAAAAGTTAAAATAAAAAGCACATTGGGAACAATTATACAAATCAGGCACTCGATAACAATCCTCGGAACCAAAGGGAGTCTTACCATTTGACACATGGCATAACACAAGCCGCAAGTAACGACAAGGAGACCGGCGTAGAGCAGATATCTTGCTATATACGAAGCAAAGTTCAGGTGAAATCCATGCTTAAATATCACAAACGGCTCATACCAAGTATTCGTAAACGCACGGGCAAGTGCCGTCGCCAGGAAAATACCAAACACGCCCCAAAGTTGTCCCAATAGGATGTCTCCAATCAGATTCAGAGCTGCTGTAAAAAGCAGAATGTATTGCCCATAGCGGAATAAGCCCATTGTTGATTTATAAAGTCCTACTACACACTGCATACCAAGCATGTAGAAGTTAATTGCCAAAATAATTGGGATCTTTAGTCCCATCACATATGTACTGCCGAAAAAAAGCGCAATCACATCATTAGACAGGCAAACAATGCCAATGGCAGCCCATCCATACAACCAGAAGTTTGCCAAATTCAGTGTCTTGAAGACATGATACTTATGCTCGTCGTCACCTACCGCATTGAGATTGCCGAGGCTGGCTGATAAACTGGTAAAGACCTGATTGGCGAGAGATGTGATGGTATTGGTGATCAAGGAGTAGTTGGAAACAACACCGGTCGTTATCAAACCGTTGAAGTAGGTAATAACAATGTTGTCGGTATTATTTACCAAAATCCCACTCAGCTTTGTAACCGTCAGTGCCTTGATGTTTTTGGCCAGAGATCGGATCTCCGTCTTTGACAGCTTTTCAGCATTTTTATCGGCAATATAGGGATATCTCTTTTTTGCCGCCGCCGAAATCAGAATATTTGTCACCAAAACAAAGACAACCTGCAAAATCAGGTATACCATATAGTCCTTCAGCAGGACTAGGGCCAGAATCTGTGCAAGATTCTGCACGATCACAACGCCATAGCTGATAGCAAGAACGATGTAGTTTTCCTGATGTGCAATCAGGATGGAGCTCCTGTAGCTATAGAAGTAGCTGCTGACTGTACTGAATAAGAAAATAAGATATAGTACCGTAATATTTTCGGAAATATTCGGTGGATTCTTAATCAGCAAATCCAGAAATGGTATCAGCAGCAAGCCCAGCGCAGCAATGACAGCGCCGATCACCTTATAGGCCGTACTATATACCTTCATGTAGGAGGCGATTTTTTTCTGATCATCCTCTGCTACGGGCCGGTATAAGGCATAGATCATCGCCGTGCCAACACCGAGTTCGGCAAGAGACAGCATGGACAGGATATTAGAAAATAGCCCGTTGATACCAAGATACTCTGCATTCAGGTGATGCACAAAAACGATTCGGCAGACAAAGCTGAGAAGGATGTTCAAGGCATATCCGCCTAGGCTTGCAGCCATATTAATGATTGAATATTCTGTCCTTGAGCGGTTTGCCATAAGAACTCTCCAGTATCACTAACTATCAATTATTCCCTCAATTTGCTTGAGATTGCGCTCTATATCAAACATATTTCTTCTTACATATGATAGACCTTTATATTTTTCAAGCAAATCACTATTGGATATAATTTCCTTCAACCCAAGATAGATACCTTTAGTCGAGTTTTCTGTTAATATGCCGTATGCCCCGGCTCCAATAAGTTCACTTGGGCCCGAACAATCTGTTGTAACTATGGCAAGCCCCAGAACAATGCCCTCTGCAACAACCAAACTGTAACCTTCTGCTCTTGAGGAACATACCAATATATCGCCTGACTTCATTAAAGGATACGGGTTTTTCAAATATCCATATAGCCGTACATTTTTTTCCAGCCCGTGCTCTAAAATAAATTGTTGTAATTCAGAATTGCATGGGCCGTCTCCGATAATGTGAATGACAAATTGCAATCCATCAGCTTTCAAGGCTATCGCGGCTTCTAATAGTCGGTCAAATCCTTTTTGCTCAACAAGTCGGCCCACTGCAACAATATGTGTCACAGCTTTGTCAAATTGGTATGTCACATCTTCGGCTTTGGACATAATATACTTAACATCTATCGGATTATAATGTGTACAGACTTTCGATGGCATTACCGAATACTTATGCAAAAAGGCCTTCCTCGTTGCTTCTGACACGCAAAGTATCTTGTCGAAAGCCTCATAATGCGCCCGTTCATCTTCAACACTTTGATATAGAAAATCTGTCCAGGGATTCTGCTGGAGATCTATGTGAACCCACGCATATTTCTTCGATTGCCGATTGGTTGAGCCCGAGATGATCTTTGTACTTTCTCCCTCAATAAATGCAATTTCAACATCATACTTTTCGTGGAAAAACAACGTATAAAATAATTTAGACGGAACAATGGTGAAAAGCTTGCCCTTTACCTTCCCTGCAAATTCACGGACTCGACGCCACAGAGCGTTCTTTCCTGCATACCGGTCAAAAACCACTTTATAGTGGATCTGGGATGGGTAGTCCAATTCCGCGATATTCTCCCGGTGCATAGAATACAGTGTAACATCGTATTTGCGATAGTCCAGATTAGCAAGCAGCGTCTGCAAAACCTTCTCCGCGCCGCCGCCATTCAGACTATTTATCATAAACATAACCTTTTTCATCGCAGCCCCAACTCATCATAAGGATGACAATATATTGTCGATTTCAGCGATTCGCATGCTCATGCTGAAGTCCTGCCCTCGCTTTTTTGCAGCTTGCGTATACTGTGCCAGATCGAACTGGCCGGACACCAGCTTTTCCATAAGGTCATATAGCGCTTCATCGGTGTTCGGAACGATCACTCCACTATGAGAATCGCCAATCAGCTCCTGCATCCCGGCGCACTCTACGGTAAAGACAGGTTTCCCCAAAATCAAGCTCTCTGTCGCCGCGGTACTAAACCCTTCGGCATAAGAAGAGCAGATAAACGCATCACACTGATTCAGACACTTGTATGGGTTCTTGTGAAAGCCTAAGAGCTTGATTACATCCCCCAAATCGTTTTCATGGACATATTGTTCGAGTTCTGCTTGTTGAGAGCCTTTCCCGATGATCCACAGTGTGAAACGATAGCCTTCATCACGCAGTCGTTTTGCACACTTCAACAGACGAGGATACCCCTTCTGTTGCTCAAGCCGACCGACCGTTCCAAGCAATAATCCGTTTTCCGGACGCTGCACAGATAACGCTTCTCCTGCTTGCTGCAGGATATACTTTTCATCAACCGGGTTGTACTGTACACATACGCTTGCGTCAGAAAAAAGCTTCTGCTCAAATGCCTCTTTTACACTTTCAGATACGCAGAGGATGCGGTTAAAGCGCTTATATGCGGCACGCTGCTCATCCAAATCCGAATAGTATTTGTCCGCATAAGAATTTTGAGAAAGATCAGTATGTACCCATGCGATCTTCTTACTCTTGCTATTAGGGGAGGCGGCAATGATCTTGGTCGCGAATCCTTCAATGAAGGCTATCTCGATGTCATAATGCTCCCTGAAAAAGTGCTTATAGACAACCTTGGCGGGAAGACCATAAATCAGCTTTATTCTTGCCCAAAACAGCACCTGTTTGATGCCACCAGCACGATAATCAGCCGTTTTAAGAAAGGAGCGATACCGGCATACTGGGGCTATGCACTTCTCATATATATCCCCATCTGTTACTGTGCATACGGTAATATCATATTTTGTTTTATCAAGATGGCATACAATATCGGTAAGCACCTTTTCGGCCCCGCCGCCAGCCAAGCTTTCTAAGAAGAATAGAATCTTTTTCATATTATCTACCGATTGCTTTCCGCCTTCTACGCCATAGCCGCCCCAGTTTTGCTTTTATCTGTGTGCGCTTCGGCAGCCAGCTCATCGAATACCAGTGGATCGAGTATGTATTCTCTGTCTTGTTCAACTTGCCGGTTGTACTGTCCAGTGGATTAAAGTAATCTGCCGGGTAAACGTGGATCCCCGCAACAACCTGCTCTTGCCCGTTACGGACAAGGCCAAAACGTTCCATCACATCGCTGTTCAGATGTGGACAACCCACGGCGTTCATCGTTCCGTCTGCATTGGTAAAATGCAGCTTATTATATTCTTCAATCATGGTCTGCACAACGGGCTGGTGCGGCACAGCCGCCATGACCTGCCCACTGTTGACAAACTGGTCATTCTCAAACCCGATGAATCCCTCATCATCCATCAGCGGTGAAATATCCCGCACGACCTCCACATCGGTGTCGAAGTACACGCCGCCGTACTGCTCCAGCACGATCAGGCGCATCACATCGGACACGAAGGCATACTTCTTCGCGGCGTAAGCCTCCGCCATGAAGGGCATAGCGAGATAGTCACAGTTGTCCTCGTTCCATTCGCGAATCTCAAAATCCGGGCAGAACTTGCGCCAACTGGCGATACACTTCTTTGCCAGCTCCGGCTTTTCGCCATGGCCAAACCAGCAGTAGTGGATGATCTTTGGGATCATGGGTTCACCTCACGAGCTTCAAAATCGGCTTACAAAGCCGTTTGATTCCATAGGACGCCGCAAGAGACAGCGCCAGCAAAAACAGGAAAACAGGGATTGGATACTTGGCGCGAAATGCAAGTCCGCCAAACAGGCTGCCGTAGAAGAACATATGGACAAGCCAGATGTTCGTAGAGTGCTCACCAAAGTAGCACAGCACATCAGTTGTCCACTTTGGAATTGGGCAGATGCAGAGCAGTACGATTGTTACGGTAGCTGTGATAAATGCCACAAAAAGCGGCGGCACGATGCCGTGTGCAACGATCATACACACGAAGATAATTAGCGTAATGATCTGCATGGTTCTTCTCCCAATAGCAGCGGTCTGCTGCCGCAGCAGAGAAATGACCTGCTTTTTGCAAAACAGCATTCCGATCATGTAGGGGAAATATGACGTTCCCAGCAGCCCGATGTGCGTGATGAGCCACGAAAGCACCATCGAGTCGCACGCGCCCCAGCCCCAGAAACGGATACCATAGCCAACAGTGTAAAATCCAAAGGTCAGCAGCATCACCAGCCACGCTGGACAGCGCTCCGCGAAGCTCCGGGAAAGCGGCTGCAAGGCAACCAGCAATATGTAGGTATTGGCATACCACCATGCGCCGTTGTAGCTATTCTGTATGGTCAGGCAGTTCAAGGCAAATTTCGTTAAGCTTCCAGGAATCTCCGCGTTTCCGGCAAGCAAGCCAATCAGCGAAAACACCGTCGCAATCACCCAAAAAGGTATGAAAAAGTGCACGAGATGCTTCCAGCGCTTCTTGATCTCAGCCTCGGATGATTGCATATAGTGCGCGTATCCGCTTACAAAGCAGTAAACAGCTACGCAAATATCGCCAAACAGCGCAAAGTAGTAAATCAGCGGCGTGCCGCCGATCCACAGCAATGGGGCATATGGCAAGTTTTCCCTGCGGCAAAAGAGATGCAGCATCAACATGGAGAGGATCGCCACACCCTTGAGCATTTTTGAATCGCGCTTTGTAATGTCCATCATTCACTCCATCAGCGCGTAGATCTTCTCGACCTCTGCGCTGTTCGTATAATCTCTCTTTGCGCAGTTCTCCGACAGCTGCTGCATCCGGGTGGGGTCGCGCAGCAACGCGGCAATTCCGGCGGCGCAGCCTGCATTGTCCATGGGGACGATCACGCCGTCCACCCCGTCCTCCAGCTGGCTGCCGGAGGTGGCGTAGTTGGTGATAACGACGGGCTTTCCAAGAAGCTGCGCTTCCCGCACAGTGACAGACTTGCCCTCATAGCGGGAGGGCTGCACATACAGGTCGCAGGCGTGCATATAGGGGTAGGGGTTGTCCTTTTTGCCGAGGATGATGACGCGCTCCTGCATACCGGCTTCGTCGATTTTCTGACGGATCAGCGGCTCATCGCCGCCATAGCCGATGAGATACCACTTCACGTCAAGGCCGCCCGCAACCAGACGGCGGCAGATATCCGGCACATTGTCGAAATTCTTCGCCTCGCAGAAGCGGCCAACGGAGAGCAGGGATATTCCGTCACCCGCAGGCATATCGGTCTGAGGCATTGTCGCTTGCTTGCACGTCAGCTCTCGGGGCAGGATGTTCTCCACTGTCCGGACCTTCTGCGCCAGCTCCGGGAAGACGCTCTGAAAGCTCTCGGAGGCCCGCTCGGACACACCGCAGATGGCATCATAGCCTTCCCACATGGCAAGCTCCGCCGAGCGGTCAAAGGTCAGCGCCGTGTAGTCCGTGTGGATCCACGCCGCGTATTTCTTTGCATTCACCCGTTCCCGCGCAAAATAATGCGGCGTCAGAAAGCTGATGGCAAGATCATAGGTCTTGCCGGAGATCGGCGGCATAGAGTTCAGCGTGTACTTATGGCTATACGTCAGCGCTGCAATAGAAGGCTTGTCACTGGAATGCTGCTTATCAAAGCGCCGTGCCGCAAGCTTTCCTTTCAGCCGCCCGCGCAGCACGCCCAGTTGTCCGCTCTTGACGAGCGACGCCATGGGCACAGCCAGCGAGGCGTACTGCGGAATTTCCGGCAGGAGCTTTGCCTTGGGGCTCAGATACGGCATCAGTTCGCCGCTGTGCCGCATCAGAAAGAGGTCAACGTCATAGCGGTCGTAGTCGATGGAATCCAGCAAGCCCAGAAGGCTGCGTTCCACTCCGCCAAGCTCCATAGCCTGTGAGAAGATGAGAATGGATGGTTTCATGTGATAGATAACGCTCCTAAACAATCAAGCGCTTTATTGCTTTTTTTAACGCTTTTCTATGTACTTCTTCTGCAATCAGACTATAGATTTCGTTATACTCGCAATTCGCAGCCAATTCTTTGAATTCATGGATTCCAGAGTGATCTTTCTGACTATACGAAAGCGCTTGTCTAATTTCATATACATTGCAGCAACGTTCAATCTCTGCAAGCACGGGCTCCTTCTCACCTTTTACATGCTCAAAATACATTTCAAGCCAAGTGGCAAGTTCGTTCTTTAGTTCTACATCAGTCGTATAGCGCAGGTGATCATCTAAGCCTTCGTTTTGAATAATTTCATATTTGAAATTGTACAGAGCAATGCAGTCTGAGAAAAAACTCGGCATAAATGAGCTCGTTCCGCCCCCCATACGATAATTGTATACAACATCTGACAATGTGGTGATTCTCTGAGCTAGCAATGTTGCGCGAAGGTTAAATGCAATGTCTTCTTGAAAAAATTTAATGGGTGGATAAGGTAGGGAAATAGTTTGCTTCAAAATCGAATTTCTGTAGAGCTTTCCAGGCATATATCCGGGATAATTTGTTATCCCAAAGAAAGACGGTATAATGGAACCTTCAATTTGTTCCTTATCGTATGTCTTTCTTTCTGTAAGTATAGGAGGAAAGCTCTTAGGGGCCGGAATGATGTGTGCAAAAAAGCGACGGTTGTTAGCACACACAATGTCAGACTTGCTTTCAACAATGCAGTCATACATTTTCTGAATCGCATCTCGCGAAAGATAGTCGTCTGCATCGCAAAAAGTACAGTATCCGCTTTCGGGTAATAACGCAATTCCAGCAAATCTCGCAGATATAACCCCTCCATTGGGCTTGTGAACAACATGAATTCTTTCGTCCAGCGAAGCATAATGGTCGCACATTTTCCCGCTCACATCTGTCGCTCCATCGTCTACAAGAATGATAGAAATATTAGAAAAAGTTTGCGAGATTATAGCCCGAACGCACCGAGCCAAAGTCTTTTGTGCATTATAAATAGGTACAATAATCGAGACATCTGCTGCATGCGCATGGTTATGTGGAGCGATTTTCATAACAACCATCACCTTCCATTTGATTGCTTTCTCCTGATATATCCGGTCAGTACCCATCCTGCTGGTGTACACAGCACCGTCAGCAGTTTGCGGGGTGATTCCTTGATATAATTATGATTCCCAGCAATCTGGCTGCTGGAGCAGTAGTGAATGATATTCTTGAGCCGATACTGCCACGTTAGCCCCGGCACTTCCATAATTGCCCGCCGGAGTTCAGCAAAGCTGCGGGGACTGTTGACGTATTGCTTCCAGATATTCGCCGTCATACCGTCGGGCTGGTATTCCACCAAGCAAAGGCATTGGTTGACAGGATGAAACCGATACTGTCTGGACAGCTTAATGATCAAGTAATGTGGATTAAAGTTTTTCTCGCCAGCAAACACAGGCATCGGAGCTACGGTGCGCAACAAGTCATTGCGCACAACATATTTTTTATCTCCCATACCCGGAGCACAAAGCAGAGATGCCGCGTTGATCAGCTCACTGTCCGGCAGCCTTTTACCGATCAGGTTTCCGTTCTGATCCACATCCAAACCAACCAGTCCCGCCGCGCCACTGTCCTTAACCTTTTGCCATTCAGCGAGAATACGCTCTATTGCATCCTCTGGCATAGAATCGTCAGAATCGATACAAACTGATAGTTCCGTTTCCATGTTGGCGATGGCGGTATTGTATCCTGTGTGCAGGCCTCCATTCTCTTTATAGATATAGCGAATGGAATACCCATTTTCGCGTTCCTGCCATGCTGCAACGAGTTCCTTTGTATGGTCTGTCGAGCCATCGTCGATGATTAGCCACTCGAAGTCCTTACAACTTTGACGATTCAGGCTCTCATAGCACTTAGGTAAGATATAGGCGCGGTTATAGGTCGGAGTAAAAACAGTTATCTTTGGCATTGTTACATTCAAGTCCCTTACTTATCTAATGAAGGCAATCTTTCCGTCTGTAGCGGCAAGAATTTTCCGCTTCTTGCTCTCGTCAAGACCATAACCCATACGGTACTCATCACCAAACGTGTTTTCCGCGTCCATTTGAGATTCAAATCGTGCGACATATTCGTCCACACCGCAAATTTCCTTGGCTGGAACACCGGCAACGACCGTCCTTGCAGGTACGTCATGCGTAACAATACTGCCCGCACCAATCACAGCATAGTCGCCGATGGTAACGCCTGGTAGAATTGTTGCATTAGCCCCAATAAAGATGTGGTCGCCAATATGTACTTGACCAATTTTGGTGTATCCAAGGGCTTTCTTTGTGCTGGCATCATGTGCCATAACCGTCACGCGGATACTCATCGTTACATCATTGCCAATCGTAATCAGAAAGCAATGTGATGGATCAAGGAAGCAGCCTTGCTGACGGTTGAAGTTCTCGCCAACCTTCATTCCACGTTTTATTAATGTTTCGGTCGGAACCTCTCGGTTCAGTAGCATCAGAATTTTTCTTAGGAAACTCATTCTGCGGCCTCCAAATAGAACTCCTGTAGTTTTACCGCCTCGGCGGTAATATCGAAGCCATGAGCGGCAATTTCGGCTCGGCGGTCAGTTCGAGGAGTATCTCGTTTTTCAAGAAGTTTCTCCGACCAAGTCTCTGCCCCTGCCGACAGCGGCAGGGTATCTACCAAGCCTTCTGTGATGATACATTCAGGCGGAACCTTATCTGAGATCAGACAAGGCAAGCCAGCAGTCTGTGCTTCTACCATTGTCACAGGCAGGCCCTCATACAGCGACGGAAATACGAACACGTCCATCGCCTGCATCAGATCCGCTACATCGCCGCGGACACCAAGAAAGCGGACGTGCTTTGCAATGCCTAGCACTTGCGCCTCGGCCTGAATCTTCGGCATATCTTCTCCGCCGCCGACCAGCAAAAGGACTGCGTTGGGCTCTTTTTTTAGCAGCGCGGTAAAGATATCAAGGAGGAATGGGTGGTTTTTCTGCGGATTAAACCGGCCAACATGACCGATGATTAGTTCATCTCTGAGGTCAAGCTTCTGCCGCATCTCTATGCGTTTTTCCGGATCGTAGGTATAGGCTGCCGCGTCAATGGCGTTGTTGATGATTTGATATGGCGCTCCGCTGAACATCCAACCGCCCGCATTCTTCCCACAGGCAAAGAGATTTGTAGCATACTGCGGAATGCTGCGGCGATACCAAAGCTTAATTGGATATTTTAGGTTCTTGTCCTGATTCGCATTATGGCTATGGGCGATTCGCACCGGGACATTATGCTGTGCAGCGACCTTCAAGATTACTGAACTTAGGCAATCCTGATGTACATGAACGACGTTGTATTCCGGGTGTTCATCAAAAAAGCAATTTAAGGCAGACAAATAGTTTTTACTCCACGGCACCAAGCGCGGCAAACGATAGATTCTTCCGCCAAGGGATTCGATTTCGTCGTCAAATGCTGCCCGTTCCTGGCGGTGCACCAGGAAATCAAACTGCACCTTTTCACGGTCAATGTGGCGGTAGTAATTCATAATCATGGATTCCAAACCGCCGCGCTCCATGTGGGTAACGACTTGTAAAACACGAACCGGAGCCATCCTTTATCCTCCTAACTGCGCAAGATATTCCGCTATGCTCAACCGTGCAAAGCCTTCGTCAAAAGGTTGATTAATCACATTAGCATAGTAAAAATACGCAATATACCCCACTACCATCAATATCGTTAATATCTTTCCATCTTTTCCACCGATTTTTTTAAGCATCCACGGGAGTGCCAGTGATTGAAAAATCAAAAAGTAGTTAGCAAGCCGTCCGAAGTAGTTAGCCGTACCAAACAGGCCCACGAACATGATGGCACCATTGAGCATTGTTAGATTTACCGTGAGATTTTCCGCCTTGGAAGTGTTCACAAACAGCTTCTTGCGGTAGAGGAATGACAGCACTAACGGCACATTACACACCAGTACGCGGAAGATGTTGACCCCTTCGCCCGTGAACGATGAAACGGTGTATTCCTCGCCAAGCAAGGCCGTAATACTGACAACGGTACCGACTAGTGGGCGGAGTAAGAAACCCGCTGCAAGGAAGATCGCCAGCATCCAATACGTCCACTTCGTCCACGGACGAAACTCCATAAACGGCACCAGCAAATACATCAGTGCATAGGGGTGGATTAGTGTTGCAACCAGAATGCTTGCGGCAAATAGAATCCATTTCTTTTTGAGAGCAAAGATCACCGCGATGACCGCGATACCCACCGCCGCCGCCTGCTTTATACCCGCAAAGGCAAAAGTATAGCAACCTGTGGTAAACAGCAGAAAAACCGTTAGTGGGTAGTTCGCGGAATAACTGTGCAGGAACACCACATAGCAGCCCACTGTCAGGACAGCCCAGAACATCAGAAAATTCTGCGTGGATATGCCATGCATTTTTAATTGATAGTTAATCCAGTTAAAAAGAGGATTTGCCCCCACACTCTTGTCGGTTGCATCCCATGAGTTTTCTGTAATCAGTTCATATGCATGACGATATGCGTATGTATCATTACAATGCGTCCGTAATCCTGCAAAGCCCGCCAGCAGGACAACAATCAATATGGTGCAGAAAATCAGCCGATTCCGCCGATTAGTATTCACCGTCCCCAGCGTAACATGATCCGAGCACCATGCCAGTGCGACGGTTATAAGCATGAGGATGACTAAATCTTGCATTTCATATCTCCAAGTGTTTAATCGTTTTCTCAACAACGACGGCCTTGCTAAATTTCTGCTCCATTCGCTCTCGGCCGCGGCGGCCCAGTTCACCCCGCCAGCTCTCCGGCAGCTCCACAAACCGCCGCATAGCCTCATACAGCGCGTCCGCGTCCTTCGCTGGGCACAGATATCCGCTGACGCCGTTCTCTACCGCCTCGCGGCAGCCAGGGATGTCACTGGTTATGAGCGGTCTCCCGGAGGCGGCAGCCTCCAGCAGCACATTGGACATACCCTCGTGATACGACGGCAGCACCACACAGCTTGCCATGGCGTAAAAGCGCTTCATATCCGACTTATAGCCGTGATACTTGACCACACCAGCCTTTTCCAGTTCACCAATACGGGGTTTATATTCCTCTTCAAATGAGCCGACGATATGGAACTCCACGCCGTCGCCATATTCCTGCTTCATCCGCTTTGCGGCGGTAAACAGCTCGTCCACGCCCTTTTCGTGCATGACGCGACCCACAAAGAGAAAGCGCACCGCCCCCTCCTGTGGGTAGGGCTGATAGGGATAATCTTCTAAATTGACGCCCGCGCCGTTCAGCACCACGTCGCGCCCCTTCGGCACAACGCCGGTGGCAGCGAGGGTGTCCCGATTCCCGGCATTCTCAAAAAAAACGACCCTCGCACCCTTTAACGCCGGTTTGTAGAGCGCCAGCACAAACTTCTTGAGCCAGCCGCCGTTTTCGATGGCGCTGCCAAGTCCCGTGATGTTCACGGCATAGGGAATGTGCGCCATCCGGCAGGCAACGCCGCCGTAGATGTTGGGCTTGATGGTATAGGTTAGAACAAGGTCGGGCTTGACTTCTTTCAGGATCGCCCGATATTGGTGAAAGAGCTTGCTGTCATGAAGCGGATTCATGCCCCGCCGGTCGATGGGAAGTTCAATCACGCGGTCAGCCAAATGCAGAAGCTCGTCCCAGCGGTCATTGTGCGGAACGGCAACTGTAACGCTGGCATACTTTTTTAGTTCTGAGATCAAGTCCTTGCGGAAATCGTAAAGGCCGCCGCTGTGATTAGCCAGTATTGCAATTTGCTTTTTCATCGTCCCTCATCCAACGCAAGTGTTTTAAGCTCGTTGTACTTCATCATAACAACATCGCTTCTATATTCCCCCACGGAGGGGACATTTTGCTGCCCGCTCAGGTTATTCACAATCATCTGCGGCGTTTTTACGCCGCATTCATAGGCGTGCGGATAACCGCCTCCAAAACGCGGATTGACCTCGGAAATATAATACGCATCCCCGATTTTAAAGATATCCATATCGATCTGCGCACGATACCCACTCTCTTCAACAAAACGTGAAATCAGCGCAAACAGCGTTTCATCCTTAAAGGAGATCGCCTTATCCGTCTCTCCGGCCCGCATCACCAATTTGTTCTTCGTAAAGGCGGCAACAACATGGCCGGAAAGCATATCCGTGTAAACATCCGCGCCGATTTCCTGCCCGTTCAGGAACTCCTGAATGATCATGTCAGGCTGGTGCTGAAAGAGAAATGCTGCCGTTTCCATATCCTCCGCCTTGGAGATATGCAGACTTGCACTGCCAAAGCGCGGCTTCACAAAAACCGGGAACGTCACCTCACCATCAGCCAGCGCCTGTTGAAATGCCGAAAACTGCACATAGGTTTTCGCGCAGCGGTAGCCGTGCTCCGTCAGCCAGTTATACATCGCCCATTTGTCCAGTGCCATCTCGCACAGCTCATAGGACGAACCAATGACCGTCGTACCAACGGCTTCAAAATCCTTCTTGTGCTGCGCCAGAAGCGACAGTTCTGGGTCAATCAGTGACAAAACGCCATCGATGCGTTCGTTTTTGCAAATCGTTATGATCTCATCAATATAACCGGGTTCGGTCATTCGAGGAACGATATAATACGAGTCCGCATCATAAAGTGCAGGCGCATATTGGCTGCAATCCGTTGCGATTACTTTCCCCTGAGCGCCAACAGCATCTTTAAAATACTGAACGACCTTGTTTCTCGTTCCACAGCTCAAAATCAAAATACGCATAATAATCACTCCGCTTTTTCGCAAACACAGCTTCTGATCTTCGCAAGGTTTCCTTCTCCACTTTGGGTGTTGACCTGCACACCCGACCTGTTCAGCACCTTACCAACGGTATGAAACAGGATTTTGATATCCTCGCAGAAGCTTATGCGCTGCACATACTCCAAATCATATGCGAACTTCTGTTCCCATGTCAGCGTGTTTCTTCCGTTTATCTGAGCAAGACCAGTTAATCCAGGACGTACATCATGCCGATGGCGCTCATTCTCCGTGTAATATGGCAAGTATTCGACCAGCAGCGGTCTTGGCCCCACGATGCTCATCTTGCCGCGGAAGATGTCCCACAACTCCGGCAGCTCGTCGATGCTCAGAGAGCGCAGCTTCTTTCCAAAGCCCGTCAGCCGTTCCTTGTCCGGCAGCAGATTGCCGGTTTCATCCCGCGCGTCGCTCATGCTGCGGAACTTGTGGAGCTTGAAAATCTTTTCACCTTTTCCCGGACGCTCCTGACAGAAGATTACAGGGCTTCCGAGCTTCACGCGCACAAGAATCGCCGTCACCACCAGCAGCGGCGACAGGACGATCAGCGCGCACCCGGACAGTACAACGTCCAGCAGGCGCTTGATGTATTTTTCATAAAACCCAGCCTTATGCCGCATCAGAACATCCCCCGAATGACCTCGCACACGCGGTCCACATCGTCCATGCTCATCTTCGTATCGCTGGGCAGGCATACGCCGCGTGCAAAGAGATCGTCGCCCACCGGCGCATCGCTGACGCTGACAAAGGGGCAGCCTGCGAAGACCGGCTGCAAATGCATGGGCTTCCAGAGGTAGCGTCCCTCGATGCCAGCCTCATTCAGCTTTGCCAGCATCTCACCGGGCGTCACGCCGCAGCCCTCGTCCAGCAGAGCGACGGACAGCCAGCGGTTCGGCTCGGCGCAGTCCAGCTTCGGCTGCATGGTCAGCGGCAGACCTTTCAGGTTTTCAGAGTAGCGGGCGAAGATCGTCCGCTTCTGCTCCACGCGCAGCGGCAGCACCTTCATCTGCCCGCGCCCAATGCCCGCGCAGATGTTGCTCATGCGGTAGTTGTAGCCGATTTCCTCGTGCTGGTACCACGGTGCGTTCTCGCGGGCCTGCGTTGCCAGCTTCAGGGCATGTTTGGCTTCCTCTTCCGTCCGGCACAGCAGCATCCCGCCGCCGGAGGTGGTAATGATCTTGTTGCCATTGAAGGACAGGCCTCCGAACTCACCGAAGGTGCCGCACTTCTGTCCGTTGTATGTGGAACCAAGCGCCTCGGCTGCGTCCTCGATCAAGGAAACGTCATGCTCGCGGCAGATGGCGGTGATCTCGTCCAGCTTCGCGGGGTTGCCGTACAGGTGGACAACGACCACGGCTTTGGGCGTGCCGTGCAGTGCAAACGCGCGGCGCAGAGCGGCAGGATCCATGTTCCACGTCTCCCGCTCGGAGTCGATGAACACCGGCTTCGCGCCGCGGTAGGCCACGGGATTGGCGGAGGCGGAGAAGGTCAGGCTCTGGCAAAAGACCGTGTCGCCCGCCTGCACGCCCGCGAGGATCATGGCGAGGTGCAGTGCCGCCGTACCGGCAGAGAGGGCGACGGGATATCCCTCGCCCATAAATTCGCCAATGGCCTTTTCAAATTCGTTGACGTTCTCGCCCAGCGGCGCGATCCAGTTTTTCTGAAATGCGTCATGAATATATTCCAGTTCATAGCCCTCGTCCGACATATGCGGGCTGGCCAGCAAAAGTCGTTTATCCATGTTCTTCTCCTATGTTTTTCGTCCACCGGATGCCCAAATATGCTTCGGTCGGGCGTATTCGCTGCGTTTAAAAGCGCGACAAAGCCGCGTCATTCCTTTTTGCCGCTGTGACATGCAGAAATGCGCAAGTTTATCGATCCATGTATATCGCCGTCTCCCACCCGAAAAACGTTGGGATTAAGCCATTTTTATTACTTAATTATACTACATATGGATAAAAAACGCAATGCCTAACATAAGTGAAAAAGTGTGCTGGTTTGTCAATGAATCAGCACGCTTTTCCTCGTTCAGCAGATCATTTTCCGGTTGCACATGTTCGATTCATGTGATACAATGTTATTCAATAAAGCAAGTGCGAAATTTGCTGCGAGTGGTAACACGGCGAAGACAGTATGGCTTGCTTGGAATGAAGGGTATCAGATGAAAGAATCGGGGAACAACGCAATCCAGCTTTTCGAGGATCAGAAGATCCACGTGGCGTGGGGTGCGGAACGGGAGGAATGGTACTTCTCCGTGCAGGACGTTGTAGCGATCCTGTCGGAAAGCACCGATCCCAAGCAGTACATCAAGAAGATGCGCGCCCGCGATCCGCAGTTGTCGGCCAACTGGGGTACAATTTGTACCCCGGTTCAAATGCTCGCCGCGGACGGCAAACAGAGAAAGGTGCAGGCCGCCAATACCGAGGGCATCCTGCGCATCGTCCAGTCCGTTCCTTCCAAGAAGGCCGACCCCTTCAAGGCGTGGCTGGCGATGGTTGGCCGGGAGCGAATCGAGGAAACCATCGACCCGGAGCAGGCCATTGACCGCGCACTGGAGACCTATCTCAAAAAGGGCTACTCCGAGGAATGGGTACACCAGCGGCTGCTGGCAATCCGCATCCGCAACGAGCTGACAGACGAGTGGCGCAAACGCGGTGTGCAGAAGGGCAAGGAATACGCCATCCTCACGGACGAGATCACCCGCGCGTGGTCGGGCATGAACACGCGGTAGTACAAGAACCTCAAGGGGCTGAAAAAGGAAAATCTCCGCGATAATATGAGCGATCTGGAGATGGTCCTGACCATGCTGGCCGAGGCCTTCACCACCGACATTGCAAAAGTGGAACAGCCGCAGGGCTTCGATGAAAACCAGCAGGTCGCCCGCCGCGGCGGCAATGTCGCGGGCGTCGCCCGCAAGGCGCTGGAAGCAGAGACAGGCAAGCCGGTCGTCACCGCGCAGAGCGCCGAGAGCTTCCGCCAGCTCGTCACCGACATTGTAACAGACGCGGCGCAGCATCGACCACTACAACCTCGATGCTATCATCGCCGTCGGCTACCGCGTGAACTCCAAAAAAGCAACCCGCTTCCGCCAGTGGGCGACGCGGACACTGAAAGAGTACATCCAGAAGGGCTTTGTGCTGAATGACGAGCTGATGAAAAATGGCCGTCCGTTCGGCAAGGATTACTTCGACGAGCTGCTGGAGCGCATCCGCGAGATTCGCGCCAGCGAGCGCCGCGCTGATAACCGCCGATGTCTTCGAGCAGTGCAGCTATGACTACGACAAAAACAGCGAGACCACAAAGGCCTTCTATGCCTTCGTACAGAACAATCTGCACTATGCCGTCACCGGAAAGACTGCCGCTGAACTGGTCTCGGAGCGGGCCACGCTGGACAGCCCCACCATGGGCCTGACCACATGGAAGGGCGCGCCGGATGGAAAGATTCTCAAAAGCGACACGCTGGCGGCGAAGAACTATCTGAACGAAAAGGAGATGTCCCGCCTGAACCGGCTGGTGACCATGTTCATCGACTACGCCGAGCTGATGGCGGAGGACGAACAGCTCATGTCCATGCAGGACTGGCTGGACGAGACTGACCGGTTTCTGACCAACAACCGCCGCAAGGTGCTGGACGGCAAGGGAGGTATCTCCCGGGAAGCGGCAGCCAAGAAGGTCGGCGCAATCTACGATGAATTCCGCAAAAAGCAGGACGCTGAATACATCTCCGACTTCGACCGGGAGATGGCAAAATATCTGAAAGGCGGTGAGCCAAATTGATCGAACGTTTTGACATCGCGGGCTATGCCCGCATTTCCGTGGATGATGAGCAGGATCAGAAGAACATCTCCATCGAGAACCAGAAGGCCATCATCGAGGACTATGTAAAGACCCACTTCCCCGGCAGCACGCTGACGTTTTTTGAAGACCGCGACCGCTCCGGCTACACGTTCGAGCAGCGCGAGGGCTATCAGGAGATGCGCCGGGGGCTGATGCGGCACAAATACGACATCCTCATCATCAAGGACTTCTCCCGCTTCTCCCGCCGCAACTCGCGCGGTTTGGTGGAGCTGGAAGACCTGCGCGACGCGGGCGTGCGCATCATCTCCATCGGGGACGGCGTGGACTTCCCCAATGACGACGACTGGCTGAAAATCCAGTTTCAGTTCCTTGTGAACGAAATGCCTGTCACGGACACCTCCCGCAAGGTGCGCAGCGTTGTGAAGCGGCGGCAGAACGACGGCGAGTGGATCTGCGCCGCGCCCTACGGCTATCTCGTCACCGAGGACAAGCAGTTTGAGATCATCCCCACGGAGGCCGAGACCGTCCGCAGGATTTTTGACCTTTACAGCAACGCCGGTTGGGGCTACAAGAAAATCGCCAACTATCTCACCGATCAAGGCGTTCCCACGCCGCGCATGTCCGAGCGGATGCGCAAGGAGGCGGCGGGCAAGAAAACGAAACGGGAAGCCAAAAACGCCTGGGCCATCGCCACGGTGCAGGGCATTCTGGACAACGATTTCTATATCGGCACGCTCAGGCAGGGCAAGTATACCCGCGCCAAAATCAACGGCAAGGAGATCAAACGCAACGACGATGAGCACATCGTTATCGAAAACCACCATCAGGCCATCATCGACTACCGCACCTTCGCCATCACCCGCGCCCTGCGGGAAAAGCGCAGCCGCAGCAACTATCGCGGCGTGAAGATTAACGACAACGTGTACTCCGGCTTTTTACAGTGCGGCGACTGCGGCAGTCCGCTGTTCGCCATGAGCCGCTCTGACCTGGCCCCCGCCTACACCTGCGGCACCTATCACCGGCGCGGCCTCAAGGGCTGCACCAGCCACCATATCCGCGTCGATCGGCTGGACGAGCTGCTGAAAAGCTATGTGCGCAAGCTGGCGGACAGCTCTGCCGCCATGCTCGAACAGCTCAACGAGGAATTAAAGCGCGAGACCGAGCAGGTGGCGGAAACGGAACAGTCCGCGGACAATCTCGCTGAGGTGCTGGCCGATCTCACCGAAGAATTGAAGGTCACGAAGCGCCAGCGCATCCGGGAGATCATGAAAAAGCCCGAGCAGGAAGCCTCCATCGAGGCGCTGTATGATGAGATGGAAGCCGACCTCCAGAAGAAGATCGACGGCATCAACCACCAGATCGACCTGCTGAGCGACAAGCGCAACACCATCATTCAGGTGAACCGTGTGGCCAAGACCGCCATCGACGTGTTCCGCGACATTCTGGAAAAGGACAAGCTGGAGAGGAACGACCTGGAGCTGCTGATCGACAAGATCCTCGTCTTTGAAGATCACCTGGAAATTAAGCTCAAAACCGACATCGACACCCTGCTGCGCTGCGGCACGCTCCCCGCGGAAACGGAGGACGCCGCAAATTTTCGTGAAGGCACGGAAAATATCGAAAACACGCTGATCCAGTCCTCAAAAGGCCGCGAGGACAAGGTTTTCCGTGTCCATGTTATCAGTAACGGCGACCCGCTGGAGATCTACACCACCCGGGAGGGGGAGGTCATATTCAAGAAGTATTCCCTCCTGGGGGGACTGGAGGACTTTGCGGCGCAGTTCTGCGACGCCCTCAACCGCACCAGCGGCTTCACCGCCGCCGTCACCGACCGGGACGCCGTGATCGCCATCACCGGCGCCGGAAAGCGGGAGCTGCTGGGCAAGTCCCTGTCCGAAGCCCTGTCCCGGGTCATGGAGGAGCGCCGCATCTACTGCTGCCAGGGCGCGGACCAGCCCCTGCCCGTCACCGACGGAAACGACCGCTACACCGCCGCCGTGGCCGCGCCCATTCTCTGCGAGGGGGACGTGCTGGGCCTGGTGCTGTTCCTGTCGGCGGAGGGCCAGATCCCCGGTGAGGGGGAGTATAAGCTGGCCCAGACCGTGTCCGCCTTCCTGGGAAAGCACATGGAGGCATAAAACTCCACCGCCGCCTCATCGGCTTCTGCCCACTCATTCCCGGGCAGAACAACGGCACCCCCTGCACAGGCTTGACCTGCGCAGGGGGTGCCGGTTATGTATGCCGTTATGACAACGGGCGTGGTGTGCGCATATGCGCGGCGCTTTTTGCCCAGGGTGACCCAGGCAGCGCCGGCCAGGAGCGTGGCAGCTGCCAGAGACAGCCACAGGCCCAGGTTGGCCTCGTCACCGGTATAGCCGTCCTCGGTGCAGGCGGCAGGCGTCTCGGTGCGGTTGGAGGTGGCGCGGATCACCGGGTTGGTCAGGTCCACCACATCGGGATTGCCGTTGATGAAGGTGATGATCTGGTCGTCGCTGGTGGCGGCGGTATCGGTGGCGGTGATGCCGTGGCCGTCAGCACTGTAGGTTATACAATGATGTGTGAAAAGTCAAGAAATTTGAGTTTACCAATGGGCGGCAAGGCCGTGGGCCTGTTCGGCTCCTTCGGCTGGG
>UMHJ01069903.1_pt1 | contig 24561 bp, 26 predicted proteins | sample 1965511 | NCBI WGS metagenome assembly UMHJ01 (sample SAMEA4836096, study PRJEB28245) | human gut metagenome | biome: gut microbiome; material: fecal sample | place: Denmark | collected 2008
AAACAATTGAAAATCAGCTGGGACTAAGTGCCCAGCAGTGTTGGGATTGGATTTAATTTGATTTTTATAATCATAAGCAATGCAGTGATAATGTCCCGTCTTTCCGCTGGACGAAGAAAAGGGAAAAGATAATGAAAGAATATATCTTCATTTCAATCTGTATCAGAAATATAATTTCCCTCCCCAAACAGCCGGCAGAGAATCTGCCATACTTTCAGGGAGGGAAATTACAGAAAATGATCACTTACAGGATTCCGAACCGTTTCAGATCTTCGTCAGGGGAAGTAATGCCGCCGATGCCGAACTGCTCAACCAGCACTTTGGCCACATTGGGTGAAAGGAAAGCCGGCAAGGTGGGCCCCAGGTGAATATGCTTTACGCCCAGACTCAGCAAGGCCAGCAGGACAATGACGGCTTTCTGCTCGTACCAGGCAATGTTGTACACGATGGGCAGTTCGTTGATATCATTCAACTGGAAAACTTCCTTCAGTTTCAGGGCAATGACGGCCAGTGAGTAGCTGTCGTTGCATTGTCCGGCATCGAGCACACGGGGGATTCCCTGAATGTCACCCAACGGAAGCTTGTTGTAACGGTACTTTGCGCAACCGGCCGTCAGGATGACCGTATCTTCCGGAAGGGACCGGGCAAAGTCGGCATAGTAGTCACGGCTCTTCATGCGTCCGTCGCATCCGGCCATGACCACAAACTTACGGATGGCACCACTCTTTACAGCCTCAACTACCTTGTCGGCCAGTTGCATCACCTGATTGTGGGCAAATCCGCCGACGATCTCTCCCTGCTCCAGTTCCACGGGCGGCTGGCACTGTCTGGCCAGGGCAATAACTTCCGAGAAATCCTTATGACCATCGGCATCTGCAGCAATGTGTCTGCATCCGGGATAGCCTGTCGAATTGGCCGTGAACATCCGTTCCTTATAAGTGGCATTTTCCAGCGGCGGAACGATGCAGTTGGTCGTAAAGACAATCGGGCCGTTGAACGCTGTAAACTCTTCGCGCTGTTTCCACCAGGCATTTCCATAGTTGCCCACAAAATGCTTGTACTGCTTGAAGGCCGGATAATAGTGTCCCGGAAGCATTTCACTATGCGTATATACATCCACTCCCGTACCTTCGGTCTGGCGCAGAAGTTCCTCCAGATCGTGCAAGTCATGTCCGCTGATCAGGATGCCCGGATTCTTCCCTACTCCGATGTTCACTTTCGTCAGTTCCGGATGACCGTATCGGGTGGTATTGGCCTGATCCAGCAAAGCCATCACCTGTACCCCGTATTGTCCGGCTTCAAGCACCAGTGCCACCAGTTCGTCTGCACTCATCGCCTGCACGGTGATACGTGCCAGAGCTGACTGCATAAAGGCATGGATAGCATCTTCCGTAAAGCCCAGACGCATGGCATGCTCGTGGTAGGCAGCCATTCCCTTCAGTCCGTACATCAGCAGTTCCTTCAGCGAACGCAGATCTTCGTCCGGTTCTCTCAATACGCCGACAGAAGCTGATTTGGCCAGGTATTCTTCTTCCTCTCCGCACCAGGTCAGTTCATCCACCTCCGGCAAAGTGATGCCTGCATCCACGGCACGGGCTTTCAGACGGTCGCGCAAAAGGAATCCCTTGCGTACACGGGCCAGGATGCTTTCATCGTCAAAGTTGGCATTGGTAATCGTCGCGAAAAGTGCGTCGGTGACAAAGGCATTCGTATCGGCATCTACCTGGCATCCTTCCGTACGCAAGGCATCGGCAGCTACCGACACTCCCCGCACCACGAAGAGCAGCAAATCCATGTAGCGTGCGGTGGTATCTTTCTTTCCGCACACTCCTTTCAACACACATCCAGTGCCCTTGGCAGCTTCCTGACACTGGTAACAAAACATATTTCCTTCCATATTCCTTCTTGGGTTATTGTTGATTTTTCATTAAGTTTGCGCAAAGATCCGGAATCCCGGAGAGGATTTCTGTAACTTATGTGACACGCAACCCAAAGAAAAGTTAAAAGAAAGATGCATACCGAAGTTTTGAACCGGATGAGCCTGTTTGAAGGGTGTGATCCGGAAGCACTCAGCCAGTTGCTGCGCGAAGCCCCGAACAGTCTGCGCACGTATAAGGAAGGAGAATTCATAGCCCGTCAGGGTGACGTGTGCCGTTCCCTGTTTATTCTGATGAAGGGAAATGTCAGGACACAAATGGAGAACGCCGAAGGCAAGCAGCTCACTATCGACCGGATCAAGGCACCCGATATTCTGGCACCGGCTTTTATCTATGCCTCGGAGAACCGCTTCCCGGTGAATGTGGAAGCAACAGAACTCTGCGAGGTGCTTGTCATGGACCGGAAACGTTTTGAGAATTTCATGCATGCCCAGCCGGCCGTAATGCGGAATTTCATTGCCATCATTTCCGACCGCAGCCTGTTTCTGAGCCGCAAGCTGAATGAATTTGCCCTGCAGAGCCTGAAATCACGTCTGCTGAATTACCTGAAAATGCACGGGGGCATCCACAACCAGCAGGAAGTGGCCTTTATTCTGGGAGTGGCACGTCCGTCACTGGCCCGTGCCCTGGCAGAACTGATTGCGGAAGGAAAAGTCACCATGTCGGGCAAACAGGTGATCCTGCACACTGCCGGCTGAATCTCACCCGAGCGGGCCGTCTTCCTCTACCGGAAGCATGTCACTCTGAATGTTGCTCATGCTTCCCCACAGGCTATACCGGGCTTCCGGATTCATGGCTTCCAGCCGGGCCAGCACTTCCTTCATGTCCGAACGGTGGGAATCCTTTTCATACGGACAGTTCTTTACCTGCTTGCGGAAACCACGGAGAGCGGCCATTTCCTTCAGATCGGCTTCATGCACCAGACACATGGGGCGGATAATGGTCATGTCGAACTTGCGCATCACCAGGCGCGGCGGCATGGTACTGAACGCTCCCTGGAAGGTCATGTTCATCAGCAGGGTTTCCAGAATGTCATCCATGTGGTGACCCAGTGCAATCTTATTGCATCCCTGTTCCTTGGCCACGGTGAAAAGTGCCTTGCGGCGGTTCCACGAACAAAGGAAACACGGCGACTTCCGCGTGTCGGTCGACGGATCAAACTCCGTTTCGTAACACACATAGGGCACTCCCAGACTTTCGGCATATTCGCGCAGGTAGGTCTGGTCGGACTCGTAGGCAATGTTCTTCATCACCACATGCGCAGCCACTACCGAAAACTTCGGCTTGTAGATACGCGAACGCCGGGCCAGCAGCTCCAGCAAGGCCAGCGAATCCTTTCCTCCCGAAAGCCCCACCAGAATGCGGTCGCCTTCTTCTATCAGCCTGTAATTCATCACTCCTTTCATGAACCGCTGGTTGATGCGGCGCATCAGGCGGTCTTCTTCCGTCATTTTTCCCATGTTTCGTATCTTGTTAAAACGGCGACGAAATTACGAAAAATATGTTTTGATTGTGTCACAGAATTTGCTAATTTCGCAATAAGATCCAACCGGTTCAGAAACGGCCTCCGGAAAAGATGGGTCCGGTCTCCCTGTTCTGGGGAAACAGATCTCCCGGAGCAGGAAGGAGCTTAAAAATAAAAAATGAAGGAATGAAAATGGCATAATTCGGAGAATATGCCTATATTTGAGAAACTTTTAAATGACAGAGACAATGAAAAAGAAATACATATTTCCCCTTTTGGCATTGTGTTTTACCGGCAATGCTTTCTCACAGACTTTAAGCCAGGCCCAGAAATGGTTTACGGAAGGCAAGTTTGCCGAAGCCAAGCCCGTATTCGAGAAGCTGGTGAGACAGGCTCCTTCGAATGCCAACTATAACTTCTGGTATGGTGCCTGCTGCTATGAAACGGGAGAACTGAGCAAAGCGGTTCCCTATCTGGAGAAAAGTGCAGAACGCAAAGTGATCAACGGCTTTCTTTATTTGAGCAAAGCCTATTATGATCTGTACCGCTTCGACGAAGCCATCCAGAATCTGGAGGATCACATCTACTGGCTGGAACGGAAAAAACGGGACACTTCGGAAGCTGAAACCCTGATGGAACGCTACCGGATGGGAGCCCGCATGATCCGGGGAGTGGAAAAAGTGGCTGTCATCGACAGTTTCACGGTCAGCAAGCGGGACTTTCTCAGTGCCTATAAGCTCAGCCGGGAATCCGGTGAGATCAAGGCAACCGGAGAAAGCGGATGCACGGAATTCACCAATGAAATGGGTGACAAGAAAATTCTGGCACGTCCCAATGCAGACGGAGCAACCAGCCTGTACGGCAGCGTGAAAATGATCGACAAGTGGAGTGATCCGGAGCCGCTGAAAGGACTGGAAGAGGGAGGAACCAACCTGAACTATCCTTTCCTGGATTCGGACGGTATCACCCTCTATTATGCCGCGCAGGGGGAAGAAAGTCTGGGCGGATATGATATCTTCATTACCCGCTATGACTCGGATGACAATGCCTATCTCCGGCCGGACAATCTGGGATTCCCGTTCAACTCTGTTGCCAATGACTACATGTATGCCATCGACGACTTCAACAACCTGGGATGGTTTGCTTCCGACCGCTACCAGCCGGAAGACAAGGTCTGCGTTTATGTATTCGTTCCGAACGAGTCCAAACAGGTTTACGACTACGAATCAACCAGTCCCGAAATGCTTCAGGCTGCCGCTTCCCTGCAATGCATCCAAAAGACACAGACTGATGCAGCCAAGGTGCGTCTCGCCCGTCAGCAACTGGCCAAAGTGATGTACGGACAGGACGAGCAAAAGAAAAAAGGAGACTTCCGCTTCGTCGTGGACGACAATGTGGTCTATCATACACTGGCCGATTTCCGCTCGGCTGAAGCACGCAAGCAGTACCAGACCCTGTCGCAAAAACAGAAAGATCTGGACAATCTGTCTGAAACGCTCGGCAAACAGCGGGAACTGTACGGACAGTCCAACAAGGCAGGAAAAGACCGGCTCACACCGGCCATTCTGGACAAGGAACAGCGCATCAAGCAGCTGCGGGAAGAAATCGCCAGTCTGACGGTCAACATCCGCAACACGGAGCTGAAAGCCCTGAACCGGAAATAATACGATTTCACACTAAAACCTATACTTATGGGAACACTGATTATCATTACACTGATCATTGCCGGACTGCTGCTTTTTGCCGTGGAGGTATTCCTGATTCCGGGCATCAGTCTGGCAGGGATTGCCTCGGGGGCAAGCATTCTGTATGCGATCTACTACGCATTCAGTTCGCTGGGTACCCAGGCCGGCTTCATCACTCTGGGCGCTTCCGTTGTCGGAATCGCAGGAGTCACCCTATGGTTCATGCGGTCAAAAACCGTGGACCGGCTGGCTCTGAACCAGACTCTGAACTTCAAGCTGAACCCGCTGAAAGGACTGGATCTTCAGGTGGGTGATACGGGAGTTACCACCACCCGCCTGACCCTGATCGGCAACGCCGAAATCAAAGGCCAGCGCATTGAAGTACAGTCTGCCGACGGCTTCATCGAAGAAAAGACCGCAATCCGGATTTCCCGCATCGACAACGGTGTCGTATATGTGCAACGTGTCTGAGAACCAACTGAATTATATACCTTTTAAACTGATCTGAATTATGATTGACCCGAGTTATCTTCCGTTTGTCATGGCCGGTGGCGGTATCATCCTGCTGGTCATCTTCTTCCACTATGTACCTTTCTTCCTCTGGCTCTCGGCCAAAGTATCAGGCGTCAACATTTCGCTGGTACAGCTCTTTCTGATGCGTATCCGTAACGTACCGCCCTATGTCATCGTGCCCGGACTGATCGAGGCTCACAAAGCCGGCCTGAGCAACATTACCCGCGACGGTCTGGAGGCTCACTTTCTGGCCGGAGGACATGTGGAAAAAGTGGTTCACGCCCTGGTTTCGGCCTCCAAAGCAAACATTGACCTGCCTTTCCAGATGGCAACAGCCATTGACCTGGCCGGACGTGACGTGTTCGAAGCGGTACAGATGTCAGTCAATCCGAAAGTCATTGACACACCTCCTGTGACAGCCGTAGCCAAGGACGGTATCCAGCTGATCGCCAAGGCCCGTGTCACCGTACGTGCCAATATCCGCCAGCTGGTGGGCGGTGCCGGTGAAGATACGGTACTGGCCCGTGTAGGCGAAGGTATCGTATCCTCTATCGGTTCTTCCGAGAACCACAAATCAGTACTTGAGAACCCCGACTCCATCTCCAAACTCGTATTGCGCAAGGGACTGGATGCCGGTACTGCCTTTGAGATCCTCTCCATTGATATTGCCGACATCGATATCGGCCGCAACATCGGTGCAGCCCTTCAGATGGACCAGGCCAATGCCGACAAGAACATTGCCCAGGCCAAGGCAGAAGAGCGCCGTGCCATGGCTGTAGCCCTGGAACAGGAAATGAAAGCCAAAGCCGAAGAAGCCCGTGCCAACGTGATCCAGGCAGAAGCCGAAGTACCCAAGGCCATGGCCGAAGCCTTCCGCAGCGGCAACCTCGGTATCATGGACTACTACCGGATGAAAAACATCCAGGCTGACACCGACATGCGAAGCAGCATTGCCCGGCCGGATTCCCATCCCGCCAGCCATGATCCCATCGGCAAATGATATGACAACAACAATAACTTTACATACTACTTAACGACTAAAAAGCAATTTATATGAAAAAGTATTTTCCACCCTCAGAACTGATTATCAATGAAGACGGCTCAGTGTTCCATCTTCACGTAAAACCGGAGTATCTGGCGGATAAAGTCATTCTGGTGGGCGATCCCGGACGTGTGGCACTCGTGGCCTCCCATTTCGACACTAAAGAATGTGAAGTAGAAAGCCGTGAATTCCGTACCATCACCGGAACTTACCAGGGAAAACGCATCACGGTAACCTCCACCGGTATCGGATGTGACAATGTAGACATTGTCATGAATGAACTCGACGCACTGGCCAACATCAATTTCCAGACCCGTGAAGAGAATGATACCTTCCGCCAGCTGGAAATCGTGCGTATCGGTACCTGCGGCGGTCTGCAGCCTTATACTCCCGTAGGAACTTACATCTGCTCCGCCATCTCCGTAGGATTTGACGGACTCCTGAACTTCTACGAAGGACGTAACGCCGTATGCGACCTGCCCATGGAACGCGCCCTGCTCAACCACCTGGGATGGGCAGGCAATCTCTGTGCGCCGGCTCCCTACGTGATCCATGCCAATGAAGAGCTGGTAGACCGCATTGCCGGTACGGACATGGTGCGCGGCGTAACAGTAGCCTGCGGCGGTTTCTTCGGTCCGCAGGGACGTCAGCTCCGTATTCCGCTGGCCGATCCGCACCAGAACGAAAAGATCGAAAGCTTCGAGTATCAGGGACACCGCATCACCAACTTCGAAATGGAAAGCTCTGCCCTGGCCGGTCTGGCCCGTCTGCAAGGCCACAAGGCTACTACCGTATGCATGGTCATAGCCAACCGGGTAGCAAAGGAAGCCAATACCGGATACAAGAACAAAATTGACGACCTGATCAAAGTCGTACTCGACAGAATTTAACAAACTTATTATCAACCAACAGGTTCCCCTCTACGGAGGAGAACCTGTTTTTATGTCTGAAAACTCACACACATGGAAGCAAGTTTCAAATCCAACCTTACCGACAAGCGTCAGCGCTACCTCCAGTTTCTTGAACAGTTCGCCCCACTGATTGAAGGCGAGAAAAACGAAATCAGCGTACTGGCCAATACCAGTGCCGCCCTGAAAGAAGCATTCGGATTCTTCTGGGTAGGCTTCTATCTCGTACACGAAGGCGAACTTCACCTCGGTCCGTTCCAGGGCAGCGTGGCCTGCTACCGCATCAGAAAAGGACGCGGCGTATGCGGCACCGCCTGGGCTGAAGCCCGTACCCAGCTCGTGCCCGACGTAGACCAGTTCCCCGGCCATATCGCCTGCAGTTCCCTCTCCCGCTCCGAAATCGTAGTACCGATAATAGCAGCCGGAGAAGTGCGGGGCGTGCTTGACATCGACAGTGACCAACTGGCCACATTCGACGAAACCGACCGCGAATACCTCGAAAAGGTCGTTGACCTGCTGGTGAAAACCCTCTATGCCCACGCATAAATCTGCCGGCTCCGCTTCCGGATATAACCCGAAAACCGTATCTTTGCAAGGATTTTAAAAAGAACTACGCACGTGAACATATTACAAACTGAAGATACTATCTGTGCCATCGCCACCGCCCAAGGTGGAGCCATCGGCACCATCCGCGTGTCGGGTCCGGAAGCCATTACCCTCACCGACCGCATCTTTAAACCCGTATCCGGCAAACCGCTGGCAGAACGCGCACCCTATACCCTCACCTTCGGTCACATTCTTACCCCCGAAGGAGAAATCATCGATGAAGTGCTGGTCAGCCTATTCCGTGCGCCTCATTCCTATACGGGACAGGACTCTACGGAAATCTCCTGCCACGGTTCAAGCTACATTCTCCAGCAAGTGATGCAGCTTCTCATCCGGCAAGGATGCCGTGCCGCCGGACCGGGTGAATATACCCAGCGCGCCTTCCTGAACGGCAAGATGGATCTGAGCCAGGCCGAAGCTGTGGCCGACCTCATTGCTTCCACTTCCGCCGCTACCCACCGCATGGCCATGAACCAAATGCGTGGCGGATTCAGCCGTGAACTGGCCGTTCTGCGCGACAAGCTGCTCCATCTTACCTCCCTCATGGAACTGGAACTCGATTTCAGCGACCACGAGGAACTGGAGTTTGCTGACCGTTCGGAACTGGAAGCCATCGCCCGTCAGATTGAGCAGGTCATCCATCATCTGGTTGATACATTCAGCGTGGGCAATGCCCTCAAGAACGGAGTGCCCGTGGCCATCGTGGGCGAAACAAATGCCGGAAAATCAACCCTGCTGAATGCCCTCCTGAACGAGGAACGCGCCATCGTGAGCGACATCCACGGCACCACACGCGATGTCATTGAGGACACCATGAATCTGGGAGGTATCACTTTCCGCTTCATCGATACTGCCGGTATCCGCGAAACGACTGATACCATCGAAAGTTTAGGTATCGAACGGAGCTTCCAGAAACTGGATCAGGCTGATATCGTACTCTGGGTCATCGACGCAACCTGTGCCGAAGAACAATATCATCAGCTGGCCGACAAAATCCTGCCACGGTGCGAAGGCAAACATCTGGTCATCGTACTCAACAAGGTGGATTTGCTTTCGCCGGCAGACTCTTCCAATAAAATCACAGAGACTGCGGAACCGACCGATGCACGGATTGCGCAGCTGAAAGCAGCTCTCCCCGATTTGCCTGAGGATGCCTGTGTGCTTTCCCTTTCAGCCAAGCAGAAAGAAGGACTTGCTATGCTCCAGAAACAACTGGTGGACTTCGCTGCCCTGCCCGACCTGTCGCAGAATGATGTGGTGGTAAGCAACATCCGCCATTACGAGGCTCTGAGCCGTGCACTGGAAGCTATCCACCGTGTACAGGACGGACTGGCTATGCAGCTCTCCGGGGATCTGGTAAGCCAGGATCTTCGTGAATGTCTTTACCACCTGGGAGAAATCGTAGGCGGAACAATTGAGACGGACGAGGTTTTGGGGAATATTTTTAAGCATTTTTGCATCGGAAAATAAGTCGTGATAAACAACGATTAATATCGACAACAAATGATAGTTAAGGTGCTCAAAATGAGCACCTTTCTTTTTAGCCTTACTATTGGTTATAATCAATGGTAAGGCTTTTTTAGCACCTTTTTGTACCGCTCTTGTACCTCCACTTTTCAAAAGTAATAATTTGAGACTCCATTTTTGGCAAATGAGTGCAAGATTGCCGAGAGTTTTGGACAATGATGGACGATGATATAAGACTATTGAAAATAAACGGGGTAATGACAGACGACTTTTTCTACAATAAATTAAGTAAAAAAGTATAAAAAGCGTACAAATGACAGCAAGCAAAGAAAGAATTCTAAAAATTTGCGAGTATTGTGGGAAGAGCTTCTATGCATCAAAATCCACAACTCGTTATTGCTCCAAGCAATGCAACAGTTATGCCTATAAGGCAGCAAGACGTGAGGAGAAAGTAAAGATGGCTGAGACTATGAGCCACCGAAAAGCTTCCGAGAAATCCATGTCTGAAATCCTCGTGAAAGAATACCTCACTATTCAAGAGGTCGCTATACTTTTGGGACTAAGCAGACAGACCATATATAATATGGTGTATAGTGGTAAGTTGCGAGCATCCAAGATTACTTCTCGTTTATCTTTAATCAGAAAGCGAGATATAGATTATCTTGTTGATAGTTTGCCATACACCACAAAAAAAAGTGCTTCAAAAGAAGCAGTTCTTGCAAACCGAGAGCTACCTGTTCCAGAATATTACTCTGCCAAGGAAATTGCAGAAGTCCACAACACTTACGAGACCGCCATCTATGAGATAGTCAAGAAAGTCAAGATTTCAAGAATATCCATACAAGGAAGAGTATATTGGAACAAGAAAGAGGTGGATGATTATTTTGCACACCTGTCTCCAGATCCAACCATCAGTGAATGGATGACTGTTATGGACATTCAACAGAAATATTGTATGACGAAAACAGCCGTATATAGTTTCGTTAGTCACAATGCTATTCCAAGAAAAATGGAAGGTAACAATGTTCTGTATTCCAAGCGTCATGTACAATTGGCAAAAGGTGAATCCGTAGAAGACCAACTTTATTATACAATACCGGAGGCCATGAAGTTGTATGGTTTAAGTCAGGACCAGATTTATAAGCGTATCAAGAAATACGCTATTGAAAAGGTGAAGATTGGCAAGTATATCAAGATTTCCAAGCGAGATTTAGAGAAAGCTATCGGCAAGCCTAAGGTTATTTAGCGGTTATCAAAAGGTTAAGTTGTACCCCATTACATAACTCTATTATTTTGCAATCGATTTCAAAGATCTCTTAATACGGGATCATATATGAAACATAAGTATCACATTATAAAAAGTAAACATCATGGTAAATACATGTACAAGAGTTTCTCTTCGCCAAAGAGCGATTAAAAACGACCGTATTTCTCTTTATTTGGATTTCTATCCACCAGTACGCAACCCTGAGACTATGCAAATGAGTCGCAGGGAATATTTAGGTATCTATATCTATGCTCATCCAAAGAATGAGATGGAACGTGAGTTTAATACAGATATGCTCAACAAAGCAGAGGCCATCCGTTGTATCAGAACCCAATCACTCATCAATGAAGAATTTGGTTTTTTGGACAAAACACGACAGAAAGCTGATTTTTTGGCATACTTTGAGAAGATGACACATAAGAAAGATGACAAGTGGACATGTGTCTACAAGCATTTCTTCAAATTTGTTCAAGGTCATTGTACATTTGGGGATGTGACAGTGGAACTTTGCAAAAAGTTCAGAGAGTATCTTCTGAATGCAAATCAGTTGAATCGAACAAAACAAAAGGTATCTCTCAACTCTGCAGCAGGTTACTACTCTACTTTCCGTGGTCTCTTAAAAATCGCCTATCGTGACAAGTGGCTGCGTGAGAACATCAATGACTATCTGGACAAGATTGAGCCACAAGATGTAAAGAAGGAGTTTCTTACCCTCGATGAAGTAAAGCAGTTGGCAGCTACTCCTTGCGATATACCTGTACTGAAGTCTGCCTCCCTCTTTGCTTGCCTCACAGGATTGCGAATCAGCGACATCTTAAAATTGCGTTGGGAAGACTTCGAGATAGCTCCCGACCAAGGCTATTGTTTGCGTATTCGTACCCAGAAGACTCAGACCGAGGCAACCTTGCCTATCAGCAACGAGGCATACGAACTATGTGGTGAACCAAGCACGGGTATCGTGTTCAAGGGATTGAAGCGCAGCATGATTAACCATCCCCTTAAAGCATGGTTGAAGAAGGCAGGAATCACTAAGCCATTTTCATTCCATTGCTTCCGGCACTCGTATGCAACAATTCAAATCGCCTTAGGCACAGACATTTATACGGTTTCGAAGATGCTTACCCATAAGAATGTAAGCACAACACAGATATATGCCGACCTCGTGAACGCAAAGAAAAGAGAGACAGCAAATAAGATTTCTCTTAAATAAAGCCATTGCATTCATTTCATGGTGCCCGATATTGAAAAAATGTTCAATATCGGGCTTTTTAGTTAAAGGCTCCTAAAAGTTTTACGTGAGTCACGCGTGACTCACGTGTCAGTTTCTGCTGTTTTTCATATTTTTGCGCCACAAATGATTAATAATACGCAATATGAAACAGTTTAAAAAAGAATTTATGACACAGCATTTATTGGTTTTGTGTGCAATGTCTATCATTGGTGCACTTGTTCGCAACGAAGCTATGCAATATGGTGTAGACACCTTTAGCTGCAATTTGACGTTCGTTATCTCAACCACCATACTGATGGTTGTTTATCTCCATGCATTAGATAGTATCGTACGATTACTTGCCCCATGGTTTAAGCATATCTTTTGTAATACAGTAAACAATACAGAAAGAAAGCGTCTGTCTTCTATTGTCATCAATGAAACAAATACATATGATGAGGGAGAAGAGCTAAATCTGGAAGATGTAACTTTCGTCTATGCAGATGAAGCCTCTTCTTGTATTACAAGCTATGAACAGTTGAGACAGGAAGCATTGGAAGACAAAGCCAATAAGGAAAAGGTCTTGTTAAACTCTGCTATCGATTATACCAGAAGAACTTTTGCTGCCTACATGAAAGAGGAGCATTTGAACCAACTTTGTGACAACATCGCTATTTTCCAGTGTTGTGCCTCTACACACATGAGACATCAGTCATTGATTGTTGATAAGGCTATTCGTACTATTGACTTAATGCATTATGCTTGGAATATAGGAAATCTCTTCAAGAAGAAAGGCATTGATACAGCAACCTTTATAAAACAAGTTTTTGCTGATGCGCTGGTTGATGTGGAAATATCCACTATTATAAGGAAGTTAAGAATGGAAGGTACCTGCATCATTGAATTACTACCAAGCTTAGATGTTCAAGGCGGAATCAAGACACATTATTGTTGCTGATAAGCAATGAGCAGTTATTCAGAGGTTATATCTCAGTGATATTTATCCCCATTACATAACTCATTTACTTTGTACACGAATAATAAAAATTGAACAGATATGATAAATGAAAGTATCACCTTTGATAAGTTACCACAAGCGGTATCTTATTTAACAGAACAAGTTATCGAGTTGAAGCAAATGGTATCAGCACTTCAACCTATATCATCAGCAAATAACCATATATTGGTTGAGATTGATGAGGCTGCTATTATTATAATGAAGTCGAAGCCAACCATTTATCGATTGGTTAACCAAGGCATTCTGCCATCCTATAAAAAAGGTAAGAAGCTATACTTCTATAAGGATGAGCTGCTTGCATGGATTGAGAATGGTCGAAAAGCTACCAAGGAGCAGAACCATTCTGAAATGCTAAAAGCCATGCAAGGAGGAATGAAGCGCAAACCCAAGTCAATGTATAATTTTTAACTCTATGCCAAATGACAGCTTTAAATAACAATAAGGAAACTTCCATCAATCCAATGATTATCATGGATAAGGCTATTGATATGAGTACTCGCCTATCAGGAAGCCAGTTTCCCGTAAGCATCTTTCCTGCCAAGATTCAGAGAATCATCAAGGAGGTACACGAATGCCACAGTTTTCCTACCGACTATATATCAGCAGCCATACTAACTGCATTGGCTGTTGGTATCGGCAACACGCACTTGGCACAGATGAAACAAGGTTGGCTTGAAAGTCCTATCTTATACATGGCTCTTATCGGAAGACCAGGAGCCAACAAGAGCCACCCACTTAGCTTCGCTATGAAGCCATTCCTCGATTACGACTATGAGCAAAACAAGTTGTTCGAGGAGCAATACAGTAAGTTTGAGGAAAAGATGTGCATGTCTCGCAAGGAACGCATTGAAAATGGAGAGGATGGATTTCCGCAAGAACCTGTACGCAAACGTTTCTTGGTCTCTGATGTCACACCAGAAGGCTTGAGCTATATTCATGCGCAGAACAAGAGGGGTTTATGCCTATGGACAGACGAGTTGTCTGCATGGTTCAAGAACTTCAACCGCTATAACAATGGTTCAGAGGAACAGTTCTGGCTATCTGTCTTTAGCGCCAAGACAACCATATCAGACAGAAGAAGTTCCAAGAGTTCCATTTTCATTAAACGCCCCTATATCTCAGTAATCGGAACCATCCAAAAGAAGATACTTAGTGAGTTGGCGAAAGGCGAACGCTCCAGCAACGGCTTCATCGATCGCATTTTGTTCGTCATGCCTAACCTTCAGCAGAAAGCGAGATGGAGTGACCGAGAGTTGCCCGATAATATAGAGCGAGATTGGCAAGCCATCATTCAACACCTTATTGATATGGAGTGTCCAATAAATGAGCAACAGGAAATCGAGCCTCATGTCTTATCATTCACTGAAGAAGCTAAGGCAAGGCTCTATGAATGGCAGCATCATTTCTCCGAGCAATGCGACAATGAAACAAATGATACAATTGTCAGCATCTATTGCAAGTTGGAGATATACATCATCCGTTTCAGTCTGATTATTCAATTGGCACGATGGACGTGTGGAGAATGTGATAAGGAAGCCATCGACCTGCTGAGTGTAGAGCGAGCCATCCGATTGACAGATTATTTCAAGAACTCTGCCATATCAGTACAAAATATCCTCAACGAGAATATGCTCACCGCTCAACAACAAGCAATCGTCAACCATCTTCCTGCAACATTCACTACTGCCCAAGCTCATGATGTCGCCAAAGAGAACGACATGAAACCAAGGACATTGGAAAGATTTCTGAATGATAACATCGGAGTCCTATTTCGCAAAGAGAAGCATGGGGAATATTCAAAGATTAACTCGTGACGGTATTGTCGGAATTGTCGCTTTTGGCGGTTTTAATACCAAAAGCGACAAAACCGACAGAACCGCCACATAAAAAAAGAAATGAATGAGTACACATAGATTCATATTAGAGCCATACAAAGGCATCGCTACCCGACATACATGTCCAGGATGTCATAAGAAACGTAGCTTCGCCCGATATATTGACACAGAAGGGAAGATTGAGTTTCCTCCTTACGTGGGTCGTTGCAACCATGAGCAAAGTTGTGGTTATCACTTCACTCCCAAGGATTTTTTTGAGAAGAATCCTGAGAAGAATGAGACATTCACAAAGGATGAGACTATTTCATATAAGAAGAGAGAAATGCTGAAGCCATTACCCACTTCTTATATAGACGAGAACATCATGCGAAGTTCTCAGAAATGTTATGAGGCAAACAACCTTTTCTTGTTTCTATCTTCTCAATTCGGTGAAACAGCTACTCTTTCTTTGATGGAGAAATATCATGTCGGAACTTCCAAACACTGGACTGGTGCCACGGTATTTTGGCAAGTTGACAATCAAGGCAAGGTGAGAACTGGTAAGGTAATGCTCTATTATCCCGAGACTGGTAAGCGAGTAAAAGAACCATACAACCATATCTCATGGGTACACTCGCTTATCCCCCACAAGGATTTCAATCTCTGTCAATGCTTCTTTGGCGAACATCTTATCAATAAAGACAAGACCAAGCCTATAGCATTGGTTGAAAGTGAGAAGACAGCCTTGATAGCCTCCTACTATCTTCCTCAATTCTTATGGATAGCAAGTGGTGGTAAGAATGGTTGCTTTAACACGAAGTCGCTATCTGTTCTGAAAAACAGAGATGTGATCTTATTCCCTGATTTGGGAGCGACAACAGTTTGGCAAGATAAGCTGCCAATGATGCAAGTTCTCGGCATCCGTGCAACGCTTTTCGACTTTTTAGAGCATCAAGCCTGCGAAGAAGATAAAGCTAAAGGCTTGGACATTGCTGATTATTTGCTCAAAATCAAGCCTGCAGAAGCAAAACTTCAAGCCCTCATCAAACAGAATCCTGCCATTCGGAAGTTGATAGATGTCTTCAAACTCGAAATTGTTGACAAGCCTCAACCACGTTTCCGCACTCCTAAAAGGCAACGTGGTTTCAGACTCTGAGATGATTTGAAAAATCGAGGTATCTGACGATAGCAAGTTATGTTTTGAGTTACTCAAAACCTTTCGAGTTACTCTCGAAAGCACTTGCCTATCGGTAGATACCTCTCCAAAGTCGAGTATCTGAATCAACCTATCGGTAAGCAGAGAATTGCATATATGATGACTTACTGTCGTATAGATTCATTGATTTACTGTCGTATATATATGCATGTCATATGATAAAACGTTTTACATGGAATGAGTAGAAAAAGCCAATTTTTTCTTTCTACTATATATGTCATCGATTAATGATTCCTATTCTTGCGACAACTCCCAAGGCATACACCTACTATATGAAGATAAAGGCATTTGCTTGTCATCATACTCTTGTACGATTTGTTTGCGAAATGAAAGTCCAGAGTCATGTTCTTCCCACTTTATGCCCGTCACATAAGCCTTACCTTCTATCATTTTAATACCTATTGTATAATAAATCTTGTACCCATTACCATCACCATATGAAAGAATGAAATCACTGCGTTCTACAAAATCCGTAGTTTTGTCTTCCCATGGTTTAACCAGCATTTCATATGGTAACCACCCTCCAGTAGGCTCTCCATTGCCTATCACATTATCATAAACCTCCTGTTTATTTTTATACTCAACAAGCAAGAGACGATCAGAGCAAATCGGAGGTATAGGAGCATCTTTCCAACTATCAAAATTAGGAGACAAAATTGCCACCCTAAAATCTTTAGCGAGCTTTAAGCTATCAACTACATCATAATTGGTTGAGATAGCAACTCCATGCCATTTATTAAATTCATCAATACATTGAGGACTATCCTTTATCCATAAAGTGTCATTACAAAATACCATGGGAAGTTTGCGTTTGCCAATGGCAGAGATTTTCATTTTTCCACCCTGTTTGGTAAGTGTATATGGTCTTTGAATATGTAGGGAATCTGTTTGCAGATGCACTATATAAACATTCTTGTCATATTTCATCTTTTCCACATACAAAGAACCAAATACACTATCATTAAGGGTATCTATATCGCACCCATATATATCAAAATTCATCCTATTAACGTCAGCAACAATATCATCACAGCAGAAGTTTTTGAGGAATGATACAAAATCGTCTTGCAAAGCTTGACAGTAGGCTTTGCCTTTAGAATCATCGACATTAACACTTTGAGCATAATAGTCATTACAGCCAACATAAAACTTCCTGAAAAATTCCGCTATGCTGTCATTCTCAGAGGTTTCTGTGCCTTGGACTTTTTGATTGCAACCACAAAGGGGCAAAATGACCACCAATAATAAAATTATCTTTTTTACCATATTTTCCACCAAATAATGATTATACACAAATAAATTTCGTGCCATTAAAAGGCACATAAAGTCAAAAATAGATATGTTGCATTTCCAATTGATGGTATTCCAAGAGGAAGAGACGCTGAAACACTTCGGCATTGTTCTGTAGAAAGTGACGCATTGAAGTGAAAGCTCGCATTATTCGAATATTCACCTCAATCGCAGTGTCAGAACGTAAAACACTACTAAGCATAGCGACTCCGTTTTCAGTAAATACGTAAGGCATGTATTTCAAATGTTGTCCGCGTCCTTCGTTTAAGGTCGCAATTTGCGACCTTAAACATTCGTCCTTGGTCAATTGAAACATGAAATCTTCTGGAAATCGTTTAATATTACGTTTTACTTGCTCATTAAGACGCTTTGTTTCAACGCCATAAAGTGTAGCAAGGTCACGGTCAAGCATAACTTGTTGTCCTCTAATGATTTTTATTAGAGGCTCTATATTGTCAACACCAACCAACTGGTCACTTTCTGTGGTCAGTTCGCTGCTCTCCTTTTTTTCTATTTTATCTGTCATATTTATATTCATTTTTTTTAAATCACAAATTGTGACTTTGAACATTACCATATTTAACAGCATTCAAAGGTAGTGCTTTTAGCCTTTAAGCCACTATTGCACAACCCCTTTCTTTGAAAAGAACGTAAAATTAATAGTTTTATTGCTGCGATTGTAGTTTTATTAACATAAAGCTCTAAAGCAGCCAAAGGAGGGCAAGAGCAAGGAAGCAGTGGAGACCAACAAGGCCATCGAGCAGTTGTTGCTTTCCATCCGAAAGGCTTTCGATGTGCTTGTGGAAAAGAGAACGGACTTACCTATTCCTACCATTCGGGACGGCACTCGTTCGCCAGCCTCATTACGCTGGAGGCAGGTGTGCCGATGTAGACCATCTGCAAGATGCTCGGTCACAAGGATGTGAAGATGACGCAGCGGTATGCGAGAGTGACCCAAAAGAAAGCGCATCCTTCGTTTCGACAAGATTAAGACCAACGGCATTCGCATCGTATTCGATAGCGCAAGGGCTTGTCCTTGCATCAACAATGTTGACGTTGTCATTTAAATTTTATTTTACACTCTCATCGTATCGATAAAAAGTTCATCCAAATTCAATATCACTATAAAAACAACCTCCTGTTATAATGTCATATCCAATTACTTTCTCTTTTTCAAAAGCATTTATAACTCTTTCTGAGAAAAAGACATCAGAACCTTGTGGATATAACAAATCAAATCCCTTATATTTTGCTTCGAGTGTTATCTTTTGAGGAAAATATATTTCTTCGTCATCATAAAACTCTTGTCGATTTTGAAATATTTTCTCATATTCGTTAAACATATCTACAAATTTACACTTAGGATATACAAAATCTATATCTCTAATAATTGGTACAAATAACAGGTAAAAATGTTTATCTATACCTTTGATTTTTATTTGCTTTAAGATGTATTCAGACTCCTTTATATGTAAATTCTCAAATATATCCTTTATTTTTTCACTTACAACAGCCTTAAGACTCAGACAAGCTGGTGTGAAATCCATGAAATCAACATAGTCTTTTCTTTTGATTATATGACCTGCTATTTCATTTGGCATATTAATATACAAATCTTTTTTATTCTTAAAATACATCAGAATATTACGATTTTTTTCTGTTATATAGTTTAGAAAAGACTTAGAATCTAATTCTATAGTATGAGGCATTTCAAACTTACCTCTTATCTTTTTATCTAATGTAAATGTTATTTGGTAATACATATTTTATCTTTATTCTATAAATGAGGGTGTATCATAAGTCTAAGTTTGATATTTTCAACTTACAATTTGTTACAAAATATCTCTTATAAAGGATACTTACAATCTATAAGTTTCTAAAAGAGCATTTATTGTTTTTATAATATTCTATAATTTGAATTGCCTTTTTTATTGGACAGTAGTGAATTATGATAAATCGAGTTACTTCATTAAAATTGATTTATTATTGCTGCCATAGCCGATAATCTTGACATCTACTTTTGAATGGATTAAAGTTGGTGAACCTTGTATCTTGTATTGGAAGTAGATTGTATCTATTTTCTCTGTTGTGGCTATTTTAAGAGTTTTAACTTCGTCGAATATATCCAATGTTATCTTTTTGAATTTTTTGTTGTCGCAAGCAACCACTCTTTTTTTTACAATATATCCTCGTTGGTCTGTCTTGTACTCAATAGCAACGTATGCCTCCAAATTATTTTTTTGAAACTCAATAGGATATTTACATTTTCTTTTCAATTCGTTTATAAACAACTCTTTATTTCTATAGTCAGGATTACCTGTGCTTACTTGGCATACATCAAATAGTTGCGGAGATGTTCCCACAAGAGACACATTAGTATTGGAGTTGCATGAACCAAATACTACCAAAACTGTCAATAATATAATACCCACTAATTCCTTCATCTTTATTCTATATGATTTTATCTATGACTCCACTTTAAAAGTGGATTAAATTTGAATTAAACATATGCCTTGGAAAGCCTTTATGCAATCCTCGGCGTTAACTAACTCTGACAACCAGTTGGCGAACGAGTTGTTTATGCAACGTGAAAATGCCTCCTGTAGCCCAAATATAGCCCCAAAGTGGGGCGATTCGCTCTTTGAACTATTTTGTTGCCATCTTGGAGAAACCAAAACCACTTTTTGCCTAAGTTCTTAATGGATGCACCTATGTGATATACACAGTTCGCTGCTCTCCTTTTTTTTCTATTTTATCTGTCATATTTATATTCATTTTTCCAATATCACAAATTGTGACTTTGAACATTACCATATTTAACAGCATTCAAAGGTAGTGCTTTTAGCCTTTAAGCCACTATTGCACAACCCCTTTTAAAAAGAACGTAAATTTAATAGTTTTATTGCTGTGATTGTAGTTTTATTAACTCACCCTGAAAGGGATATGCATAGTGTGTTGTATGCATTCCCTTCCAGGGCGATTTTTTATGTTTCATCCAGAAATTCGATGATTTCTGCTACTTGTTGCCGGGTGTAGAAGTGGGAAAACTATACTGAACAAAATGCAAATAAACTGCATTAAACTATAACAGTGATAGCATGACACAGTTTAGCTTACACTCTCGTTAACACACACTAATTCTTGTAGAACCATAATAAAAAAACTCCCCATAGAGTTTACTTTTGAATAGAATTTACGTAAATGACAAGATTTTTTGCCTGATTAACAAATATAGAATCTTCTTTTGCTTCATAAGAAAATAATGTATTATTATCCAAAAGTATATCCTTACTAATCACAACAATTCTAACCAAAGGAATCCCTAAATAGTTTGCGAGTTTTTTATCAGATTCTACTTCACTTTTAGTATAGGATATTATACCATCACTCCTATACACATCTACATTTTGCAGTTTCTTTTTAACATAATAAACACTCTTTTTTATAGTATATTTCTCCCCTCTATATTCTATCGTTCCACAAGAATTATTATATTGTAATCCTGAGGAAACTTCTTTGCAATATATTATATGGAAAGAATTATACTCTTGCTTTATATAGCAAGAGTATAAAATATAGGTAAAGGCGTAAAGCGTAATTAAACAAATGTGATTTCTCATTTTATGGTTACATTTACAGTTTGAAGTCTTTCATTCACATTTCTCCCATGTCGTAAGTAGAGGTCATTACATTGCCCTCCGTGTCGGTGACACTGACAAGGCGCTGTATGCCGTCATACTCAAACGAGGTGGTAATCTCACCGTCAGGACCGCTCTTCTGGTGGTCTTCAAGGTCTTGCAACTGCCATTGGTATGGGTAGCCTGGACATGGAAAAACTTTCAAAGAAACAAGGAAAATATCCTCTGATAAGCCCTGGCGATTTTTAAGGCGGTTTATAGCCTTGTTTTGTTGATACTTTCATACGTCTTTATTTTATGTTTTATCTAAAGAACGATAGACATTTGATTTTATTGCATAGAATTGCTGCATTACCTCAAAATACTAATCTATCAATGGTTTTATACGTATTACGCTATATTTAAATAATCATAGAAAACTTGGCGACATGCATATATTTCAATTAAAATCGAATGATATGCTTTATAAAATAGAGCCAGCTTGGATTCTATTACTGGAACATATTACGGTGTATTACCGCCTGATATTAAGACAACTCTCACGTTAAATGCTGATGGTACCTACTTGTTGATACAGCCATACAAAGAAAAGCAGAAAGAGCAGGAAAGGTTAAGAGGAACTTTCCAAGTGCTTGACTACAACATCCTGATGCTTGTGCATCCTTCAAGTGGTGAGCATACCTTCTACAAAGTGAAGGATGCCAATCATATTGTTCTGATAGATTCGTTCGGTAATGAACCCCAAAAAGAGGATAAGAAGAACTATATTCTAAAAGGAAAGTATAGAAAAATATAAATAAACCGCGTCTAACTATAACTTTTATAGCTTGACGCAGCTTATTTTACACTCTCCTCATCTCAATAAAATTGGTAAATTTATTTTTCAGTCAACCAAATTTTACGGATTTTCCCAAAATCATCCCAGTTCCAATAACAATTTATTTTTACTGGGTAACATTTTCGGTTCGGGATATCCAACATTGAAAGCTGCTCTAAATTGTATATCGGTGTCAAATCCATATCTTCTATTAAGAAATTTTTCCCAAATAAAGCAAGAGCTTTAATCCTTTTTAAACTAGCCAAAGACTTGATTGAAGCCAATTTATCTGTTTCTATTATAACAACCTCAATATTTTTTGAGTTTGCTAAAAAGTTGATGTCGTGAAGGTTTTTGACGCCTCTAATCTCTATTCTTATTAAATTTCTAAGAAAAGAGATGTCCGAAAACGACTGTACCTTTTTGCAATTTAGTATAGTTAAACTTTTAAGTTGCAATAGTTCCTTCCCAAAAGATAGAGATGTTATATTGGAATTAGTTATTGTTAAATCTTTCAGGTTTTTCAAATTTCCAATACAATGTTTATCACCAATTTTAAAATCATCAATATATAGTTTTTCTATACTATTACAAGAAAATAAAGAATCATTTCGTTTATCACCATAACAAAACACATTTTTTAGATGGTAAAAGGCATGATAATCAATATCATTAGCATTGGGTAAATTCAAACACAATGTTACCAACTCATGCTGTTGCTCAACATTTTTAATTCCAACAGAATGAGTATCTATTATTTCTAATGTTTCTATCGGCTTTATATATCGTAAAAAAGTATAGTCTGAGCATTTCCATCCCAATGAATAGTTCAGGAATAAATGCTTTATTTCATTTTTCTGGATGATGTTTACAAACGAATCTTTCCATTCACTGTAAATAACCAAACCTAATCCATTTAATTTTTCCTTATTATATGGATTCTCTGTTACTATTCTATATTTTTCTTTATACCACATATTTCATTGTTATTATGATGTGCAGTTTTTACAAAGCATAACTTCGTAAATTCTGCACATAATTTACTTTTATTTTTATATGACCCCACCAACTCCAATTGGATATAATCAAAACGGTACGACTGGTTTCCAGAAATCGCTAATTTGATTTAGTTTCAAGTTTCTCTTCCAAACATTAGCTTTAATAAAATGCTCTTCATAAACAGCCCTGTCTCGCTCTGGATAAATGTTCCCTTTCCAATATTGTCTCAATTCGGCAACCTTAATGAGATGTCCATTTGTGCATACATATTTTGCATATTCGTTCTCTGCGGAAGAAATATACACTCTTGAAAGAATACACTTGTATTTGTCGCTGATTTTGGGGTTTGGAATATCTTTGAATTCTTCAATTTTGTCATAATGCTCAGTATTAGGATTCCAAACATATGCATCAAAATGTTCAGTGCCAGAAGCACCAAAGCTACCCAAATAAAACAGCACATCTTCTTTTATACCGTCAAAATTCAAGTCAGTCAACAGACAACTATCAATACGTTCTTCATTTGGTACAAGATCATCATCTTCAGGATATTTGTATCCGAAGCGATGAATGGTCTTGTCGCCACGTTTTATAATCACGCCATAATCAACATCGTCAACCTCATGCTCTATCATAAGGCTTAGAGTGTCGTCATTACTTCTCATAGAAGAATCAGAAGTTGCTTCTTTCTGTGGAACACATTTCGTTTTATTCTTATTGCATCCCCATACTACAAGAAAACTACAAAAAATGAGTAGAATAAAAACTATCTTTTTCATACTTCTTTTTATTTTTATTGCGACAAAGATATAAACCGCTTCCTTCCTGACTGTAATCGGAATGTGATATTATCACGTTCCAATTGCGCACAGGTCGAAAGTGTGGCTATCATTATCGGGGCAAAGAGGGACGGATGTCCTTCTTCGTCCAATAATATAAGCTGTTCATTTTGAATGTAGAGGTTAATGCCACAATGTTGCAATTTATTCAGATATAAATGTAACTTACTTCTATCAATTATTTGTCCGGCTCCAATTCCTCTATTGCGCAAATGGCATGTAGCTCAACTTTCTTAATCTTAGGATATGCCGTTTTATAATAACCTGTCACATCTTTGACTATACTTTTTTGGTCATAGTAAAATGTAGCCAAAACGACTTCCGTATAATTACCAATAGGTAATAAATGCCAAACTTCGGAGTTATCAGCATTTGGTTGAATCTTAAGAATTCCATCCATGCGGACATTTCCTTTATCATCTGTAATGGTTAGTCTCTTGGTTGCATAAGGGCCAGAAGGAATATAAACACGAGTACGTATTGTATAATATTTATTGTATGAGTCTTTCTCTATGGCATCAGCTGCAATAGTTGCAGAATCCTCAGAAGAAACACCTTCAACAAAACATTTTCTATCTACCACATACATTGTTCTACTAAGTTCCCAAAGAGTCGTCCAATCTTTTACTTCAACCTTTAATACAGCAGTATTTCCATCGGAATCGGTTATGGTGATAGTGGTATTTCCTACAGAAACACCACTTACATAGATTTCTTTCTCTGCTTCATTTGTTGAGCACGAGACTTTGGCTATACTTTCATCGGAAGATGTTGCTGATATTTTGCCTTTAGCTCCATTTACATTAACTTTGCTGCTACTTTCCGATGCA
>UMHJ01050052.1_pt1 | contig 24284 bp, 16 predicted proteins | sample 1965511 | NCBI WGS metagenome assembly UMHJ01 (sample SAMEA4836096, study PRJEB28245) | human gut metagenome | biome: gut microbiome; material: fecal sample | place: Denmark | collected 2008
TCGTCACGCCGCCGCGTTTTTAGCCTGACAGATGGTTCAGCAAAATATCCCTCTCATTGGGAAGGGTCCCCTCCGCCACCTGATCCAGCAGGCGGTTGAGAGCGTGGCCGATGGCCGGACCGGACAGTCCCGCTGCCATAGCGTCCCGGCCGTTCACCGCCAGATCTTTTAACGTCAGGCAAGGAGCCTGGGCCAGAATGGTGCGGGCCAGGTCGGCGGCCTGGTCCAGCTCCGGACGGGGAGAATGTCCGGGGAGACAGGAGGCAGCGTCCGCCTTCATAAGTTCAATGAGCTGGAAAAAGAACTCCGGTCCCAAACGCCGCAGCCACCGGCCCACACAGGCCTGGGTAGGCTGGAGCGGCAGGTGGTGGCGCTGCACCAGTGTGACCACCCGGTTTCGGGTGGCGCTGTCCAGGCGCAGCTGCCCGGCGATGTCCTCACATAGCCGGGCACTCTCTTCCGCGTGGCCGTAGAAGTGTCCGGTGCCGCTCTCGTCCATAAAAAAGGTGGCGGGCTTGCCCACATCGTGAAGGAGCGCCGCCAGCCGCAGAGCGGGCTGGGGCGGCACCTTTTCCACCGTTTTTACCAGATGGGTGTACACATCCCAGGCGTGGTGGGGATTTTTCTGGTCAAATCCCACCGTGGGGGCCAGCTGGGGCACAATTTCACACACGGTCTGTGGAAAGTCCAGCAGGACCCGGCCAGCACCAGGACCGCACAGCAGGCGGAGAAACTCCCCGCCGATGCGCTCCCGGGCCACCATGGCCAGCCGTGGCGTCTCAGTCCGGATGGCCTGGGCGGTGTCCGGATGGATGGCAAAGTCCAGCTGGGCGGCCAGACGAAGTCCCCGGAGGATGCGCAGAGCGTCCTCCTGAAAGCGGCGCTCCGGCTCTCTCACGCAGCGGATGAGCCCAGCCTCCAGGTCGGCCCGGCCGCCAAAGCGGTCTGCCAGCCCGTCCTGGTCCCAGGCCATGGCGTTGATGGTAAAGTCCCGCCGGGCCAAGTCCTCCGTCAGGCTGGTGGTGAAGGACACCTGGTCGGGATGGCGGCCGTCGGAGTACGTCCCCTCCCGGCGGAAGGTGGTCACCTCCACCGGAAGTCCCTGACAAAGCACCGTCACCGTCCCGTGGCGCAGCCCGGTGGGTACACAGTGCAGGTCGGCGCAGGCGGACATGATCTCCTCCGGTCGGGCGGAGGTGGCGGCGTCATAGTCGTGGGGCTCCTTGCCCCGCAGAAAGTCCCGCACACAGCCGCCCACCAGTACAGCCTGATAGCCGGACGCCCGCAGGCGGGCGAGCACCTCCAGCGCTCTGGGGTCCCATTGGATCATCGTGGACCTCCTTTAATGGACCAACCGGGCAGCCACAGGCAGCAGTACCAGCAGACCTACCACGTTGGCGGCAGTAAACCACAGGAAGTAGGGCAGCGGCTTTGCCTCCCGGGAGCGCAGGTAGAACTTCATAGAAATGAGGCTGGCCAGAGAGGCCACCGGGGTTCCCAGACCGCCCACATCCACCCCGGCCAGCAGTCCCTTCCAGTCCTCGGTGAGGCCGGAGAGAAGTACGGCGGCGGGGACGTTGCTGATGACCTGGCTGGCGGCGGCAGAGCACAGCAGGGGGCTGCGGGAGAGCAGACTGCCCAGTCCGGCGCGCACAGCGGGCATCTGGCCCAGGTTGCCGCTGAAAATAAAGAAACACACAAAGGTGAGCAGCAGCATGTAGTCCACCTGGCCCAACAGCTGCCGCCGGGCCAGCAGCAGAGAGACGATTACAAGGACGGTGAGGATGCCGTAGGGCAGGATGCGGCACACCGACAGCAGGCACAGGCCAAACAGCACCAGGTACAGGGCCAGATGTTTGGGGCTGGTGAGGCGCACCTGCTCAGGAAAGGAGACGGAGATCCATCCCTTGCCGCCAAAGTACAGCCCTGCCGCCGCCAGGCCCACCAGACTGATGAGGGTCAGGGGCAGCAGCAGAGAGAGAAAATCGCCCATGGACAGGGAGAAATGGGCGTAGAGAAACAGGTTTTGCGGGTTGCCTACCGGGGTGGCCATGCTGCCCAGATTGGCGGCCACCGTCTGAAGGGAAATAATAGGAATAAGCAGATCCCGGCGGCCCACCATCTCCAGCACCAGAATGGCGAAGGGGACGAAGGTGATCAAAGCCACATCGTTGGTCACCAGCATGGAGCAGAAGAAGGGCAGCAGGATGAGAGTGAGAGAAATAAGCCGCACCGGCCGCTCTCCCGCCAGCAGCCGCTGGGCCAGCACCAAAAACAATCCGCACTCCTGAAGTCCCGCCACCACGGCCATCAGACAAAACAGCAGACACAGTACCCGCAGGTCGATATAGTCCACATAGGCGGCGGAGGGGGGGACAAAGAAGGCGGAGACCAGGGCACACACAAAGGAGATGGACAGCACCGGCTCACGCCGGATAAACTGCCACAGAGAATGGGTGGATGTCATACCAAGAGCCTCCCAAATGTTTTTACCACACAACACAACATATGCCCGCAATCAGGCGGGAAAATGCCCCCGAACCGCTGGGGTTCGGGGGCAGAGAAAGGTTTATTTTACGTACTGGATGCCGGAGCCCTGCTGGGCCTCCACATCACCGTACAGGCCCTCGGCCCACTCATTGGTGGCCTCGGAAGCCAGGGCGTTCTTGGCGGTGACCTTCCAGGCGGGATCGTTCCAGCCCACGAAGTACATGATGTGCCAGCCCTGCGTGGAGCTGCCGGTGTTCTTCACCAGTCCGGTGTCACCAGGCTGGCGGCTGCTGTCCAGGCACCAGTTGGTGAAATCCTCGATGAAGCCGTCATAACGGGAAACGCCGGTGTACAGACCGCCGCTGCTCTGAGAGCCGCGGTCGGCGGTGTTCTGGACCGCCATCACAGCGAAGGACTCCTCGTCAGCGCTGCCGGACTTCCAGCCGTCCAGCAGGCTCTGGGCCTTCTCCTCAGCCTGGGTAAACTGCTCGTCGGTGGGATTGGAGCCGGCGGAGACCAGGACGTGACGGACATCGGCGGTAGCGGCCTCGTCGCGGGTGCGGCTGTCAATCTGAACCACATAGTAGTTGAAGACGTAGCTGTCGCTCTGGTCGTTCTCCACGATGGTGGTCTCACCGGCCTGGCGGGCGGCGTCATAGAGCCACTGGGCATAGCTGCTGCTGGAGAAGGAGGAGCCCATCTGGCTCTGATGCACGGTGGAGGAATAGAGCTTATCGGAGTACTCCTCAGCCAGGTCAGCGGCGTCGCTGCCGGCGGCCAGCTTGTTCTGGATCTCCTGAGCGGTAGCCTGGGCCTGAGCCTTGGCGGTATCAAAGGCGGCCTGCTTCTCCTCGTCGGTCAGGTCCACAGAGTTGCCCTCTTCGTCGGTGGTGGTAGTCTCAATGGAGGCCTGAACAGTGAAGACAGAGTAATTAAAGGTGTCCAGGTTGTTCTTGTTCTCCTGATAGTAGGCCTCCAGCTCCTCGTCGGAGTAGGTCAGGTTATCCTGGTGATCCTGCTGATAGTAGGTGGCGATGGTCTGAGCGGTGAGGATCTCCTTGTAGAGTTTCTCAGTCATGTAGGAGCCAAAGTTGGTGCGCAGATAGTGCTCCAGGCTGGAATAGCCGCTGGCACGTACGGACTGAGCGGTCTGCTCTATGCTGGCATCAACATAGGCCTGGCCAGCGGCGGGCAGAGTGTAGCCCTCCTTCTCGGCGGCGTGGTTGAGCATGGTGACCTGAGTCAGACTGGTCAGGCCCTGATCCAGGAAGTAGTCATACCAAGTGGTGCCGGACTCCTCGTCCTTGACCTGGTCCTTGGGGTCCACGCTGGAGTCAAAACCGGTGTTCATGCCCATCTGAGCATAGTACAGGGTCTCAGTCATGGCGTTGTGGTAATAATACTGAACGACAGCGGGAGTAAAGTCCTCGCCGTCAATGGTCACAGCGGTGGTACGCTTCTGGAAAAAGCCGCTGTCCCACACCAGCAGGGCGATGGCCAAAACGGCGATGACAACGCCGACCACGCCATAGACCACGTGCATGCGGCTGCTTTTTTCCTCCGCTTTGTTGTTGCGCCGCTGGGCATAAGTCGAGCCCTGGCGGGTCTTCTTTTCTCTGGATGCACTCACAGTTGATTCCGTCCTCTCGTTGTTGAAAAGTCACCCGGCTCAGCCGGGCGGAAGAAGATTCCGCATTATTATATAAAAAACTTCCATGGGATTCAAGGGGCAAAAGAGACAAGAAGGGAAGGTTTTACAGAATGTTCATGGAAAAAGTGAAGGTTATTTGAAAAGAAAACGAAAAAAAGACCGCGGCATAAGCCGCGGCCCAGTTCCAAATGAGCTTTATATACCCCGCTCTGGCCGTGTGAACCCGTTTAAAACCTGCACGAAATGGCAGGTGGGTCGCCTCCACGACGCTTATCTGCTTCCAACTTCCAGCCGACCTCGATGGGGGCCGGGAGGCCTGCAAGCCACGCCGTGAGGTGGGCGTCCCGTTTAAAAAATGTGGGTTTAAAAGAGCCCATCACGCACCGAGCAGGAAAACTCACCTGAGTCTGCGATTTAATTTTCCTCTTCTTCCTCGAAGAAGCGCTCCATAAAGAGATTGTAGACGGTTTCCACCTCTTCGTCATTGTCCAGGGTGGAGAGCAGCTCTTCGCCGTTTTCCTCCACGACCTTCATAATGACCAGGCCGTACTCCTCGTCATCCGCGTCCACATCCACCGGCTCGCCGGTCTCTTCATCCTCAGCGACTGCGGGGAACAGGGCGTGGTAGGTGATGCCGTTATGTTCCAGTGTATCCACCAGTTCCAGCTCAAATTCATTGCCGTCCTCGTCGGTCACGGTGATGAAATCAGGGCCGAATTCTTCGCTCATAGGGGAGATCCCTCCTGCTTATGTACTGACCATATTGTACCCTGTGTGCGGAAAAAATGCAAGTAGGGAGCGAGGTAAATTTTTACCGGCCGTTGCGCAAAAGAAATCCTGGGATAGACAAATGGGGATAATATGGTATAATATATACTGATTTTTTGCCGTCATGCTTCTGTTTAAGGGGTGCATCGCCAAAGAAATGCGCCGGCAGAGGCGGCAGGGCAAAAGGGGCGCTGGCCGCGGGAGCGGGGCGCCGGACATGCGAAACAACTGCGCCAAAGCGCATGGCAGCCTGGCACTTGTTCCGGTGCCCAAGGCGGGCCGGTGCGCTGCGCGCCTGCCAGTTCGGAGGTATTTGCTGTGTCTGAACAAAATTATTCTTCCCATTCCAGACGAGAAGGTGCTCGTTCCAGCCAGAACGGGGACCAGCCTGCGCGCCGCCGTAAAAAGAGCAAAAAGAAAAAGGGCGGCGTGATGCGGGTCATCGGCACGCTGCTGCTGATTTTCCTGACCACCAGCGCTTTCCTGGCCTGCTTTGCGGCAGTGTATATCGTCAACGTGATTCTCCCACAGGCCAACATGGATCTCTCCAGCTTCAATGTGGACGAGAACAGTGTGATGTACTATCAGGACAAGAGTACCGGAGAGTATAAAGAGTTGCGCCAGGTACTCAGCGTCACCAACTCCCAGTGGGTGGACTATGAGGATATGCCCCAGTACCTCAAGGACGCCGCCGTGGCCATCGAGGACCGCCGGTTCTGGAAGCACAACGGCGTGGACTGGTGGCGTACCACCCAGGCGGTGGTGAGCATGTTTACTGGCGGCGATATCCAGGGCGGCTCCACCATCACCCAGCAGCTCATTAAAAACCTGACCGATTATAACGAGACCACCGTCAAGCGAAAGGTCACCGAGATCTTCCGCGCCCTGTATGTAGACTCCCATTATGAAAAAGAGGATATTCTGGAGCTCTACCTCAACGTGATCCCTCTGGGCAGCGGCTGTGAGGGCGTAGGCGCGGCGGCCGAAAAGTACTTCGGCAAGTCGGTGTCTGATCTGACCCTGGCCGAGTGCGCCAGCCTCATCGGCATCACCAACAACCCCTCCAAGTATGGTCCCTATTCCACCGCCCAGGTGGAAAACAGCAATGGCGAGATGTGGAGTGCGGTGCAGTGGAACAAGTACCGCCAGGAGGTCATTCTGGGCCAGATGCTGGAACAGGGCAAGATCTCCCAGGAGGAGTACGACGAGGCGGTGGCTCAGGAGCTGGTCTTTGTGGGCAGCAATTCCGAGTCCGGCCAGAGCACCTCGGATATCTACTCCTGGTATGAGGAGCAGGTCATCACCGATGTGATGAACGACCTGAAGGAGGAGTACGGCTACTCCAGCCAGTATGTCAGCCAGATGCTCTCCAACGGCGGCCTGCGCATCTACACCTGTGTGGATCCCCAGGTCCAGGCGGCGGCGGAGGCCATCTACTATGACCGCTCCAACCTGAACTACACCTCTTCCAAAACAGGCCAGCAGCTCCAGTCGGCCATTACCATCATTGATAACTCCACCGGCGACATTGCCGGTCTGGTGGGCCGTATCGGAGAAAAGACCATCAACCGCGGCACCAACCTGGCCACCGGCGCTCTGCGCCAGCCCGGTTCTTCCATCAAACCTTTGACCGCTTATGCCCCTGCCATGGAGATGGGTCTGCTCAGTCCCATCTCGGTGCTGCCCGACTACCCCTATCAGGTGCTGGACGGCAAAGCCTGGCCGGTGAACGTAGACGGACGCTACCGTGGCCAGGTGACTGTAACCGAGGCGCTGCAGTGGTCCTACAACACCGTGGCCGTGCGGACCATAGCGATGGTCACCCCGGCCAAGTCCTATGAATTTGCCACCCAGCACTTCCATCTGAACCTGGAGAGCGGCCGGATGGTCAATGGACAGATGCAAAGCGACATTAACCTGGCTCCTCTGGCCATGGGCGGTCTGACCGACGGCGTCACCACCCGGCAGATGGCCAACGCCTTTGCCGTGTTCCCCGAGAACGGCATCTACCGGGAGGCCCGCACCTACACCAAGGTGGAGGACAGCGACGGCAATGTGATCCTGGACAACAGCCGGGAGGACGAGACTGCCATCAAGGAGTCCACAGCCTATTATATGAACACCATGCTGCAGAATGTGGTGCAGAACGGCGGCGGTAAGGAGGCCCGTATCAGCGGCATGTCCGTTGCCGGTAAGACGGGTACCACCGACAGTAAGTTTGACCGCTGGTTCGTAGGTTACACCCCCTACTACACCGCTGCGGTGTGGGTGGGCTATGAGTACAACGAGCGTGTGCCCTCTTCGGGCAACCCGGCGGCCCAGCTGTGGAAAAAGGTCATGTCTCCCATCCATGACGGGCTGGAAGACACCGGATTCAGCAAGCCCAGCGGCTTGGTGCAGGTCACTTATTGTAAGGACTGCGGCGGCCTGGCCACCGCTGCCTGTCAAGCTGATCCACGGGATTCGTCCCGGGTGGCCACGGGCTATGTGATGGCTGAGGACGCGCCTTCCACGTCGTGTTCCTGCCACTCTCTGGAGGAGGGTTCCAACTCTCTGGTCCGGGTCTGCGTGGATGATCCGGTGCTGGATGAGAACGGAGAGTTTACCGGCAGCTACCATCTGGCCGGTCCCTACTGTCCCGAGATCAGCATCCGCACCTATGCCTACCTCAACCTGGATCGGGAAAGCGTGGGCGGCGCCTGGGCGGAAGACAGCCAGTATTTCTACTCCAACTTGCCTAACGTAGGCGTGTGTACCGTCCACACCGGCGAGGCAGTGGTGCCTCCGGAAGGAGGAGAAACCACCGATCCCGATGATCCTTCCAACCCTGAGAACCCGGAGAACCCCGACGGCGGGGAGGAACCGACCGATCCGGAGGGCGGCTCTCAGGAGGGCGGCGGAGGAGAAACCAGCCAGCCGGAGAATGTAACCAACTCCGTAAGATAGTGATCACCACCGAGGAGAGGGCCGCCGCAGGCGGCCCTTCTCTTTGCGTCAGTGCATGGCCACACGAAAAATTGTGGAAAATGACGAATAACAGCAGGGTAGACCAGTGAAAAATTGACCGGTTGATTGACCGCCTGCCCATTGCATCCCGGACTTTGGTGTGCTAAAATAGACCACATCGCAAGTACAAATGACCATGACACACGGACAACGGGACGGAGGAACAGAAGGTGAATCAATCCGAGGGCTATTTTATCGTTCAGGCGTCTTCCATGCCGGAGATCTTCCGCAAGGTGGCTCAGGCCAAGCGGCTGCTGGAGACCGGAGAGGAGACCACAGTGAACGGCGCGGCGCATGCCGTAGGCATCAGCCGCAGCGCCTTTTACAAATACAAAGACGCGGTACGGCCATTTCAGGATATGCTCCATGGACGGATCGTCACGTTCCAGACCATGCTGCGGGATGAGCCGGGGGTACTCTCGGGACTGCTCAACGTACTGGCCGGCACAGGGATGAATATTCTGACCATCAATCAGAATATCCCCGTCAACGGCTGTGCTGTGGTGACCATTACGGCTGAGACCTCTCAGATGCACCTGAGCCTGGAGGATATGCTCCAGGCCGCCGCGGACAGCACCGGCGTGATCCGCTGTGAGGTTCTGGCCGGTTAAGAAAGAAACTCTGTGTTTTTTATGAGGTGAGTTGGAATGACAAAGGTAGCGATTCTAGGCTTCGGCACCGTCGGTTCCGGCGTGGCCGAGGTGCTCAGTAAGAACAGCCAGGGCATTGCCCGGCGCTCCGGCGGCGAGATCCAGGTCAAATACATCCTGGACGTGCGGGATTTCCCCGACAGCCCCTTTAAGGACTGCTTCGTGAAGGACTTCTCCATCATTGAGAACGACCCCGAGGTAGATGTGGTGGTGGAGACCATCGGCGGAGCCAAGGTGGCTCTGGAGTTCACCACCCGCGCCCTGAAGGCGGGCAAGAGCGTGGTCTCCTCCAACAAGGAGCTGGTGGCCACCCACGGCTACGAGCTGCTGCAGCTGGCCAAGGCCAACGGAGTCAGCTATCTCTTTGAGGCCAGCGTGGGCGGCGGTATCCCCATCCTGCGCCCCCTGACCAACTGCTTGGCTGCCAACGAGGTGGAGCAGATCACCGGCATCCTCAACGGCACCACCAACTATATCCTCACCCGCATGATCAAGGCGGGCCTCACCTTTGAGCAGGCTCTCAAGGAGGCCCAGGACAACGGCTACGCCGAGAAGGACCCCACCGCCGACGTGGATGGTCACGACGCCTGCCGCAAGATCTGCATCCTGTCCGCTCTGGCCTGCGGCCAGCACGTCTATCCCCAGCAGGTGCCCACCCAGGGCATCCGGGAGGTGACCCTGGCTGACGTGGCTTACGCTGATTCCTGCGGCTATAAGATCAAGCTCCTGGGCCGCTGCCTGCGGGAGCCTGAGGGCAAGGTGTGTGCCTTTGTGGCCCCCCACCTGGTCTCCTGTGAGAATCCTCTGGCCGGCGTGGAGGACGTGTTCAACGCCATCGCCGTCACCGGCAACGCCGTGGGCGACGTGATGTTCTACGGCCGCGGCGCCGGCAAGCTGCCCACCGCCTCCGCTGTGGTGGCCGACGTCATCGACATTGCCCGGGATCCCAAGCGGGACCGCGGCAACCAGTGGGGCCCCGGCAGCGAGGACCTGGTGGTCTCCAGCGATTCGCTGACCTCCCGGTGGTATGTCCGGGCCAACCTCTCCATGGACCAGGCCCGTCTGGCCTGCGGAGAGATCCTGCCTCTGGCCCGCAGCGGCGCCCCCGCTCAGGAGGCCGCGTTCCTCACCCAGCCCATGACCTATCCTCAGCTCATGGATCGTCTGGCGGGGGTGGAGACCTGCTCGGTGTTCCGCGTACTGTAAGCGTGCGCATAGAATACAGGGCAGTCCTGTGATTTCATCAACCTTGGAGGGATAGAATATATGGCACTGATTGTACAAAAATTTGGCGGCAGCTCCGTCGCCAACGCGGACCGGGTGCGCAATGTCGCCCGGATCATCACCGAGACCTACCGCAAGGGCCACAGCGTAGTGGTGGTGCTCTCTGCCCAGGGCGACACCACCGACGATCTCATCGAGAAGGCCCAGGAGATCAACCGTCACCCGTCCAAGCGGGAGATGGATATGCTCCTGTCCTCCGGCGAGCAGATCTCCATCGCTCTGTGCGCCATGGCCATCGAGGCCATGGGCTACCAGGTCATCTCTCTCACCGGCTGGCAGGCCGGTGTGAACACCGACTCGGCTTACAGCAGCGCCCGGATCAAGCGCATCCAGACCGAGCGCATCCAGAATGAGCTGGACAAGAAGAAGATCGTTCTGGTGGCTGGATTCCAGGGCATCAACAAGTACGGCGACATCACCACTCTGGGCCGCGGCGGCTCTGATACCTCCGCTGTGGCGCTGGCCGCCGCCCTCCATGCTGACCTGTGCCAGATTTACACCGACGTGGACGGCGTGTACACCGCCGATCCCCGCCTGGTCAAGGGAGCCAAGAAGCTGGAGGAGATCACCTTTGATGAGATGCTGGAGCTGGCCAGCCTGGGCGCCCAGGTGCTTCACAACCGCTCTGTGGAGATGGCCAAGCGCTATAACGTCAATCTGGAGGTTCTCTCCAGTCTCACGGGAAATCCCGGTACAAAAGTCAAGGAGGTTGTCAAAACCATGGAAAAGACTCACGTCAGCGGCGTTGCGAAGGATAAGAATGTGGCCCGCCTGGCCCTCATCGGCCTGGCTGACGAGCCCGGCATCGCCTTTAAGATCTTCTCTCTGCTGGCTAAGAAGAACATCAACGTAGACATCATTCTCCAGTCCATCGGCCGGGACGAGAGCAAGGACATCAGCTTCACCGTGGCTCGCGGCGACAGCGAGGAGGCCCAGAAGATCCTGGAGGAGAACAAGGATTACATCGGCTTTAAGGCCATTGAAGTCAACAACCAGGTGGCTAAGGTGTCCATCGTGGGCGCTGGCATGGTGAACAACGCCGGTGTGGCCTGCAAGATGTTTGAGGCCCTCTCCTCTGCCGGAGTCAACATTAACATGATCTCCACCAGCGAGATCAAGGTCTCCGTCCTGGTGGATGAGCGGGAGGCTGACCGGGCTGTCCAGGCCATCCATGACCGCTTCTTCAACGAGTTTGGAAGCGCCAACTGATCCAAAAACAGGTCTATATTGAATTTTCGGGATGGGAAACTGTGGAAGTGCATAGTTTCCCATCCTGTTTTCAAGAAAAATGGGGCGGATTCTTTAAAAAATCGATTTTTTTGCCGAAAGTGCGGAATCCAAGCGTTTTTTTCCTTTTTTTGTGTTGCAAAAAATAAGGACTTCTGGTAAAATAATAAATCGACTGGATAACTAACGTGCATTATGGAAAGCAAGGCAACTTGCTTTCTTTGGATTAAGGGCACTTTGCCCTGTTAGGCAAGGAGAATCAAAACACATGGATAGAAATGAGAGAGAGGCCCGCCGCCACCAGGAGGACCGAGCTCTGAATAAGGCTCTGATCTGGGTGGGCGTGGCCATCGTTCTGGAATTTTTGCTGGTACTGGTAAATCGTTACTACATTAACTACAATACGAGTACTGAGTCCATCAATCGGGTTTTGGCGATTCAGGCCGCACTGGTCGGTCTGCGGTGGGTCAGCCTGGCTGCTTTGGTTGTCTGTGTGGTTTGGATGCTGGTTCAGCTGTCCAAGAACGGAAATGCGGTGCTGCCCGGTGTGCTGGCCATTGCGGCCGGCGGGCTGCTGCTGTGCAGCCATGTGATCCTGAACTTCCGGGACGCCGGTCTGCGGATGATGTTCTGGATGGTTCCTGCCTGGGCTGCTCTGGCTCTGGTGTATTATCTCTATCAGCGTGAATTCTTCTTCTCCGCTGTGATCAGCGGTCTGGGACTGCTGGGCCTGTGGTTTGTGCGCCACGCCAGCCCTCTGGGCCTGTACACCATCCTGGTGGTGGTCGTGCTGGTGCTGCTGACTCTGGGTCTGTTTTTGCTCAAGAAGAAGGACGGCCTGTTCCAGCTGGGCAAGGGTAAAGCCCGTCTGCTCCCCGCTGAGGCCAACTACTCCCTGATTTTCCTCAGCTTTGTGGTCAGCCTGGTGGTGATCGCCCTGGCCGCCTTTGTGGGCGGTTCTATGGCTTACTACCTGCTGTATGCCATGGTGGCCTGGCTATTTGCTCTGCTGGTGTATTACACCGTCAAGATGATTTAACATGAAAAAAGCTGTCCCCCAACGGGGGACAGCTTTTTTGCGCTCTTTTTTACCCTTCCAGGGCGCGGATGCGAGGGACCACAGTCTTGCGGTAGAGGGGGATGGCGATGGCCACGGTGAACAGCTCAGCGAGAAGGAAGCACAGCCACACCAGCTCCGGCTTCACACGGATCAGAAGCAGGGCGATGGGGAGCAGGAAAATGATCTGGCGCAGCAGGGAGACCAGCAGCGAGCAGCTGCTGCGGTCCAGGGACTGGAAAGCGGCGGAGAGAACAATGCTCACGGAGGCCACGGCGAAAGCCAGGGCGGTCATCCGCAGGGCGGGTACGCCCATAATAATGGCCTCCTCCGGCGCCTGAAAGCACCAGCGCAGCAGAGGGGAAGCGGCCAGCGAAAGGATTGCCGTACCGGCCAGACCGGTGCACACCCCCAGCTGAAGTCCGAAGCGAATGGACTGGGAAATGCGCGGAGCGTCTTTCGCGCCGTAGTTGTAGCTGATGATGGGAATGAGGCCGCTGTTCACGCCGAAGATGGGCATGAACACAAAGGACTGAATCTTGAAGTAGACACCCAGGACGAATACCCCGGTCTCCGACCACAGGTTCATGATCTGGTTGAGCCCCAGCGTCATAAAACTGGAGAGAGACTGCATGACGATGGCTGGGGCGGCAATGCGCAGGATCTCACCGGTAAGCGGGGGAGAGAAGTGGAAGCGGCGGGGAGAGATGGGAAAGCTGCGGCGAAGACGCCACAGAAGAAAAAAGCCGATGCAGGCGCCGGAAATCTGTCCGATCACCGTGGCCACCGCGGCGCCTACCACACCCATGTCAAAGATAAAGATGAAGATAGGGTCCAGCACGATGTTCAGCAGCGCGCCCGAGCCCTGAACGATCATAAATCCAGCGGGGTGGCCGGTGGACTGGAGAATACGTTCACAGAGAAACTGCATGCAAAGGCCGATGGACAGTCCGCAGCAGATGGTGAGATAGGCAATGCCCGACTGAACCACCACCGGATTGTCCGAGCAGCTTTGGAAGAAGGGAGTACAGCCCACCAGGGAAAAGATAAGAGCCAGCAGCCAGACCGCGCCATAGAGCAAAAAGCCGTGGCAGGCCGCATTTACTGCATCCTCCAGGCGGCCTTCTCCCAGGCGCTTGGCCAGAATGGCGTTAAAGCCTACCCCCAGGCCGGCGCAGAAGGCTACGATCATCAGCTGCACCGGATAGGCGTAGGACAGAGCCAGAAAGTCCAGATCGCTGACCTGAGCCACATAGATGCTGTCCACCAGGTTGTAGATGGCACCCATGAGCATGGAGAGCATGATGGGCGAGGACATGGTAAGCACCAGCTTCCGCACCGGCATGGTGCCCAGGATGTTGTTGTGTTGTTCCATGAGATCTCGTTCCTTTCTTTTGAATAAAAAAACACGAGCTCCCCCCTGGGAGCCCGTGTTACCAACTGAAATATCCATCCGTGGGGATCGACGGGCCCGTGGGCACGGATGGCGCTGTCTTGTGCCTCAGTATATCAGAATACCCCTGGACCGTCAAGGGCGTGAGAGGGCTTCTCAGGGCCGAAGAGAGGCAAAAAAACGGCAGACCGCTTGCGGTCTGCCGTTTTGAAGCTGAAATACAAATCAAGCGTGGGCGCCGGCGTGAGTAAGGGTGCGGCTGCCCTCCTGGGCGGCGGCACGGGGCGCGGCGCTCTCCTGGTGGGAAAGGCCCTTGGCGTTGGCCAGCATGAGCTTGATGCGGTTTTCCTGGTTGATCTTGGTGGCGCCGGGGTCGTAGTCGATGGCCACGATGTTGCTGGTGGGGTAGTCGTCCTTCAGCTTGCGGATCATGCCCTTGCCCACGATGTGGTTGGGCAGGCAGCCGAAGGGCTGGGTGCAGACAATGTTGTTGGTGTCGGAGTGGATGAGCTCCAGCATCTCGGCGGTGAGCAGCCAGCCCTCGCCCATCTTGTTGCCGTCGCCCAGATAGCCGTGGACCAGCTTGTGCAGATCCTGGAAGGTGCCGGGGGCGCGGAAGCGGTGGGAGTTCTCCAGAGCCTGAATCATATCCTTCTGGCAGCCCTCAATGTAGGACATAAAGGCCTTGCAGGCCGCCTTCTTGATCCACTTGCCGCCGTACAGGTCCACGTCGGAGACGCGGTTGTAGATCTTGAAGATGATAAAGTCGGTGAGGCCGGGGACCACAGGCTCCACACCCTCGCTGAGCAGGAACTTCTCCAGGTTGTTGTTGCCCAGAGGAGCGAACTTCACATAGATCTCGCCCACGATGCCTACCCGGATCTTGGGCTCGCCCTGAACGGGGATGGAGGCAAAGTCATCGCAAATCTCGGCAAAAATCTTGCGCATCTGGGCGCGGCTCATGCCCTTGCCCTGCTCAAAGCCGTTGACCAGCTGGTGGGACCAGGCCTCGATCATGGCGTCGGTCTCGCCGGCATTGACCTCGTAGGGGCGCACCTGATTGGCCACATTGACGATGATGTCACCGTACATCATGGCGTACACTGCCTTGCGGATAAAGGGCAGGGTCAGGTTGAAGCCGGGGTTCTTCTCCAGGCCGGACAGGTTGACGGAGACCACGGGGATGTAGGCCATGTCGGCCTTCTCCAGGGCCTTGCGCAGCAGGTGGATGTAGTTGCTGGCCCGGCAACCGCCGCCGGTCTGGGTGATGAGCAGGCCCACCTTGTGGGGGTCGTAGCCGCCGTGCTTCACCGCGTCGATGAGCTGGCCGATGACCAGCAGGGCGGGGTAGCAGGTGTCGTTGTGGACGTACTTGAGGCCCTCGTCCACGATCCCGCGGTGGTTGGTGGTGAGCATATCCACCTTGTAGCCCTGATTCTGCAGGAGCTTTTGCATCATGCCAAAGTGGACGGGGAGCATCTGGGGCATCAGAAGGGTGTACTCCTCCTTCATCTCCTTCGTAAAGAGCAGACGGCCGGTTTCATCATACACAAGCTTAGCCATAGAGATGTTTCCTTTCTACATGAAAACGTATTTTACGTTGAAACAGTGGGGTTACTGGGCCTTGCGGGCCTCGATGGCGGCCATCAGGGACCGGATACGGATCTTGACCGCGCCCAGGTTGCTGATATCGTCGATCTTCAGCTGGGTGTAGAGCTTGCCGCCCTGCTCCAGGATGGAGCGCATCTCGTCGCCGGTGATGGCGTCGATGCCGCAGCCAAAGGAGACCAACTGAATAAGCTCCATGTCCTGCTGGGTACACACGTACCGGGCCGCGTTGTACATACGGGCGTGGTAGGTCCACTGGTTGAGCACATGGCGGGGAGCCTTATCCTCCAGGTAGGCCACCGCATCCTCAGTGATGAGGATGAAGCCGAAGGAGGTAATGAGGTCATTGATGCCGTGGTTGATCTCGGGGTCCATGTGGTAGGGGCGTCCGGCCACCACCAGAATGGGCCGGTTCTCGGCACGGGCCTGCTCGATGTAGGCGCGGCCGGTGGCGCGGAGATCTTCCTTGTAGGCGTCGTAGGCGGCATAGGCAGCCTTGGCGGCGGCTACGGTCTCCCGCTTGGGCACCTGGAACTCGTTGAAGAACCACTCGCTGGCCTTGCGCTCAAAGTCCTTGGGACGGTGCAGGCCGAAGTAGGGATTCAAGTAGCGCACCTTTTTCAGGTTGGGCACGTTGGCGGCCAGCAGCTCGGGGTAATAGGCCACCACGGGACAGTTGTAGTTGTTGTCGCTGACGCCCTCGTTGAAGTTGTAGGGCATGCAGGGATAGAAGATGGCGTCCACACCCGCCTCCACCAGGGCCTCCACATGGCCGTGGAGGAGCTTTGCGGGATAGCACACGGTGTCGGAGGGGATGGTGCGCTGGCCTTTCAAATAGAGCTTGCGGGAGGACTCAGGGGAGAGGACCACCTCGAAGTTCAGGCGGGTGAACAGCTCAAACCAGAAGGGCAGGTTCTCGTACATGTTCAGGCCGAAGGGGATGCCGATCTTGCCCCGGGAGCCGTTGCCCTGACCCTTGCCGTGGAGGGCACGGAGCTTCCCGTATTTGTAACGCATCAGGTCGGGCAGGTGGCTGGGCTCCTCACCCAAGGGACGGGAACAGCGGTTGCCCGAGACAAAGCGCCGCCCACCGTCAAAGGTGTTGATGGTGAGGGAGCAGTGGTTGGTGCACAGGCCGCAGGTGGCGGGCTTGGCCACGTGGGTAAACTTTTCCAGAGCCTTGGCATTGAGAATACCGCTCTTTTCCAGATGCAGGTCCCGGGCGGCCAGAGCGGCGCCGAAGGCGCCCATGATGCCCGAGATGGTGGGGCGGGTCACGTCCCGTCCCAGCTCCTGCTCAAAGGCCCGGAGCACCGCGTCGTTGTGGAAGGTGCCGCCCTGGACCACGATGTGCTTGCCCAGGTCGTCGGCGCTGGCAGCCCGGATGACCTTGTAAATGGCGTTCTTGACGATGGAGATGGACAGGCCTGCGGAGATGTCCTCCACGCTGGCGCCGTCCTTCTGGGCCTGCTTCACGCTGGAGTTCATAAACACGGTGCAGCGGCTGCCCAGATTGACCGGGTGCTGGGCAAACAGGCCCAGCTTGGCAAAATCGGCGATGGAGTAGCCCAGGGCCTTGGCGAAGGTCTCGATAAAGGAGCCGCAGCCGGAGGAGCAGGCCTCGTTGAGCATGATGGAGTCCACCGCGCCGTTGCGGATCTTAAAGCACTTCATGTCCTGGCCGCCGATGTCGATGATAAAGTCCACATCGGGGTTGAAGTGGGCGGCGGCTTTGTAGTGGGCCACCGTCTCCACCAGGCCAAGGTCACAGTTGAAAGCGTTTTTGATGAGGTCCTCGCCGTAGCCAGTGACGGCCGCGCCCTTGATCTCAACGCGGTCGCCGCACAGCTGGTAGATCTGCTTCAGCTGGGGAAGAACGACCGAGACGGGGTTGCCCTGGTTGGACTGATAGTAGGTGTACAGCAGGCCGCCGTCCTCAGTGATGAGGGCCAGCTTGGTGGTGGTAGAGCCTGCGTCAATGCCCAGCCAGGCGGGACCTTCATAGGTCTTGATATCCACCTCGGGGGGGCGCTTGGCGTTGTGCCGGGCGCAGAAGGCGCCGTACTCGGTCACGTCCTGGAACAGGGGAGGCATGGTGTCCACCAGGGTGGTGGTATCCACACTCTCCTCCAGCTTTTTCAGGGCGTCCTCAAAGAGAATGGGCTCATAGTCGGTAGCGCACAGGGCCGCGCCCATGGCGGCAAAGCAGTCGCCGTCCTCAGGGAAGATGGCGTGGGCCTCGTCCAGCTTCAGGGTCTCCACAAAGCGCTGCCGCAGACCCATGAGGAAGTGGAGGGGGCCGCCCAGGAAGACGATCTTGCCCTTCAGCTCCCGGCCCTGGGTCAGGCCGGCCACGGTCTGGTCCACCACCGCCTGGAAGATGGAGGCGGCCACGTCCTCTTTCCGGCCGCCCTGGTTCAGGATGGGCTGGATGTCGCTCTTGGCGAACACGCCGCAGCGGGAGGCGATGGGGTAGATCTTCTCGTGCTTCAAAGACAGCTCATCCAGCTCGTTCACCGTGACATTCATCAGGGTGGCCATCTGGTCGATGAAGGCGCCGGTGCCGCCGGCGCAGGAGCCGTTCATTCGCTCCTCCAGCGCTCCGCCGAAGAAGATGATCTTGGCATCCTCACCGCCCAGCTCAATGACAGCGTCGGTGTCGGGAATATATGTATTGACGGCAGCGGCGGTGGCGTAGACCTCCTGGACAAAGTCGATGCCCGAGGCGTTGGCCACGCCCAGGCCGGCCGAGCCGGTGATGACCAGCTTTACCTGCTTGCCCCGGAGCATCTCCTGGATGGAGTGTAAGGTCTCGCAGGCACGCTCACGGGTCTTGGAGTAGTGCCGCTCGTAGGAGCGGAACAGCAGCTTATTTTGTTCATCCAGCACCACCACTTTAACCGTGGTGGAGCCGATGTCAATTCCGATGCGCAGACTCATATGAAAAAAGCTCCTGACATGCATTCTAAATTCTAAATTGAACCGATTTCGATCGTTACTTATGATACTTCCCCAAGGGGGAAAAAACAACGATTTTAACGCTTTCTTAACGCGCGGAAAGGGAGGAAATACGCCGTTTTAACGGTCGAAAATTGTGCATTTCTGCCTTGGAAGAACAATTTTTAATGAAATAAAGTAAAAAAGTAAATTGGCGGAATGCACAAAAAAACCCCGGCGGCATGATGCCGCCGGGGGTCCTTACAGGCCGTTAGCCTTTCAAGCCCAGCAGGAGGGCTGCGTATTCACCCAGGGAGAGTTGAGATTGTGTAGAAGCTGCATAGCTCTCCGGGTCCAGGGGGAAGTCGCTGGTTGTGGTGACATACTGGGCAACTTTTCCATTTTGCTCCACGGTGATGAGGTGCTGGTAGCCCATGTCTGGATGATAACGCAGCTGTCCATCCACCCAAGGACCTCCGGCCCAGGGGGCATGTAACAGATCGTCCAACACAAAGCCGAAATCATAGCCGTAGATATTTACTGTGCTCCCGTCCACCAGGTTGTCAAAAGAGGCCAGGCGATGAAGGGAGGTGAGCTGAGCGCTTTGATAGACCGCACCAAGGTCGGAGATTTCAGGAAGGGTACGGGCCTTTTTCAGCTCTTCTTCCAGAACCTGCTCCATTGTATCCAGAACGGCCTGGTCCGTGACAGCGATCTGCTGGCCACTGTCAACCCCTTCGCGTATGAGGTTATAGAGCTCCGTGCAGTTGGTCAAACGGGCGGTTTCGGTGAGACTGACCACATTTTTCTCTCTTCCTGCCATGAGGGTCAGGGTTTGGCCGGAGGAGAGCCGAAGTTCCAGACTCCACAGGGCGTAATCCAGACCAGCCTCGTCATTGGGATACTCCGAAGGGGCAAGGAGCGGCTGCTTGGAAGCCTGGCGGATCAGCTCAGCCAGAGCGGTTTTGTCCAGGGATTGGATCCAACTGTCTGCGGCAGGAGCGCCTATAAAGGTAATGGTTTGAATGTCTGAAGCCTGAAGGTTGGCCATGGTGCGCAGGGTATCCACATTGGCAGGATAACTGGCTGAGCCGGGCTGGGTTTCACGCCAGGTCTCCACCGTTTGGGTGATCTGCTGCATGGTATCTTTAGAAATCCGGGCAAGCACAGGGAGAGCACTTTCCCACACTCCGTCCGAACGACCCAGAGCCAGCAGGTATCCATCTTCCGCCTCAGAGAGATAAAACTCGACCCACTGACTGCCAGGAGTGATAAATGTAAAGGGGTATTGGTCTTTTGCAGAGACCCGCTCAGGCTGCCAGTTGGAGGTTGGCACGGTAAGGTTCTCCAAGAAAAGGTTAGCTAGGGCGGATACCGTCTCCTGGTCTTTGATCTGGTCCCACGCTCCAGGCTCCACGGGAACCCGGACTGTGTCCGCATGATACAACACGGAGTAGAAGAAATCCTGTTCTGGGTATCGGGCCTGCTCCTCGCAGATGGCCTGGACCTGAGAGACGATGGAGTCGGGGATGACGATGGTATACCAGCTTCCCGCGTCCATGGCCCGGGCATACCAACCCTCGGGGGCATCCTCCAGCCACCAGGGAACACCGTGGACGATTTCGTAGAAGGAGGTGTATTTGGTCAGCCACTCTTCCATGTCATAGTCCTCGCTCTGGTTGAGGAGCACACATTCCTCCACACTCAAAAACAACTCGGTCAGCTGATTTTTAAATTCCGGGTACTCCACGCGCCAGGTGCTGGCGTTGCGCTCGCTCTGCTGCTGAGCCAGAGCGGCCAGAGCGGACTCTACTACGCCAGCGTCCTGGGAGAACACGGCCACCGGGGTGTATTTCTCTGCATCCAGTTGGGCAGGCGAGACCAGGTAGTCGCGCCCATCCAAGGTGCACAGGTAATAGCGGGACATGCTGTTATCCGAGTTCACCAGAGCAATGGTAGAGGCAGAAAAAAGCGGCTCTGTCCAGTCGGCATCCAGTGTGGAAGGATCAGGGGCTTTGGCCTGACGCAGCAGTGTTTTTGCTTCCTCCAAAAGATCTGCATCGGCAATCGCATCCGGGAAAGCTGCGCTGGAGTAAAGGGGGGGAGAGTACTGGATGGACTGGGCACTTTGGACCTGATCCCAATAGGAGGTATCGCCGTCTTGGCTGACATCCTCCGGCTGGTTTTGACTGCCTCCAAAGGTAAATACCGCCGCCAGGGCCAGTAGGACCACTGCCGCAGCGAGGGCCGTCTTTTTGGCCTTCGGGTGCTTGACCAGCTGGGCGATGCGCTCCTGGATGCTCCCCTTCCCCTCCACCATGGAGGTGGAGCAGGACAGCAGATCCTCTGGACGCAGGCTCCGCTGGGCCACCAGGGAGACCAGAGTACGGCCGTAAGGGATGCGTTCTTCATCCCCCAGGGCCTTGACTGCCCCGGCATCGCAGGAAAGCTCCCCATCCCGCTTGGACAATGCCACCGCCAACCACACCAGGGGGTTATACCAGTGCAGTGCCAGAGCCAGACACCGCAGGGCGGACCAGATGTGGTCCTTTTGGCGGTAGTGGGTCAACTCATGGGCCAGAACATGGGCGCGGGTGGGAGAGTCTAACGTCAGCTGGGGTGTGAGATAGATGCAGGGGCGGAAGAGCCCAAAAAGGCAGGGGGAGGGCAGCGATTCCACGATATACACCGGCAGCGGGCAATCGTCCAGGTCCAGAGAAGTTCTCCTGCGGCGCAACTTTGCATAAAAGCGCAGGTTGGAGCCCAGCAGCACCAGGGCGAGGATGACCGCGCCTGCACCCCACACCCCCAGCAGAAGCTGGGCAGGGGAGAGCCACACCGGGGAAAACACCGCCCGCTGTCCGTCGGCGGAGGACTTTACCGTTCCGGCGCTGTTGGCGGTTTGGACCTGTCCCTGGTCGTTGAGATACAGGGTGGGGGCCTGTCCCGCCTCCACTTCCTCCATGGAGTAGGAGGAGGGCAGAATGGGGATGGTGGTCTGGGTGAGGGAGGTGGGCTCCGGAGTCAGGTCCGCCGCTGTGGGCAGGTTGGGCATGGGAATCTGGAAGGGTACCAGCAGCCGCAGCAGCACCACTCCCCACAGGGCGTACTTCACCCGGGGAGAGATGCGCCCGCCCAGCAGGCGGCGCAGAACCAGCACCGCCAAAATGAGCACCGACGAGGTCACAAACCATTGCAGCAGGGTGTTCATTGCTTCTCCGCCTCCTTCAAAATGGCATACAGGGTATCGATTTCCTCTTGGCTGAGGGCTTTTTCACTGGCCATGGCGGATACCATCAGCCCCACGCTGCCCTGGTATACCCGGTCCAGAAAGGAACGGGTCTCCCGGCGTACTGCCTTCTCTCGCTCCAGGGCGGGGGTGTAGTACTTGGTGCGGCCATGTACCTCCACCGTCACCAAACCTTTGTCCTCCATGCGCCGCAGGGTGGTGATGGTGGTGCTCTTGGCCCAGCCTACCTTTTGGTGCAGGGCGGTGACAAGCTCCATCACAGTGCTGGGACTGTGCTGCCACAGGCAGTCCATCACATACCACTCGCTGTGGGTGAGCATCTGTTCCATGCCGTCGCCTCCTATACTGGTTTACTTTGTAGACCTATTATATCCCGGCTGGTCTACAATGTCAACCAAAGGGGCAAAAAACCGGCGCGGGGAATCCCGCGCCGGTAATAAGGAGGGGCGATCAGCCCCGGAAGATCATATCTCCGGAGATCTCACTCAGGCTATGGACTCCGCACATGGCCATGGTGTCCTGGAGCTCACCCTTGAGCTTGTCGGTGAGCACCTTCACGCCCTCGGCCTGGCCGCCGTAGACGGCGGTGACATAGGGCCGGGCCAGGATGCAGGCGTCAGCGCCCAGAGCCAGAGCCTTGCACACATCCACGCCGGTACGGATGCCGCCGTCCACCAGCACCACCATCTGGCCCTTTACAGCCTGGGCGATGGCGGGCAGCACACTGGCGGTGGCAGGGACGCCGTCCTGAACGCGGCCGCCGTGGTTGGAGACCACGATGCCGGCGGCTCCTGCCTCCAGCGCTTTCTGAGCGCCCTTGACGGTCATAATACCCTTGATGATAAAGGGCACCTTTACGTACTCAATGATTTCCCGCAGCTCGGCTACCGTCTTGGAGCCGGCAGGGGGATTGAGGCCCTTCAGGAAGGGTAGGCCTGCCGCGTCGATGTCCATGGCGAACACCTTGGCGCCGGAGGCCTTGGCGGCGTCCAGCTTGGCATACAGGGTGTCCCGGTCCCAGGGCTTCACGGTGGGAATACCCTTGCCGCCGTTGGCGCCGATGGCGGCAGCCGCCGCGGTGAAGACCTCAGGGTTGGTGCCGTCGCCGGTGAAGGCGGCGATGCCGGCCTGGGCGCAGGCGGGAACCAGGATGTTGTTGTACTCCAGGTCGTTGTACTTGTCCCCGTAGTGGAGATTTACCGCCCCCACCGGGCCGGCAAAGACGGGCAGGTCATACTCCTGACCGAAAAAGTTGAATTTGGTGTCCACCGGGCCGTTTTCACAGATGGTATCCATGTTGAGGCAGATCTCCTGCCAGGCCTGGTAGTTGCGCACCGCCACGGTGCCGGTGCCCTTGGAGCCGGGGCCGGGCATAGTGCTGCCGCAGGCCTTGCCGTTGCACACCGGGCAGGCCTTGCAATAGGGGCCGCTGCAGGTGCGGGCGGCGGCCAGAACTTCCTGATAGGTCACGAAAACCCCTCCTTTGTTTCTTCCCTCCGATTGTAAACCGGAGGGCGGGCTCCGTCAAGCGTTTCCGCGGTGTTCCTCCAGCCAGGAGAGCAGGTCGTCCAGCACCTCCTGGGCATTGAGCTCATGGAACATTTCGTGGCGGCCGCCGGAATAGAGGCGAACCGTTACATCTCGGCACCCGGCTTTGCGGAACATCTCCACCACTTTCTTTACTCCCTTGCCCATGCCGCCTACTGGGTCCTGGTCGCCGGAGAAGAAGTAAACCGGGGTGCTGGGGTCCATGCGAGCCAGGTTCTCCTTTTTTGCGATATACTGAAGGCCGCCCATCATGGCCTCAAACATGGACACGGTGGACTGATACTGGCAGTAGGGGTCGGCTAAGTAGGCATCCACCTGGGCCTCATCCCGGGAGATCCAGTCGGCCCCGGTGCGGTTGGGGGCGAATTTCCGGTTGTAGGCCCCCAAAGATAGCTTGTCCACCAGAGGGCTGATTCCCCGGTGCCCCAGGCGGCGGCGCTCCATCCCGGCCAGCCACCTGCCCAGGGCAACCAGGGGAGCGCTCTCCTGTCCGGTGCCGGACAGAATGACCCCGGTGAGGGTGCCGGGGTAGTTGATGAGGTAGGTGCGGGTAAGGAAGGAACCCATGGAGTGGCCCAGAAGGAAGTAGGGCTGATCCGGGTACTTCTCCCCCTGGAGCTTGCGCAGGGCGGCCACGTCACGGGTCACCATGGACCAGCCGTTCTTCTCCCCGAAAAAGCCCTCCTCGCCCTGGCCGGCAGTCTTGCCGTGGCCCAGGTGGTCCTCGCCGCACACCAGATAGCCGTGCTCTGCCAGAAAAGCGGCAGCCCCCTCATAGCGGCCTATATGCTCCGCTACTCCGTGGACGATCTGCACCACGCCCCGGAGCGGGACCTGGGGGACCCACTCCTGGGCGTGGATGGTGTGGACGCCGTCGCTGGACGGATAGGTAAACTCCCGCAGCTGTGCCATGTTGCTACCCTCTTTCCGGCCCGAGGGCCTGTTTTCCTTAGTTTACCCCAGGGAAAGAAGGGTAGTCAAGGTGCGTCACATCTGCTCCAGCAGCGCGCGGATGCGCCCTGCCCGCAGCCGGGCGGCGTGCTCCAGCTCCCGGAACAGCTCCCGCAGGCAGGGGTCGCCCGAAGTGCTTGCGGCGTAGTCGGACAGCTTGGCAGCCCGCTGCTGCTCCAGCAAAAAGAGACTGCGCAGCTGCCAGGGAGCGGCTCCGGACAGGGGAACGGCCTGAGAGGCGGGGGTGTAGCGCTCCCCGGTGATGAGGAAATAGGCCGCACAAAGCCGCCGGTGGTCCTGTCCCAGGCTGGGCAGGAGACTGCTGAGCAGTCGGGCGGTGCGCCCGCCGCAGCGCCGGGCGGTGCTCTGATAGGCCCGGGAGAGGGCACAGGTGTCCTCCATCAGCTGCTCCAAACAGGGGGCGTAGCTCTCGGAATCGGGGCACAGACAGGCGGGCGGGGAGG
>UMHJ01038123.1_pt1 | contig 23090 bp, 20 predicted proteins | sample 1965511 | NCBI WGS metagenome assembly UMHJ01 (sample SAMEA4836096, study PRJEB28245) | human gut metagenome | biome: gut microbiome; material: fecal sample | place: Denmark | collected 2008
CCGGGAAAAGCACACCGAAACGGAGGAGCGCATCAAGCGGCTGGTGGAATCCCTGTCCGTTGCCAGCGACACCTCAGCAAAGTACGTCATGGAGCAGATCGACGCGCTCCATCAGGAGAGCGAGACGCAGCAGCTGCGCCTTGCCGAGTTGGAAGCCCTTACCGAACAGAGCCGGATGCTGCATCAGGAGTTCGCCTTCCATCAGGAAATGATCGAGTCCTTTGCCAATGCAGTGGATTCGGCCACGCTGGAGGAAAAACGCCGCCTGCTGCGCACCATCGTCAAAAAGGTGGTCTGGGACGGCAAAAACGCCTATGTTTACCTCTTTGCGGAGGATGGAGAGGCGGATTTGCCCCCTGTTGAGCAACCTATGTATCCGTTGGGAGAGGATAGCGAATGAAATCCTCATGCACTTCCGCGCCCAGCGGAAGCTGCAGGGGGAGGTGTCGCTGTCGGAGGCCATCGAGACGGATAAGGCCGGCAACGCCCTGTATCTGCAGGACGTGGTGGGGGCCGATGACACCATGCAGGAGGACCTGGAGGGCCGGGAGGATCAGCGGCTGATCCGGCGGCTGGTAGGGGAGTGCCTGACGGACCGGGAGGCCGACGTGATCCGCCGCCGCTACGGCCTGGACGGCCACCCGCCCCAGACCCAGCGCCAGGTGGCCGGCGCATACGGCATCAGCCGCAGCTACGTCTCCCGCATCGAGAAGCGGGCCCTGGAGAAGCTGGAGACGGCCCTGCGGGAGCACTGCTATCCATAAACAGCAAGAACGGGGGCGGCAGCCCCCGTTCTTGCTGTTTGAGCAGTCCGCAAGCAAGAACGTTTCGCATCACGGCGCGAAACGCTCTTGCTGCATAATCGGAAATGATATATAATATGATCGACGGGCTGAGCAATCAAATCCGCACAAGAACGCCATAGCGAACCGGCATCGAGCCGCCGCTATGGAGCAATACCCAGTCGCATGCATACTCAAGGCGGACGTTGAGCCACTGCCCGTCCATCCAGCATTGAAAGCAGTCTCCGCAGTGCAGTCCGCCATACAGTGCGCCTGTATGGAATGCAATATCCGGCCTGTCATGGTTCCAGATCAATCGTCCAATCATTGTCGTCTCCTGTAGGAGGAAGTTTCATGAAATTCTTTGAAGCGATACCCGGTGAGCTCTTTTCGCCCCTTGCCTCGCCGAACCGCGCGCTATATGCGGACGCGCTGGACGTGCTGTACAGCGCATACCGCGATAACCTGAAGATACGCGAGGACGCATTGTATTCCATGCTGCGCAGCAAATTGGAGGAGCAACTGGCGGACGCAACATTTGAAGGGGAGGATATCGACGAGGAGGAACTGCGTGATATCTCCGGCAGGGCCCGTTTCCTGATCCGAAAGCTCTGCAGCAAGGGCTGGTTTGAGAAAGAACGGGGCGACGACTTTGAGGAGTACATCACCGTTCCCGGTTACAGCAGCCGTCTGCTGGAGCTGTTTCACCAGCTGCGGGATGACGGCCCCGTTCGCGGCTATTCCTACGTGTTCAACACTTATTCTTCATTGAAAGTTGCGCATGAGAGCGGAAGCGTGTATGAGAAGATGTCCGCCGTCTACAGCGCCTATGATAACACCGGCGCGCTGATAAATTTGTTGCAAATGGTCTATCACAATGTGAAGCATTATTTCCAGATGCAGATCGACATGCAGGATGTGAACCAGGTGCTGGCGTCCCACTTCAATGATTTTGGGCAGAAGGTGATCGAGGCATACATACGCCCCCTGAAAATCAAGGACTCCGTTCCCAAATACCGCGTTCCCATCCAGTCCGTTCTGAGAAACTGGGCAGAGGACGATGCATTGCTGCTTGCCATGGCCAACGCGGCATTGCAGGATAAGCGCGGCGACAGCGTGGAGAAGTGCCGTGCCGATCTGCTGCGAAAAATTTTCTGGATCGACGAGCGATACGATAACATGGAGCACGACTATCTCGATGAGATCGACGCGCAGGTTCGCCGCTATACAAGAGCGGCGACGCAAAAAGTGGAAAATCTGACGAATCGGGATCAGAACGTCCGCGGAAACCTGAATACTTTGCTTACGGCATTGTCACGAAATCGCCGCGCGGGTGATTTGGTGGACCGGATACAGCCGGTGTTTCAGCTTCATGAACAGTCCTTCCTTTCCGAAAAGAGCCTGTGGTACCGGAAGCGCCCCGGAAAACGGACAAGGGCTGCGCAGGTCCTTATCCGGGAGGCGGACCCTGATGCGGATGCTGCCGCCCAGGCCGCGAAGCTGCTGCGCTCCGAATATGGCCGTGCGGCCATAGCGGCTTATGTACAGGGGTGGTTGGGAGATGCGGATATCCGTTATTCCAAAGACCTGGGAATCCGGAATGATAAAGGATATATCATGAGCCTGCTGGCTGTGCTGGCAAGCGGAGAACCCGCTGCCGGGTATCAGATCCAGGAGTTAGGCGGCGCCTTCAACGAAAATGGCTACTCCATCCCCCAGATGCAGATTTGCCGGAAGGAGAAAAAGAAATGAATTTCGACTTTATTCAGCAGGCGACCTCCAGGGAGCTGGAGCAGTTTAAGTCTGTGTGCAACCAGCTCCTCAGCCGGACCTATGTGGTGCGGACCCTGTACCGCCCCGGGAAAGGGCGGGTGAACAATCCGGACTATACGTTTCTGTCGCTGCATTATGAGGCCGTGCAGGACTATCTGGGCCTTCTGGATTGGGACTTGCGCAAAGATACGCTGAACGGCTATTTCTATGTGGTCAATACCGACGAGGCAAACCGCTGTAACCTGAACAAAAGGGAAACTGCCATCCTGCTGGCTCTGCGCATGATCTATGAGGAGAATCTGGAGCGGCTGGGCCTGGAACAGGATGCCATCTGCACCGTGCGGGATGTTTTGGAAAAGGTCGTAACGGACTATGCGATCCTGCCGGCAAAGCCCAATATGGACGAGGTGAAGCGGGCGCTGACCCTGCTGGAAAACCACGCCATTATTCAGCGCATGGACGGGAAGTTCAATCAAAGCAGCTGCAAATTCGCCATACTTCCCACGGTGCTGGCCGCCGTATCCGGCGAGAAGCTGAATGCCGTTGTATCCGCGCTGGGAAAGGAGGACGCCGATGAAGAAGCTGAAGAAGATCCTGCTGATTAATTGGCTGTATTTCAGCAAGGAACTCATCGAGGTGGGCGACGTGAACTTCCTGACCGGAAAGAACGGCGCAGGAAAATCAACGGTGATCGACGCACTTCAGATTGTGCTGTTGGGGGAAACAAGCCCCCGCAATTTCAATCAGGCCGCCAATGAAAAGTCCCAGCGCACGCTGGACGGTTATCTTCGGGCGGATATGGACGAAAATAACCCAAATTCCCGCCGCGGAAAAGATTTCTCCAGCTACATCGCCTGCGAATTTCAGGATGAGGTGGAAGGAACCAGCTTCGTCACCAGTGTTGTTTTCGATTGCCGCAGTGACGGCAGCAGGCAGGAACGCTTTTTCATTTATGTGGGCACTTTGCCGGAAAATTGCTTTATTGAAAATGATGCGGCAATGGAGATTCCTGCACTGCGCCGCTATCTGAAGCAGAACTATGCCAGGGCGGAAATCTATGATACGCAGAAGGAATATCGCCGGAATATGCTCTCCCGCTGGAACGTTCACAATGAACAGGTCCTCCGGATGATGAAAAAAGCGGTGTCCTTCCGGCCGATCGTGGATATCCAGAAATTTATCACGGAGAATATCTGCGACATACCGGATAAGCCTGATATTGAGGCCATGCAGCAGAATATCCGGGATTATAAGCGCCACGAGCTGCTGGCGCAGCGGCAGGAGGAGAAGCTGGCCGCCCTGCAGGAGATTGGCAGACTATATCGCGAAATGCATCAGGCCATCGACCGCTGGCAGGTGCAGTCCTTTTTGGTGCTGTGGGCCCAGAAGGAGATCATACAGTCTCAGATTCACCGTCTCAAGCAGGAAAAGGCGGATTGTACCGCAAATTTAACCGCCGCCGAGGAGAGGATCCGGGAAATCACAACGCAGATCACGCAGAAAGAGGACCGCAGGCGCGAGCTTGAATTGGCTTGTGCGCAGAGCAGCGTATTCCAGGAGGAGGAGAAGCTGCGTGGCCGGAAACAGGCCCTGCTGGATGAGCGGGAACAGCTGCATCGGGAGATGCAATCCCTGGCTCAGGAAATCAGAAAGGAAGCGCTTCGGCTGAACAACCTGTGCAGTGCGATACTGGAGCAGGAAGCGGAAGAAAATCTTTCGCCTGTGCAGGAAGCGGCCCGGGACGTCCTGAAGGCATATGCGGTTTTCGCGTCGGAAAACCAGGAGATGTTTTCTCATTCCCTGGCGCCTTTTGAAGATGCCCGGCAGGCGGCTGCGGTGTTTTCGGAAGCGGTCCGGGACGCCCGGCACAAAATAGAAGACCGTCTGGCGGAACTGAAAGGGCAGCAGGACCAGAAACGCGCTGTCCTTGCCGATCTCCGGAGAAATATCAAAGACTACCCACGGGGATTGCTGCCGTTTGAAAAGAGATTGGCCGATGAGCTGGAGCGTCAGGTGGGAAGCCCTGTTACAATCAATATTCTGGCGGACGTTCTGGAGGTTGCAGATGAACGCTGGCGCGGAGCGGTGGAGGGCTATCTTCATGCGCAGAAGTTCTACCTACTGATCGATCCGGCCTACTACCAAAGAGCGCTGACTGTTTTTAACCGGATCAAAAGAGATTTCGGCTCTGCGTCCTTCGGACTGGTGGATATCGGTAAGCTCCGTGAACGGGAGGCCGTCCGACCCCGGGACGACAGCCTTGCGAAGAAAGTGGAGACGGAGAACCCGCTGGCGCGCAGCTATATGGATTACTTGCTGGGACGCGTGGTGTGCTGCGACAGAGCCGACCAGCTGCGCAGTTTCAAGACGGCCATTACCGCGGACGGCATGCTCTATCAGGGCTATGTGGCCCGCTCCATGCGGCGGGAATGGATGGACAACGCATTCATCGGCCGCCGGGCAGTGAACCTGCGCATTTCCCGATTGGAGGGCGAGCTGAAACAGATCGAAGATGAGCTGCAGGACCGGGCCCCCATCCGTCAGCTTTTGGCGCAGGCAAAGGATCCGCTGTTTACGCATTTCTTCGTTCAGAGCACCGTGGCGGAAAAGCAGACCGCATACCTGCGGGGTATGGAGATCACCAATGAGGTGGCCGCCATCGACCAGCAGCTTTCCAAGCTGGATCTCCTGTGGCTGGACGAACAGCGCCGCACGATTTCCGCGCTGGGGACTGAGATCATAGTGCTGAACAGGGAAAAAGACGAAGAACATAATCAGATCGGCCATCTTGAGGATCGTATTCACCGGCTGGACTATGAGGTGCTGCCGGATCATTACCGGCAGCTGACCCATGTGGGGGACCGTATCGAGGCGGAGTTTTCTCCCGAATACCGGGAAAACACCGGCATTCCCCGGTATCAAAAGGAGCTTGACCGCTTGAAGCGGGCGGATGTTGTCCACAAGAACTTCAGCAGCCGCCTGGAACAAAGCGTCAATGAGCGGGACGCCGCGCAAAAAAAGCTGTTTGACGCGCGCAGAAAATACAATGACTCGTTCAAGCCGTGCTCTTTCTGCGTCGAGTCCGTGGACAATGACGAATACGAAGCGGAGCAAAGACTTCTGGAGGAAAGCGAGCTGCCCCGGTACCGCGAAAAGATCATAACGGCGCGGGAGAGCGCCATGGAGCAATTCCAGAATGATTTCCTGGCAAAATTGAAATCCAGCATCGACCAGGTGCAGGATCAGGTGAGAAACCTGAACCGCGCACTGCGTCAGGCGCAGTTTGGCACAGACCGTTACCAGTTCCGCGTGGAGCGCAATCCGGATTACGCAGAATACTACGACATGATCATGGCTCCGGAGCTTATGGAAGGAGACATGGGCTTGTTTGCGCTGCCGTTCCAGGAGAAGTATGGCCAGCTGATAGAAAAGCTGTTCAGCCAGATCACCATGGCGGACGATACGCAGCTGAATGCCAGAAAGCAGAGTGAATTGCAGGAAAACATCCAGCGATATACAGACTTCAGGACCTACCTGAAGTTCGACCTGGAAACGACCGACCAGAATGGAGCAAAGCAGCTGCTTTCGCAGACGCTGAACACAAAATCCGGCGGCGAAACGCAGACCCCGTTCTATATTGCGGTTTTGGCGTCATTTGCCCAGCTTTATCGCGTCAACGATACCTCCAGCTTTGGCAACACCGTTCGACTGGCGGTGTTTGACGAGGCGTTCAATAAGATGGACAGTGACCGCATTATTGAAAGCGTCCGCCTTCTGCGAAAGATGGGCCTGCAGGCCATTATCTGCACGCCGCCCGATAAGGTTTCGGATATTATGCCGATTGCGGACCGCACGCTGCTGGTGAACAAAGACAAGTACAGTATGCACATTCTGCCCTTCGGCAAGGAGATTGCTCCATGACAGAACAGAGGATGATTCTGAACCGGCTGTTGGACAAGTACGAAAACAGCAGGCATCTCTCCGAACCCGGGGCATCCACCCGACGGGTCATGCTGAGAGTGGAAAAGAAAGAGCTGCCCGGGTACCTCTACGAGGACGCGGCCATACGGGATTCCTATAATGAAGCGGCCCTGGAGCTTGAAAAGCAGCATCTGGTGCAGCTTGAGTGGGTAAAGGGGCGTCCCGTGCTTTCGGCCATTGTGCTGCGCTTGGACCGGATCATGCCGTGCTATGCCGCGGCTGAACGAGTGCATCCCCGGGTGAGGGCAAAGCAGGTCACTGACGCGGTTCGCGCTGGCCTGGGCGGCGCTGCGGTTCCCTGGATCGCGGCCTGGAGGGACGACGTCTGCAAGTCCGCCGATGAGGAAATGAAGGTTCCGGCATTCTGCAAAAAGGATACCGCGATTTTGCGCGATTTGCTCTGCGCGTTTCGTGAGTATGCCGCACTGTCCGGCAGCATAACCATGCGGGCCTTCAGCAGCAGGTGCTTTTCCGACACAAAGTACTTTGAGCGAAATGTACGCGATTTGTTTTTGACCATTGCAAGGAAATATGACACAGAGTTGGCGCTTGCCTGTGATGAAAACAAATTGGGGGAAAGAGAACAGCTGGCATACTTAGGCGTCTATGCCCGTCCGGAGCTTTATGAGCTTGCCGGAAACTGCAATATCCGGACCAATCAAGGGTGTATTTGTATTGGCGCCGCGCCGTATGGGCTGGCCGTACCCGGCACGCTGGTGGATTTCATTGCGGAAATCGACCTGACCGCCATCCGGTGCATTACGTTCATTGAGAACAAGACCAACTACGACGCGTATGTGCTGTCGGAAAAGCAGCCGGAGGAGCTGGTGGTCTATCACGGCGGATTCCTCAGCCCACAAAAGAAAAGGCTGGTCACGCTGATCGCCCATGCGGCGTCCGAAACCACGACGATACGCTTCTGGGCGGATATCGACGTCGGCGGATTCCGGATGTTCCGCCATTTGCAGGAGCTGATTCCCTCTCTGATGCCCATGCGTATGTCCGGCGAATTTGTGGATTCCTTTCACGAGCATGGCCTTGCACGTTCCGAAGCGTATTTATCATCCCTGCGAATTGATATGGAGAATGGAAAATATCCGTTGTTCCGGGATGCCATAGAGCGAATCCTGAATTATGGCGTCACGATCGAGCAGGAGACGTTCCTGAACGAATAAACACAGCACCCCATTTGTCGTCTGACAAATGGGGTGCTGCTTTTGCTTTTTGTGGAGCGTTTTACGCGTTATAGACGGCCATGCAACCCAGATAGTTCATGTAGCAATCCAGCTTGCCCACGGTTTCAAAGGGGGAGTGCATGCTCAGAACCGGCACACCGGCGTCGATGGTGGTGATGTTGCGGTTGGCCATATACTGGGCCACGGTGCCGCCGCCGCCGGCGTCGATCTTGCCCATCTCGCCGATCTGCCACACCACACCGGCGTTGTCCAGCACGCGGCGGACATAGGCCACAGTTTCGGCATCGGCGTCGGAGGAGCCGCTCTTGCCCCGGGCGCCGGTATACTTGCAGATGCCCAGACCATAGTTCACCCGGGACTCGTTGCGCTTCTCATACACCTCGGCAAAGTTGGGGTCATAGGCGGCGGTGACGTCGGAGGACAGGCAGAAGGAGCTCTCATAGCACACCCGCAGGCTGACGCCCTGGCTCTGGCACAGGTCCTCCATGAAGGTGTCGAAGAAGGCGGACTGCATACCGGTGACGCCCATGGAGCCAACCTCTTCCTTGTCGGCCAGCATGCACACGGCGGTCTTTTCAGGCACGTCGATGTCGAACAGGCCCTTCAGGGCGGCGTAGCCGCACACCCGGTCGTCGTGGCCGTATGCGCCGATGAGGCTGCGGTCCAGGCCCAGGTCCGTGGCGTTGAAGGCGGGGACCACCTCCAGCTCGGCGGAGGTGAAGTCATCCTCGCAGATGCCGTATTTCTCGTGGAGCATATCCAGCACCCGCAGCTTCACGCGGTCGCTGTCGCCCTCCTCGCCCAGAGGACGGCTGCCCATCAGCAGGTTCAGGTTCTCGCCGGGAATGGCCTCGTTAAGGGGCTTCTTGCCCTGCTCCGCGCCCAAGTGGGGTAGCAGGTCGGTAATGACGAACTTGGGCTCGCTGCCCTCGCCCAGGACCACCTTCACCACGGTGCCGTCCCGCAGGACCACCACGCCCCGCAGTTCCAGGGGGATGGCCACCCACTGATACTTGCGGATGCCGCCGTAGTAGTGAGTCTTGCCATAGGCAAAGTCGCTGTCCTCATACAGGGGATGGGGCTTGAAGTCCAGACGGGGGGAGTCAATGTGGCAGGCCACGATCTGGGCACCGTGGGACAGGTCCTGGCGGCCGATCTTGGCCAGCATCACGCTCTTGCCCCGGTTCACGCGGTACACCTTGTCGCCGGGCTTCAGGCTCATGCCCCGCTGATAGGGGACATAGCCCTGGGCCTGGGCCAGCTCCACGGTATAGGCGGCGCACTCTCGCTCGGTCTTGCCGTTGTCCAGATACTGCTTGTAGCTTTCGCAATAGGTCTCCATGGCGTCCAGGGCCGCCTGGTCCACCAGGTCATAGCCGTTTTTGGGGCTGGAGAACAGCTTTTCGCGCTTGGCCTTCATTTCGTCTGTCATGGTTCTGATTCCTCCTCAAATATGTTCGATTTCCCGGAGTATTTTCCGGAAGAAAATCCGTGCCTGATCCCGGAACTGCGCCGGACCGGCGCAGGTGTTTTCCAGGATATGGGAGCAGTGCTCCCGGTAAAAGCCGTCGGACGGCTGGGCGGATATCCGCAGCCGGGCATAGTCCCGGCTGATGCCGTCCCGGGCCATGATGCGGCGGACCCGATCCTCCGCCGGGGCCAGCACCGCCACGGTGCAGGCGCACAGCCGGTCCAGGCCGCTTTCCACCAGGTTGATGGCGTCCAGCCCCACCAGGGACTGTCCCGCCGCCCGGCGCATCAGCTCCGGCGGCAGGTATTCGTACACGATGGCGTTGAGCCGCCCCAGGGCGGCGGGGTCGGAGAACACGATGTTCCCCAGCTTCTGCCGGTCCAGGGTCCCATCGGGGCCGAACACCGGGCCGAAGGCCCCTTCGATGGCCCCCCACAGGGCGGGGTCCGTGCGGAGCATCTCGTGATACACGGCGTCGCAGTCCAGCACCGTGCCGCCCAGGTCCTCCAGGGCCGCCAGGGCGCTGGTTTTTCCCGCGCCGGTGCCGCCGGTGAGACCGATGAGAACGGGCCGGTCGGCGTCCACCAGGCGGAAGCCCGCCGCCTTTTTCAGGCGATTGGCCACCGCCAGACCCAGGCCCCCGTCATCGGGGCACTGGGCGAAAATTTCCGTGACGTCCGTGCCGTCGAAGGTGCGCAAGGCGTCGAAAACGTGCCGGGCCTGGGCGGATTTGTCCGCCGCCGGGCCCAGACGATGGATGATGTGTCCGGCATACAGCGGGGCATACTCATCGAAGCAGATGACCCCCGCCTGGTCCGACAGCAGGCCCAGGATACGGCGGGCGCTGCGGTCCGGCGCGCCGGTGACCACAGTGACCGGCGCATGGGGGGCATAGTGCCGGTATTTCATCCCCGGGGCCCGGGGATGCTCTCCGGCGGCCAGCAGGCCGGTGACGGCCTTGTCCACGGCCACCTCCCCCAGCACCTCCTCCAGGGCCTCCAGAGGCAGACCGCCGGGGCGCAGCAGCCGGGGCGGCGTCACCGTCAGGTCGATGATGGTGGACTCAACCCCCACGGTGCAGGGGCCGCCGTCCACGATGCCGTCGATCTTGCCGTCCATGTCCTCGATCATGTGGGCGGCGGTGGTGGGACTGGGACGGCCGGAGGTGTTGCCGCTGGGGGCGGCAATGGGCACCCCGGCGGCCCGGATGATGGCCAGGGTCACCGGGTGGTCCGGGCAGCGGACGCCCACGGTCTCCAGTCCGCCGGTGGTTTGCAGGGGAACGATGTCCCGCCGGGGCAGGATCATGGTCAGAGGGCCAGGCCAGAACCGCTCCGCCAGGCGATAGGCCTCCGGCGGCACGTCCCGGCAGTATTGCTCCAGCCAGGAGGCGTCGGGAACGTGGATGATCAGCGGGTTATCCTGAGGTCTGCCCTTGGCCAGGAAAATGCGGCTCACGGCGTCCTCATTGAGGGCGTCGGCCCCCAGGCCGTATACGGTTTCCGTTGGGATGCCTACCAGGCCCCCCCGGCGCAGAATGGCCGCGGCCTCCTGTATGGCGGCCGGGTCCGATTCCGGGTGAAAAACAATGGTGTTCAAGTGAATCCCTCTTTTGCCTTAAAAGCCCAGATCCTCGCCCACCAGAATGACCTTGATGCGTCCGGCGGGACGACAGACCCGGGTGATGACCATCTGGCAGCAGATGCAGTCGGGACTGGTGCAGTCGCCGCAGCTGCCGGTGACGGCGCAGGGAGTCTTGATGTCGAAGCGCTGGGCGTTGGCGGGAGCCGCCACCTGGCGGGCCCGGGCGATGGCGCTGTCCAGATCGCCCATGACCTTGTTCATCCCGGCGATGACCAGGACACTCTCCGGCCCGTAGCACAGGGCCGCCACCCGGTTGGCGTTGCCGTCCAGGTTCACCAGCTGGCCGTCGGCGGAGATGGCGTTGCTGCTCATGATAAAGGTGCCGCAGGTCAGGGCCTGCCGCATCAGCTCCTGCTTTTCGGCGGGAGTCTTTCCGGTGTCCCGGTCGATGAGCTGATAGTCACCCTGGTGCAGACGGTCCATGAGCCCAATCTGTGCGGCGGTGACGGTGCCGCCCCAGGATACGGTGCGGTCCTTGGGGATCAGGGTCAGGGTCAGGTCCAGGGCCTCCTGGGCAGTGGACACATAGTGGGCCTCAAAATGGCGGCGTCGCAGAGCCTCGGCCACCTGGGGACCGGCCTTGTCATAACGGGCTTGGATAGGTGCTTGCATGGTTCATTCTCCTTTCTCAGCGCCCTCCTGCAGGCGCCTGGCCTGGTCGGCCAGGGTCAGCGCATCCACAAGGGGGTCCAGGTCGCCGTTGATAACGGCGGCAATGTTGAAATTTTTCACGTCCCCGGTGAGCCGGTGGTCGGTGACCCGGTTCTGGGGGAAGTTATAGGTGCGGATCTTGCCGGACCGGTCGCCGGTGCCTACCTGGCTTTTCCGCTGGGCGGCGATGGCGGCGTTCTGCTTCTCCTGTTGGGCCTCGTAGAGCTTGGAGCGCAGGATTTTCATGGCCCGGTCCTTGTTTTTATACTGGCTGCGCTCATCCTGGCACTCCACCACCGTGCCGGTGGGCAGGTGGGTGATGCGGATGGCGGACTCGGTCTTGTTGACGTGCTGTCCGCCTGCGCCGGAGGAGCGGAAGGTGTCGATCTGTAAGTCCTTGGGGTCGATGGAGAACTCCACCTCCTCCGCCTCGGGCATCACGGCCACGGTGGCGGCGGAGGTCTGGATGCGGCCGGAGGACTCGGTTTCCGGCACCCGCTGGACCCGGTGGGTCCCGGCCTCGAATTTCAGGCGGGACCAGGCCCCCTGGCCCTCGATGGTGGCGCTGGCCTCCTTGACGCCGCCCAACTCCGTGGTGTTTTCATACACCAGCTCCATGTGCCAGCCCCGGCGCTCGGCATACAGGGCATACATCCGCAGCAGGTCCGCCGCGAACAGGGCGCCCTCCTCGCCGCCGATGCCGGCCCGGACCTCCAGGATGACGTTCCGGTCGTCGTTGGGGTCCCGGGGCAACAGCAGGCGTTTAAGCTCCTCCGACAGGCGGTCCCGCTCCTGGCGGGCCCGATGCAGCTCTTCCTGGGCCAGCTCCCGCATTTCCGGGTCCGACAGCAGCTCCTGGGCCCCGGCGCAGTCCGCCTCCGCCTGTTGCCAGGCCCGGAAGGCGGCCACGATGGGGGTCAGCTCCTTCTGCTCCCGGCTCAGTCGGGTCAGGAACTCCCGGTCGGCGTACACCGCCGGGTCCGACAGCTGCCGCTCCACCTGGTCCAGCCGCCGGGAGATGGCTTGTAATTTCTCCAGCATACGGACTCCTTACTGGGCGTCCAGATAGCGGCGCACCTCGCCCACCAGCTTGTCCCGCCAGAACTCATACCCCACGGCTCCTGGCCGCAGGGATACCTCCAGCAGGTGGGGCCGGGCGGTGTACTGGTCCATCTGCTCATAAATCTCCTCATACTTCCGGGAGCTTTTCCGGGTCAGCACATAGGCTACCCTTTCCAGCTCCAGCCCCCGGCGCTTCAGCAGCGCCCGGACCGGGGAGGCGCAACGGCCCGCCCACACGGGGGTGCCCAGAATCACCAGCCGGTATTCGGACAGGGGGCGCTCCGTTTCATAGGGGGCCAGCGGCAGGGTGGCCCGGCGCATGGCGTCCATGCCGGAGCGGAGATAGCCCCGGGCGCCCTGGCGGTCCACGCCGTCGGTAAGCTCCACCAGCTCCGCGTCCAGGGCCTGGGCGATCTCCGTCATGGCCTGGCGGGTGGCGCCGGTGCGGGAGTAGTACATACACAAAATATCACGCATAATGGTCCTCCTGATTATTCCTCCAATTGCAGAGACAGCTCCTCCCAGCGGGCCATCTCCTGCTCCAGTTGGGCCTCCAGATCCTGCTTCTCCCGAAACAGCTCCTGGAGCTTTTCCGCGTCGCAGGCGTTCTGCTCCATTTCGGCGTCCAGCTGGCGGCAACGCTCCTCCAGCTTGGAGATGCCGGTTTCGCAGATGGTCAGCTGGCGGCGGGCGGCCTGTTTTTCCCGTCCGGCCCGAGGGGGCCGGGTGTCCTGCTTTTTCTTCTGGACCGGGGCGGGTGCGGGCTTTTTCTCCTCCGCCTTGGCGGCCCGGTACTGGGCAAAGCCCATGGGATAGTCGTTGATGGTGCCATCCGCCAGCTCCCAGACCCGGGTGGCGAAGCGGTTGATGAAATACCGGTCGTGGGACACGAACAGCAGGGTGCCGTCGAAGGCCTCCACCGCTTCCTCGATCCACTCCCGTGACGCGATGTCCAGATGGTTGGTGGGCTCGTCCAGGATCAGGAAGTTGATCTCCTCGTCCATGAGCATACACAGCCGCAGGCGGCTGAGCTCGCCGCCGGAGAGGACCGACACGCTTTTGAACACGTCCTCCCCCTGGAACTGATAGGCCGCCAGGCGGTTGCGGGCGGTCTGGGGCGTCATGCCCTTCTTTTCATAGAGCATGGTGTCAAGCAAGGAGCGCTCCGGGTGCTCAAAGTGGATGATCTGAGGCAGATAGGCCGCCCGGATGGCAGGCCCCATGCGGATGATGCCGCTGTCCCCGGGCTCGCCCCCGGTGATCATGTTCAGCAGGGTGGTTTTCCCTGCGCCGTTTTCTCCCAGAAAGGCGATGCGCTCGCCGCCCTCCACCCGGAGGTACACGTCGGAAAACAGAGCGCGGTCACCGAAGGATTTGGAGATACCCTTCAGCTGTAGCACCTCGTCGCCCCGGAATTCCCGGCTGGCGAAGCGGGCGTCCATCTTCTTGGCCCGGGTGGGCTTGGACACGGTGCGCATGCGCTCGATGCGCTTTTCCATGGAAAAGGCCCGCTTGTGCAGGGCGTCGTTGCCCATAAAGGCCCACAGGTGCATCTGCTCCGCCGCCTTCTCCAGCTGTTGGATCTTGGCCTGCTCCTTCAGATACTGCTTCATGCGCTCCTGATAGCGGCGCTCCTTTTCAATGGCATAAAAGCTGTAGTTCCCGCTGTAAAACTCCGCCTTGCCGTCCAGAATTTCGATGATGCGGGTGACGGTGCGGTCCAGGAAATAGCGGTCGTGGGAGATGGTGACCACGGTGCCCCGGAAGGAGCGGATATACTCCTCCAGCCACTCGGTGGCCTGCAGGTCCAGGTGGTTGGTGGGCTCGTCCAGCAGGAGAATGTCCGTGTCCTCCAGGATCAGGCGGCCCAGGTTCACCCGGGTTTTCTCCCCGCCGGACAGCTGGTCAAACAGCCGCTGGCGCATATCGCCGTCGATGGACAGGCCGTTGGAGACCTTGTTGACGGCGGTGTCGGTGTCATAGCCGCCCAGGCCCTCGAACCGGGCGGTAAGCTCGCCATAGCGCCGCAGGGTCTGGGGATCGCTGTCCCCCTGCTCCATCTGCCGGGTCAGGCGGTCCATCTCCTCCTTCAGGGCGGTGGTGCGCTGAAAGGCGGAGCGCAGAACGTCCTCCACGGTGTATCCCGCGGGATACACCGGGATCTGGGAGATCAGGCCCACCCGGCGGCCCGGTGCAATGAGCACCTGGCCGGAGTCATAGTCCAGCTCCCCGGTGAGGATGTTGAACAGCGTGGATTTCCCCGCGCCGTTTTTGCCCAGCAGGCCTACCCGCTCACCGGTGTCGATCTGGAAGGACACGCCGTCCAGTATTTTCTTTTCCAGGTCAAAGGACTTGACCAGGTCGGTTACGCTGATATCTATCATATGGTCGATTCGTTACATTTTTTCCAATTCACTGACAATTTTGCCAAAATCCATGGCGTGGGACGCCTTCACCAGCACGGCGGTGCCGGGGGTGAATTCCCGGCGCAGGGCCGGAAGGGCCTCCTCAATGGCGGCGAAATGCTGTGCCCGGGGACCGGCAGTCTGGGCGATGGCAGCGGCCTTGGGGCCGATGGCGATCACCGCGTCCAGCCCCAGCCGGGCGGTGACGCGGCCCACCTGCAGGTGGGCGTCCCGACTGATGGGGCCCAGCTCCCCCATGTCGCCCAGCACCGCCACCCGGCGGCGGCAGGCGGTGTCCGCCAGAATCTCCAGCGCCGCTTCCATGGCCTGGGGATTGGCGTTGTAGCAGTCGTCGATGATGAGCCGGTCCTCCGGCAGGCGGATGCGCCGCATACGGGAGCCGGTGGACACATACCCGGCCACGCCCTCGACGATCTCCTGCTCCGACAGGCCCAGATATTCGCCGATGGCCACGGCCATGGAGGCGGAGTAGATCATGTAGTCCCCGGGGGAGGGGATGGACAGCCGGTAGCTGCGGCGGGGGGTGGTGACGGTGCAGTCCAGGCCGTCGATGCCCCGGCGGACGATGTCCGTAACCCGGACATTGCAGTGTTCGCTCCTGCCGCAGCGGAGGGTCTCAAAGGGCAGGTCCAGGCCGTTGAGCAGTTCATCGTCGCCGCACAGCACCGCCAGGCCGCCGGGGCGCAGGTGGTCGAAAATCTCGCACTTGGCCCGCAGGGTCCCCTGACGGGTGCCGCCCAGGTTTTCAATGTGGGCGTCGCCGACGTTAGTGATCACGGCGATGGTGGGCTGCACCAGACTGCCCATATAGCGGATCTGGCCGAAGTGGTCCATGCCCGTTTCGATCACCGCCGCCTGATGGCAGGGCTCCAGCCGCAGCAGGGTCTGGGGCGTGCCGATGTGGTTGTTGAGATTGGCCTGGGTTTTCAGGGTGCGGAAATGCCGGGACAGCACCGAGGCGATCATCTCCTTGGTGGTGGTCTTTCCGGCGGAGCCGGTGACCTGCACCACGGGGATGTCGTACAGACTGCGGTACCAGGCGGCCAGCGCACCCAGAGCCAGCGTGGTATCCTGGACCTGAATATAAAACTTGCCGGGCAGCAGCGCCTCCGGCACACGGCTGCACAGGCAGCCGGCAGCTCCGGCGGACAGGGCCGTGTCGATGTAGTCATGCCCGTCGAACCTTGCCCCTACCAAGGGGATGAACAGGTCGCCGGAGGCGATCTGGCGGCTGTCACTGGTGACGCCGGTGACGGTGCCGCCGCCGGTCTGAAGGAAGGTCCCGCCTACGGCGCGGCAGATGTCCACCGCCGGCAGGGGCCTCATGCCCGGCCTCCCTTGCGCAGGGCCAAGGACTCGTCCACAATGCGCTGGCACAGGTCGCCATAGCTCAGACCCACCTGGGCCGCCTCCTGGGGCACCAGGCTGGTGGGGGTCATGCCGGGCAGGGTGTTGATCTCCAGGCACCAGAAGCTCCCCTCCTCATCCAGAATGAAGTCCGCCCGGGAATAGACGCCCAGGTCCAGGGCCCGGTGCAGGCGCAGGGCCAGCTCGCCCACGGTGCGCCACTGCTCCGGGGTGATGGGGGCAGGGCAGATCTCCTGGGCGCCGTCCTTCTGATACTTGCAGAAATAGTCGAAATAGGCCCCCCGGGGGATGATCTCCACGGCGGGGAGGTAGGTGTTGCCCAGAACGGCCACCTGGATCTCCCGGCCCTTGATCTTCTTCTCCACGATGACGTGGTTTCCGTAGGCCAGCATCCGCTCCAGGGTCTGGGCCAGCTCCTCCCGGGTGTCCGGCAACTCCACGCCGATGGAGCTGCCGCCGTTGATGATCTTCACGGCGCAGGGCACCGGCAGCTCCCGGGCCAGACGGGGAATGTCCTCCCGGGTATAGCGCACGTCGTGCCAGGGGGCGGTAGGCACCCCGGCGGCGTCCATGATGCGCTTGGTGACGGACTTGTCCATGGCCATGCCGCTGCCCAGATAGCCGCTGCCGGTATAGGGCACGCCCAGCAGGTCCAGGGTGGCCTGGATGCGGCCGTCCTCGCCGCAGGAGCCGTGCAGGGCCAGGAACACCAGGTCCGCCATGGCGCACACCGTCAGAACGTCCTTGCCCAGCAGGGAGGGACCCTGATCCCGGCGGCTGCGGCGCACGGCCTCCAGGTCCGGGGCCGTGGACAGGACCCGGTTGTCGCCGCACAGGCCGTCCGGCGCGTCGAAGATATCCGCCAGGCTGCCGTTGTAATCCTCCAGTCCCAGGAACATATCCACCAGGATGGCCTGGTGGCCCCGCTCCCGCAGGGCACGGCACACGCCGGTGCCGCTGGTCAGGGATACCTGCCGCTCGGTGCTGAGGCCGCCGGCCAACACTACGATTTTCATATACAATCCCTCATTTCTCACGGGGGTACACGCCCCCGGAATGCTATCATTTCAATATAGCAGTATATCACACCGGCCGGGCAAATACAACTGTTTCCTGCCCGGCGGCAGGGGATGTTATGTAGGTTATACAATGATGTGTGACAAAGTTAAAAAAAGGTAGCAAATAGAGTGGCACCTGCCTTTTTTCCTGGCTTTGTAACACACCACTATTTTGCCTTGATCCTGCAAGATTTCCGCAGGGGCGTTTTCAAATCAGGAAGGCCGCGGCTCATGTCTCCCCGGCGAACAGCGGCTCCAGAAGGTCCTCCACCTCCGGCAGCATCACCAGGGCGTCCCGGATGCCCAGCTGACGGGCCAGCTCCAGCTTCCGCCGGAGGGTCCGGGCGTCGTCAAAAAGGACGAAGTGGGTCTGCCCCTGCCGGGTCAGGGTGAAATACCGGGCGCACAGGGCGTCGGAATAGAAGGTGGGGCGGCCTGCGGCCAGGGCCTCCAGCTGGGGCAGGGTCAGGGGCGTGCCCTGGCCTCCGGGGCAGGGGAGGGGGAAGTCCATGGCCAGCCGCTGCAGGTCCAGGGCCAGGTGCTCCGCCCCGTATTGGTCCACCGCCTGGGTCAGCCGGTCCTCCAGCGTTCCGCCGGACAGGGCGGTGCACAACAGTATCGTCGCCCCGGCGACGGGGTAGTGCTCCGGGACATACAGGGTCCGGCCGCAGGAGGCCAGCAGGGGAGAAAGCGCCTCCAGCAGGGCCAGTCGGCCCGGCCGGGCAGGCGGGTCAAAGTCCGCCGCCGCCCCGGCGTAGCCCCGCCGCAGGCAGGTCCGGGCAATCTGCCGGGCCAGGCGGTCCGGTTCCTCCACCGGCGGACAGTCCCAGTCCGACAGCACCATCAGCCCGCCCCGCAGAGCGGGCGGAAGCGGCGCGGCCAGCAGCTCCGAGCCGGGGCCCAGACGATAGGCCACATGGGCCAGGCGCGGCGTCACGGCCCGGGCCCGGGTCAGACGGTCCGGTGTGGCGGCAAGATACAGCGGCATGGAGATCCCCCCTTGCGTTCCCATGAAAAAAATGCTACACTATAGCCAAAGCTATGAGAAAGGGAACTGGTGTATGCGCATTTCTCTGGTGCCGGACGGGGTATACGAAAGCTATCAACAGATCACGCCGGAGTTGCTGCAGAGCAGGGGCATCCGGTTGCTGCTCAGCGATCTGGACTATACCCTGGCCCCCAAAAGCGTGTCCCGCCCCGACCAGGCGGTGCGCGATTGGCTCGGCCGCTTACAGGCGGCGGGGATCCGGGTGATGATCCTGTCCAACAACCGCAGCCCCCGGCGGGTGGAGCAGTTCTGCCGCGACCTGGGGATCACCTATGTGGGCCACGCCAAAAAGCCGCAGACGGCGGGTTTTCGCCGGGCCATGGACCAGGCGGGGACCGACCCCGCCCACACGGCCATGCTGGGGGATAAGCTGCTGACGGATATGCTGGGGGCCAACCTCAGCGGCGTCACGGCCCTGATGGTGGAACCGGCCGGCGGGGCCAGGACCCCGTGGCAGAAGGTGCTGCATGCCCTCCAGGCCCCCTGGAAGTATTTAGCCGGTGGCGTTCACCGGATCTGAAAGGAGTTTTGATTATGAACCATTTTGCGAAAATCGCGGAAAAGCTGTCTGCCTATGAGCTGGACGGTATGCTGCTGACCTGCGAGGCCAACCGATTCTATGCCTCCGGCTTCCACTCCACCGGCACCGACGGCGTGGCCCTGGTGACCCGGGAGGGGAACTTCTATTTCACCGACTCCCGCTATATCGAGGCCGCCCACAACAAGGTGCAGGACGCCGAGATCGCCATGACCGACGCCGCCCACCCCTATGTGGACCTGATCAACGCCGCCATGGAAAAGACCCATGTGCAGAAGCTGGGCTTCGAGGATGCGTACATGACCGTGGCGGACTATCGCCACTATTCCGAGAAGCTGCACTGCCAGCTGGTGCCCGCCACGGAGCTGCTGATCTCCCTGCGCCAGAGCAAGGACGAGGAGGAGATCCAGCGGATGATCGCCGCCCAGCGCATCGCCGAGGCCGCTCTGGACCAGATCGTTAAAGAGATCAAGCCCGGCGTCACCGAGAAGGAGATCGCCGCCCGGCTGCAGTACCTGATGCTGGCCGGAGGCGCGGAGAATATGTCCTTTGACCCCATCGTGGCCAGCGGTCCCAACGGCAGTATGCCCCACGCCGTGCCCACCGACCGGAAGATCCAGGACGGCGACTTCGTGACCATGGACTTCGGCTGCATCTATCAGGGCTACTGCTCCGACATGACCCGCACCGTGGCTGTGGGCCGCGTCACCGAGGAGATGGAGAAGGTCTACAACGTCGTGCTACAGGCCCAGCTGGCGGGCATCGCCGCCGCCAAGGCCGGGGCCACCGGCCACGACGTGGACGCCGCCGCCCGGAAGGTCATCGAGGACGCCGGTTACGGTCCCTATTTCGGCCACAGCTTCGGCCACAGCGTGGGCGTGGAAATTCACGAGTCCCCCAACGCCACCCCCGCCAACAACAAGCCCCTGCCCCTGGGCGCGGCCGTGTCCGCCGAGCCCGGCATCTATCTGCCCGGCCGCTTCGGCGTCCGCATCGAGGACGTGGTGGTGCTGCAGGAGGGCGGCTGCCAGGATATCACCCTGGCCAAGAAGGACCTGCTGATCCTGTAAAAGACTGATTTTTCGGAAAAACCGGGAAAAAATCCCGTCCGGCTCTTGCAATAGCGCCTATTATCGTGTAAAATAATAGGGCTGTATAGGCAAATTTTTGAATACGAGGAAATACTCCCGCTGAGGATTATTTTCTCATGACATGGGAGGATACACATATGGCAACCATTACCGCCGGCGATTTCCGTAACGGTAAGACCTTTGAAATGGACGGCAAGATCATGCAGGTCGTGGAATTTCAGCACGTCAAGCCCGGCAAGGGCGCGGCCTTCGTGCGCACCAAGATGAAGAACATCGTCACCGGCGCCGTCACCGAAACTTCCTTCAACCCCACCGCAAAGTTCGAGGAAGCCTTCGTGGAGCGCAAGGACATGGCTTACAGCTATAACGACGGCGACCTGTACTACTTCATGGACCAGGAGACCTTCGACATGGTGCCCCTGGGTAAGGACCTGCTGGGCGACGCGTTCCGCTTCATCACCGAGAATACCGTGTGCAAGGTGCTGAGCTATAAGGGCAGCGTGTTCGGCCTGGAGTGCCCCAACTTCATGGACCTGGAGGTCACCGAGACCGAGCCGGGCCTGGCCGGCAACACCGCCACCAACACCCTGAAGCCTGCCACCGTGGAGACCGGCGCCGAGGTGAAGGTGCCCCTGTTCATCAACATCGGCGACAAGATCACCATCGACACCCGCACCGGCGAGTACCTGGGCCGCGCCAAGTAAAAAAACGCGGTTTCATCCATATCAGGAAAGGAGCATGAACATGGAAATTTCTGAGAAGGTAGCTTATCTGAAGGGCCTGGCCGAGGGCCTGGCACTGGACACCGACACCAAGGAGGGCAAGCTGCTGACTGCCATCATTGATGTGCTGGATGACATGGCTGAAAAGTTCGTGGACCTGGAAGACGAGCTGTGCGACGTGGAGGACGGCCTGGACGCCGTCAGCGACGATCTGTCCGACGTGGAGGAGGCACTCTACGATCTGGATGACGACGAGGACGAGGATGAGGACTACGATGATGACGACGAGTCCTATTTCGAGACCACCTGCCCCGTGTGCGAGGAGGAGATCGTCTTCAACGAGGATACCCTGGAGAGCGGCGAGATCCGCTGCCCCAACTGCGGCGAGAAGTTGGAGTTCGATCTCAGCGACCTGGCCAATGCCCAGGACGATGACGAGGACGAGGAATAAGCAAAAACCGTTCAGAACAGCGTGCTGCCTGCGGGCAGCACGCTGTTTTGTTTTGGACCTCTTGACAATATCGTGTGGCGATATTATAATGGAAGCATACAATATCGCGGCACGATATTAACCGGAAAATGCCGGAAGGAGGTGGAGCGCCGCCATGAAGGAGCGGGGGACTCTGACCGAGTCCATGTTCTATGTGCTGATGTCCTTTTTTCGGGGACAGATGTGCGGCATCGAGATCACGGAGTTTGTGGAGCGGAAAACTAACGGCCGGGTGCGGCTGGGCCCCGGGACCCTGTACACCCTGCTGGGGAAGTTCCAGGAGGAGGGCCTGATCCGGGAGACGGAGATTCAGGGCCGCAAGCGCAGCTATCAGATTACGGACGCGGGCCGGGCCGCCTTTCGGGAGGAACTGGCGCGGCTGAGGGCCTGCGTGGACGACGGAGAGGAGGAGAGCGCATGGACCGAGCAAGAAAAGTGAGGAAAATACTTCCGGTGTCCCCCTGTGACATCCGGGGCCTGGAGGCCTGGCTGGAGGAGCAGGCCAACGCCGGGCTGTTTCCGGTGTCCATCGGCAGCTGGGCGGTCTTTACCACCGACGGCGTGCCCGGCACCAGGTTCCGCCTGGAGCCCTATGACCGGGGCAGGACGGCTCCCACGGAGGAGCAGCAGGAGCTGTATCGAAGGGCGGGCTGGTCATATGCCCTGAACGTGGCCCCCGCCGGGTGCTGGCTGTTTTACACGGCGGACCCCGCCGCCGTGGAGCTGTACTCCGACCACGAAAGCCGGGGCCTTTCCCTGGAGCGGCTGGAGCGGGCCGCGCGCCGGGCCTGGCGGAGCAGCCTGCTGCTGGGGGTGGTCCTGGCTGCCGTATCCGCGTGGCTGCTGCTGTTCTGGAGCGGCGGCATGGCGGCCCGGGGCGGTCTGCCGCTGGTGTGGCTGCGGGTATTTGACCCGACGTTTCTGGTGCTGCTGCTGTGTCAGGGGGTGGCATTCGGCAGAAGCTGCCGGAACGCGAGACTGCTGCGCAGAGCCTGTCAGGCCCTGCGGCTGGGGATGGATATGCCGCCCTCCGCCGGACCCAGCGGAAGGATCGTGTGGGAGAACGTGATCTCCCTGGCGGCGGTTTTCCTGCTGGTGCTACTGCTGGCGGGACAGTGGATGGAGCGCCGGGGCGTCCCCCTGGAGGACTTCCGGCAGCCCTATGTGGAGCTGCAGGAGCTGGAGAGCACCCCGGTGGTCCTGTTTGACCCATCCTCCGGACACGATTCCCGGGCTTACAGGGAGCATTCCCTGCTGGCCCCGGCCTGGTATTCCGTCACCCAGCAGGCCCGCAGCCCGGAAAACGGCGCAAGCTGCTGCGCGCCCCAGCTGGAGGCCATGTATTTCCGCCTGCTGCTGCCCTCCTGGGCCCAGTCCGTGGCCCAGGCCCAGATGGAGCAGTACCGGCTGGTGAATCTGTCCTGGAGCTATGAGACCCTGGAGCATCCGGGGCTGGACTTTGTGCTTCTGGCCCGGGAGCCGGAGGGCCTCTGGCAGATGGCGGCCCTGGGCCGGGGCGGCCAGGTAGCCGTGTACCTGTACTGCGGCCAGGAACAGCTGAGGGATCATCTGGACCTTCTGTCGTCCTGGGGGCGGTAAAACGGCGCAAAAAATCCTGTCCCCACGGGGACAGGATTTTTTATGGCCTTTTACGCGTCGATTCCCCGGCTGGTGAGGTACTTCTTCACCATCAGGGCTACCTTGAAGGTGATGGCGTCATCAAACTCCCGCAGGTCCAGCCCCGTGAGCTTCTTGATCTTCTCCAGCCGGTACACCAGGGTGTTCCGGT
>UMHJ01066219.1_pt1 | contig 22824 bp, 20 predicted proteins | sample 1965511 | NCBI WGS metagenome assembly UMHJ01 (sample SAMEA4836096, study PRJEB28245) | human gut metagenome | biome: gut microbiome; material: fecal sample | place: Denmark | collected 2008
GGAACCACATCGTTTACGACTAAGTGGTTCCGTAATGGTTCCGTAGCGTCGTTTTTCTGGGGTGGTTGTGCGGTTTCGTTCGTCTTCAAAGCTAAATAAAGACTAATCGCAGGACGCATGATGAAATAAAGAAGCCTGAGGCAGTATGAGCTTCAGGCTAATCGTATGCATTCGTTTGTATTCGCACGACAACGTTTCTTATCGTGCGTGGCGGAAGGAGAGAGATTCGAACTCTCGGGAGTTATTAGCTCCGCCGGTTTTCAAGACCGGTGCATTAAACCGCTCTGCCATCCTTCCTGAATTCAACTTCGCGGTGAATCGAGCGTTGAATTCTACATATCCTCTGTCAGAACCGCAAATCTTATTGACTACTTCGCGGCATTGACCTCATGAGCATCCTCAACCTCGTCAGACTTGTCTGCCGTTGCGGGCTCACCAACCACCTCGAAATCTCCCATACGGCGCAGACGTTCTGAACGACGCTCCATCAACGTATTGAGCGGAAGTTTCAGGAGCGCCCGCAGTTCGTCGATTAAAACCTGACGCAGACTCGTAGCCATCAATTTCGGATCGCGATGAGCGCCGCCCAACGGCTCGGAAATGACACGGTCAACCAGTCCGAATTGGCTTAAACGATCTGCTGTCAGCGCGAGCGCTTCAGCCGCGCGCGGCGCCTGTGCAGCATCCTTCCAGAGAATGGAAGCACAGCCTTCCGGAGAAATCACCGAATAGGTGGCGTACTGCAGCATCATCACCATGTCCGCGACAGCCAGTGCCAGCGCACCGCCGGAGCCGCCTTCACCGATGATGCAGGTCAGCACCGGAACCTTCAGTCCGGCCATTTCAAAAAGATTGCGGCCAATGGCTTCAGACTGCCCGCGCTGCTCGGCGTCGATGCCTGGGTAGGCACCCGGAGTATCAACGAAGGTTACGACCGGCAGATCGAACTTCTCGGCAAGCTTCATGAGACGCAGTGCCTTGCGGTAGCCCTCGGGCTTAGCCATGCCGAAATTGCGGCGGCTGCGCTCTTTAAGCGTGCGGCCCTTTTGGTTGCCGATCACCACAACGTTGATGTCGGCCAGACGGGCCAGACCGCCAACGATCGCTTCATCATCGGCAAAAGCGCGGTCTCCGTGGAGTTCATGGAAGTCCGTAAAGATCGCATCGATATAGTCGAGCGTGTAAGGGCGCTGAGGATGGCGAGCCACAAGCGAGCACTGCCAGGGAGTCAGCTCAGCGTAGATCTTCTTGACAAGCTCGTCTTCCTTGGCTTGAAGCGAAGCGATTTCACTTGCTACGGAAACCGCATGCCCCGCTTCGCTTTCGTCAAGCTCACGAAGGTCGTCGATCTTCTTTTCAAGCGCTTCAATATCATGCTCAAATTCGAGAAAAACCTTCTTGGCCATCCCACTCTTCTCCGTCATCTTTGTTGGGTTTGTATCTCAGCGTCGCAGGCTTTAAATGCGGCGCCAGGTCGTTCCTGCTGCTCCGTCCTGGAGCTCGATTCCCTCTGCAAGGAGCGACTTGCGGATTTCATCCGCCCGTGCAAAATTCTTCGCCTTCTTTGCCAGAGCACGCTCTTCAATGAGACCCTCAATGCGGGAAGCATCATCAGAGGCTTCAGCGCCGCCCTGAAGGAATTTCTCCGGCTCCATGCCGAGAATATTGAGAATGCGGCCGAGGCCGAGGAGCTGCCGAACAAGTGCAGGCGACCCGGTACGGTTGATTTCAGTAGCGAGCTCAAAGAGCACGGATACGGCCAAGGCCGTATTGAAATCGTCGTCCATTGCGGCCTTGAAGCGCGCTGCGAAGGGCTCGTTCCAATCGAGCGCAGCTCGGTCAGCAGCGCGCCCCTTGAGCGCCGTATAAAGGCGAACGAGCGCCTTATGCGCCTCTTCAATGAGAACGGACGAGAACGTAATGGGGCTGCGGTATTGACTGCGAAGCAGGAAGAAACGAAGCACTTCAGCGCCGCACCCTTCACCGTAGGCGGCATTGGTTTCCTTGAGCGCATCCCGGATCGTCCAGAAGTTGCCGAGCGACTTGCTCATCTTTTCTTCTTTGCCGTCGGCCGAACGCACGCGCAGCGGCCCCGAATGCATCCAAGTGCGCGCGAACTGATGGCCCGTCGCCGCTTCGCTTTGGGCAATTTCGTTCTCGTGATGCGGGAACACCAGATCCGGGCCGCCGCCGTGGATATCAATGGTTTCGCCAAGGAGATCCATCGCCATGGCTGAGCATTCGATATGCCATCCCGGGCGCCCGCACCCCCATTTGGAATCCCACTGCGGTTCACCAGGCTTTGCACTCTTCCAGAGCACAAAGTCGAGCGGATCATGCTTGCCTTCGCGCTCCTGCACCCGAGCGCCGGACTGCAGATCGTCAATGGACTTACCGGAAAGTCTTCCGTAATTGGGAAACTTGCGGACGGCATAGTCAACATCACCGTCAGCAGCGTGGTAAGCAAAACCCTTTTCCTCGAGCTTGCCGATCAGATTGAGCATCTGCGGGATGTACTGAGTTGCACGCGGCTCGAATGTCGGCGCAAGGCAGCCCAGTGCCAGCATGTCTTCCTGCATGGCGCGGGCAAATTCATCGGTAAGCTCATCGGTCGTGACGCCGCGTTCCGCAGCGCGGCGGATGATCTTATCGTCAACGTCGGTGATGTTGCGCACAAAAGTGACTTTGTAGCCCGACGCCTCAAGCCAGCGGCGCACAACGTCAAAAGCAACGAAGGTTCGGCCGTGGCCGATATGACAGTAGTCATAGACCGTCACGCCGCAGACATACATACGTACGCGGCCGGGTTCAAGAGACTCGAAAGGGCGCTGCTCGCGCGTGAGGGTCGAATAAATCGAAAGCATGGTGCTCGAACGAAAAAATCACGAGACCCTCAGCGCCGTCCCATATCTCGATACAAGTCCTAAAAGACCAAGAGAGATGTGGATGTGCTGAGAGCCGCTAAAATCAACAGTTGACTAATCTTCGAGAGTATAGCGGCTGCCTTGGGCTCTCTAACCTCTGGAAAAGACCGCTTCAGGCCGATGCGCCCCGCAAGTGCGTATCAGCCGAACGATCGAAGACGCGGCATTGAGGAGCTTCCAAGCTCCCTGATTTGCTGCGCAAACATTTTTATTCAAGCTGTCTGCGATGCCCATTTTCCGTCTCCGCCGCCCGCTGCGCGGTTACATTTTCTCCGCGCTTATCTGCTCCGCCCTTGCGGCAGGTCTCACCTCCGCTTCCGGCTCCGCGATGGCCGCTTCTGAAATGCAGGAACTCGCCGCAACGCTGCACTCTGCGGAATTCTCTCCCCGCGTTGATCAGCTTCTCAAGGCCGGACACCCTGCACAAGCGCTTGAACTTGCCGACCTTGGTCTGGAAAAAAATCCCCGCAGCGCCCAGCTTCGCTTCAGCCGAACCGTCGCACTGGAACGGCTCGGCCGCACGGAGGAAGCCGCCAAAGCCCTTCGTTCGCTCATTGCCGAATATCCCGAAATTCCGGAGCCATACAACAACCTGGCGGTGATTGAAGCCGGCATGGGCAGTCTTGAAGAGGCCGTGAAGCTCCTTGACCGCGCCCTGCTCCTCAATCCCAACTTTGCAACGGCTCAGAAAAACCGCGGCGACGTGTACCTCGCGCTGGCTCTTGAGAGCTACGAAGCTGCCGCACCGAGCCTCTCCTCCAACACCGAACTGCAGCAGCGCCTGAAGACGCTGCGCCGTCTCACTGCACACTGACGATGCATTGAACGCATTCGTCATTCACCCCGCTTCGAGGATTCCAATCAGGATCCGCCGCTTTCCCTTTTGACATTTCCCAATCAACATGAAGAATCGTTTCCGCATCCTGCTGCCGCTTGCTTCTTTTGCTGCCGCCCTGACTTCGCTCCCTGCCGCTGCCGCCGGCAAAGAAGAGCTTGTTGAAATCGACACCACTCTGGGCAATATCGTTGTGCGCCTCGCGCCCGACCGCGCCCCCATCACGGTCAAGAACTTCCTCACTTATGTGCGCGAAGGCTTTTACAAAGACACCATCTTTCATCGAGTGATTCCGGGATTCATGATTCAGGGGGGCGGCTTTACCGAGCAGCTTCGTGAGAAGCCCACCCATGATCCCATTCCGCTCGAAGCCCGCGGCGGCATGAAAAACGAACGCTATACGATCGCCATGGCCCGCACGAGCTATCCGCACTCGGCTACGTCTCAGTTCTACATCAACGTTGCTGACAATGACTTCCTCAACGCTGATCAGGCAAGCGACGGCAACGGCTACTGTGTTTTCGGCACGGTCGTCAAAGGCGCCGACGTCGTTGACAAAATTGCCGCTGTGCGCACAACCACTCGCCGCGGCATGAACGATGTACCCGTTGACGTCGTTAAGATCCTTGACGTCAAAGTGCTGCCTTAATTCCGATAGCACTTCGCTCAGCATCCATGGGCTGTGCGAAAATGCTGGATTTACCTTAAGCAGTCATGCTGATGCATCCCGACTCGGAGCGTTAGCCCGACTGCATATGAATGTTTAATTGGAACAACAAATCTCATGATCCGCTTCACCACAAATCTCGGCGTCATTGATATTGAACTCGACCCGGAACACGCTCCCATTACCTGCGCCAACTTTGAAAACTATGTGAAGTCGGGCTTTTACAACGGCACGATCTTCCACCGCGTTATCCGCGGCTTCATGATTCAGGGCGGCGGCTTTGAAAAAGGCATGAAGCAGAAGCCCACCAATGCCCCGATCGAAAACGAAGCTGCCAACGGTCTGAAAAACAACAAGTACACGATCGCCATGGCTCGTACGCAGGATCCGCACTCTGCAACGGCTCAGTTCTTCATCAACGTGGCCAACAATGACTTCCTCAACCACACTGCTCCCACTCCGCAGGGCTGGGGCTATGCCGTCTTCGGCAAGGTTGTGGCCGGACAGGATGTGGTCGACCAGATCGCCAAGGTCCGTACGGGCATGGTCTCCTTCTACGGCGACGTTCCTGTTGAAGATGTTGTGATCGAAAAGGCCGAGATCATCTAAAGAGCGGCGAATGCACGGTCGGACGACATGTCGCTCCGACCGACTCTTGCCTCCCGCATACGCACGAGAACCGTCATGGACACCCAGAATCAGCTTCCTCCGCCCGCACTAGCCGGACTTACCGAGATCGCTCCGCTAACGAACCCGATCATCATTTCCGACCTTCATCTTGCCCCTACGAAGCCCAAAACCATCATGGCCTTCGTACGCTTCATGAAGACCATTGCGCCGCGCTACCCGGAGCTCGTTATCCTGGGCGACCTTTTTGACTACTGGATCGGCGACGACGCACATCCTGAAGCACAGCCTGTGATTGCGCTGCTTAAGCTCCATGCCGCTACCGGCCGACGCGTCATTGTGATGCCCGGCAACCGTGACGTCATGCTCGGCGCCGCATTTGCCCGCGCCGCGGGCGCCGAATTGATCCGCGACCCCATCGTCGTTGATATTTGCGGCCGCAAAACTCTGCTCGCGCACGGCGACCAGTGGTGCCTGCGCGATGTGGCTTATCAAAAGTTCCGCGCCCTCACTCACGATCCTCGCTGGCAGGCCATGATGCTCATGAAGTCTGTTGAGGAACGACTGGCCATTGCCAAACAGGCCCGAGCGCAGTCCGAGTCCGAAAAGGGCGAAAAGAGCATGGCTGACATGGATGTTGTCGAATCAGCGGTTGCCGAAGCCGTCAAAGCCGCAGGCGTTGATCTGGTCATTCACGGCCACACCCATAAGCCTGCCGCGCACATGCAGAACGGCTATGAACGCTGGGTGATTCCCGACTGGGAGCTCGACGGCCCGGACGGCACCGCCAAGAGCGGCGCCATCACCTTCCTCGAGGGCGCCAGACCCCAGATTCAGATGTTCTAAAACGTCAGCCGATTCATTTCGAATCACCTGCAGGACCGTTGACCTTTTGAGTCGGCGGTCTTTTCTTTTGCGTCAACAGTGAACCGCCGCCCCTTGCCTTTAAAGTTCTTCTCTAAGACAAATGCCTGAGGAATAAAGCATCAATCCGTTGAAAAATAGAACCTATTCTCTGCAGTAAATCCGTTTTGGAGATTTTGACAGATGGACGCAGCATCTCTTACACAGGCGCTCTACAACGCCTTTTGCACCAACAAGCCGCTTGACATGAAGGCCTGCTCGGGTGTTTTGAATGACTATGAAAGCGCTTACGCCGTTCAGCGCAAATTTGCCGAATTAAAGGGCGAACCGACTGGCGGCTACAAGATCTCGCTCACGAGCAAAACGACGCAGGACATGTTCGGCACCACCGAACCGCTCTTTGGCGAACAAACCAAGTCGCATATCTTTGCAGCGCCCTGCACGCTCGAACTTGACCACATGAACGAACCGCTCATTGAAGTTGAACTCTCGATGATCCCCAAGGTGGATCTGACGAGCAGCATGAGCGACGAAGAGCTTCTTGAAAACATCACCGTCGCCGGCGGCATTGAAGTTCCGGACGCCCGCTTTGAAGCTTGGTTCCCGACGCTCAACAAATACTTGGTGGTTGCCGACTGCGCCGTCGGCGGCTGCATCATTCACGGCACGCCCGTTGACGGCAAGACGCTCACCGTTGCCGGCCTCAATGCCATCCGCTGCGAACTCTTCAAGGACGGCAAACTTATCAAGGCAGGCAATTCGACGGAAGTGCTCGACAATCCGATCCATGCGCTCAAGTGGCTCGTTGCCGCACTCGAAAAACGCGGCCGTCAGCTCAAAGCCGGTCAGGTCGTGTCGAGCGGCACCTTCTTTGTGCCGCCGCACCTTGAACGCGGCGAATATGTCGCCCGCTACACCGGCACGATTACGGAAGACGTGAAGCTGACCGTCAAATAATTCGCGCCTGAATTCGAAAAGAGCCTCCGCAAACTTGAATGTTTCCGGAGGCTCTTTCATTTGCGCTGCAGGGAATATCCTGCGCCAAGCTTCACGCGTCAGACCCGGTCGGCGGCTTCACGAGCTTCGTTGCGGCACCGGCGCGCGAAGAGAAGCATTTCTCCCAAGAAAAGCGCCACGGCTGCCCAAATGATCAGGAAACCCACAAGCATGCCTTTTGAAAAAGGCTCGCCGAACGCAAAAACACCGATCAGAAAAACCATCGTCGGGCTGACATACTGAATAACAGCCGACGTGGAATAAGGGATCCGGCGCACGCCGGAAGCAAAAAAGAGGAGCGGCACAGCGGTAACTGGACCGGCAGCGACAAGCAGAATCTGCGTCGTCAGATCAGCCGAAATGAAGGCGAGCTCATGATCTGACCACAGAAACCATAACCATGCTGCAGCCGCCGGAGTGAGGAGCAGACTTTCAAGCACCATGCCCTCAAGACTGCCGAGCGGAGCGATCTTGCGGATAAGCCCGTAAAGCCCGAAGGTTACAGCAAGCATCAGCCCGAGCCAGGGGGCAACGCCTGTGGTCCAGGTTATCCAAAGCACCCCAACGCCCGCGAGCACAACGGCAGCCTGCTGAGGCCGGCGCAGCCGCTCGCGCAGAAATAAGCTCCCTAAAGCAATCGACACCAGCGGGTTGATAAAGTAGCCGAGCGAGGCCTCAATGGTGCGGCCGGAAACAATGGCATAAACGTAAATGCCCCAATTGGCGCCGATGATGAGCGCGGAGAGACAGAAGACACCGAGCACCTTCGGCGTCATGAGTGCGCCTTTAAGCCACGCCGTACGGCGCATAGCGACGACCACGATCGTGATGAATACAAGCGACCAGATGATGCGGTGGGCAAGAATTTCCAAGGCTCCGATGCCCTGTAAGGCATGGAAGTAAAACGGGAAAAGACCCCAGAGAAAATACGCGGCGAAGGTGGCTAAGATACCGAAAGGCATAGGTTTGTGCGCTTGAAATACAGAATGCGGCCGAGGGCGCAGAGGCTCTCGGCCGCATGACTTTCAGAGTTTATGAAAGCGCCGCCAGACGTTCAAGCACGGTTCCGGCGAGAACAGTAGCCGTGGCGGGAATCACTTCGTCGTTAAAGTCGAAGGTCGGGTGGTGCAGCGCGGCTTTATGGCTGTCATCGCGAATACCGGCGCGGATGATGCAGCCGGGCACCTTAAACGTATATTCAGCGAAATCCTCTCCGCCCATTGAGATGGGCATCTCTTCGGCATGCTCCGCGCCGAACTGATGCGTGATGAAGCTGCGAATGTGCTCGACGGCTTCGGGCGTATTGAAAAGCGACGGCACCAAACGATCGTAACGGAATTCGCCCGTGCAGTTCTCGGCTTCTGCCACGCGCTCCACCATGCGCGCCATCTCTGCTTCAATCTGATTGCGGACATCTTCATTGAAGGTGCGCACCGTACCCGAAAGCGTGACGGTTTCAGGGATGACGTTGGGGGTATGGAAGTTCCCGCCGTTCACCGACGAAATGGAGAGCACGGCCGTCTCAATGGGATTGACCTTGCGTGAAACGATTGTCTGCAGAGCGCCGATGAGCACGCCGGCAGTTGTAATGGGATCGACGCCGAGGTGCGGGCGAGCCGCATGAACACCCCGCCCCTTCACCGTGATATAGAAGAAGTCGGTTGAGGCCTGAGCGGGGCCCGCGCACAAACCGTACTGTCCCTTGGCGACCGTCGGTTCATCATGGGCACCGTAGATTTCCTGAATGCCCCAATGCTCAAAAACGCCGGACTGGACAACACGGAGCGCCCCGCGGCCGATTTCTTCAGCGGGCTGAAAAATGCCGACGACGCGGCCTTTGAAACTCGCGCGCTTTTCGTGCAGATAGCGCAGCGCCCCCAAAAGCCAGGCAGCGTGACCGTCGTGACCGCAGGCGTGGCAGCGCATTTCTGTCTGACTTTTCCATGGATTTGCCGAATTGTCAGGCATCGGAAGCGCATCAATGTCGGCGCGCAGCGCCACTGTTGCTCCAGGCGCCGCTCCATTGATGACAACCACTACGCCGCCCTTGACCTCATCGGGATCCACATGTTCAAGTCCCCAGCCTTTGAGGGTTTTGACGATCAGATCAACCGTACGAGGCGTCTCGAAACCGAGTTCCGGATGAGCATGAATGTCACGGCGCAGAGCGGCAAGCTCGTCCGCCCACTGAACCAATTCAGGAAATGCCTTGTCGGCAAGAATGGGCTGCATGGATGTATCTCCAATTTATATTTGTATTCCTTGCGGTGCACCCGAAGACTTGCATGCCTCTCAAGGCTCTGTCGACAGGGTTCTCCGACTGCACGGCATTGGAGCATTATGCCGCCGACTTCTGAAGAGCTGACCTCAACAAATTCCCTATGCGGCAGTCCTCCAGCACATGAATTGAGCATGAATGCAGTCATTGCTGCCGCCCAGTCGGCTGGTTCGAGAGGCCTGCAAACGGCCTAACATCAGGCGGCGCCCCAATCATGACGCAAATGCATCAATTCAGTGCGCTGCGCACAATTTTGCAACGTCCCGATCCGATTCAAGGCGTCTTGTCGTAAACCCTGAGTACTTTGCCTTACCCCACGTCGAACAAATCAATAATCGAGTGAATCTGCCGATCGTTGTGCGTACTGAAAAAGCCGCCGGCAAAACGAGGCGCTATGGTACGAACTCAACAATGCACACTGCGTCCGGCGGTATTGCGCTGACCGAATGCAAGGGTTTTCTGCATGACGCGGCAAGAGTTCGTGGCATGTGCTTTGCTTTAAGCCCATAAAGAGTGATCGGCGCAGAACATCTCTGCCCCGACGGGCAGTTCGGATGTCAAAAGCCCGCAAGGGATCAACACGGCCGCAACGCATTCAATCCGCTTGAGCCAACCAATTTACAAGAACAATGATGGAAGCTAAAGAAACAAACATCACGCCGCAGGCAGAGCTCCCCATATTGGAGGTTGAACACCTCCGCGTGCAGTTCACTTCGGACTCGGGCACTACCACGGCAGTAGTCGATGAATCCTTCTCCATCCGCCCCGGCGAGACCCTTGCGCTGGTAGGCGAATCGGGATCCGGCAAGTCCGTTACCTCCCTCTCTGTAATGCGTCTTGTCGAACACGGCGGCGGCAAGATCGTCAACGGCTCCATCAAACTGCGCTGCCGCGACGGCCGCGTGGTTGACCTGCGTCATGCCAATAAGTCTGAACTGCAGCATCTGCGCGGCTCTGAAGTGGCCATGATCTTCCAGGAGCCGATGACCTCCCTGAACCCGGTGTTCACGGTCGGTGCGCAGATTGCCGAAAGTCTGATCCTGCACCGCGGCATGGATGAAAAGGAAGCGCTCAAGGAAGCCGTTCATCTGCTCGAACTCGTGCGCATTCCCGATGCTGAACGCATCTCTTTAAGGTTCCCGCACCAACTCTCGGGCGGCATGCGTCAGCGCGTCATGATTGCCATGGCGCTTGCCTGCAAGCCGCAGCTCTTGATTGCAGACGAACCGACAACGGCGCTTGACGTTACGGTTCAGGCACAGATTCTTGCCCTAATTTCCGAACTTCAGAAAGAAATCGGGATGGCGGTGCTCTTCATCACGCACGACATGGGCGTAGTGGCGCAGATCGCCGACCGCGTCGCTGTCATGCGCTACGGTGAAATTGTGGAGTCCGGCACTGCTCAAGCCATCTTTGCGCATCCGCAGCACCCCTATACGCAGGCGCTGCTCTCCGCCGTACCCCGTCTGGGTGCCTTGAAAGACATTGAACATCCGTGCTTCTTCCGGCTGATTGATCCGGACAACGGCAAAGTCATCGAACCGCCCTCGGACAAACTCCCGCCGCCGGGAGAAAAAATTCTTGAAGTTAAGAATCTGGTGAAGACCTTCCCCGTCCGCACCGATTTCTGGGGGCGCCCCACCTACGTCGTACGCGCCTGCGACCATGTGAGCTTTGATCTGCGCGCAGGCGAAACGCTCTCGATCGTGGGCGAATCGGGCTGCGGCAAGTCAACCACTGGCCGCGCCGTTCTGCGGCTGCTCGATGTCGACAGCGGAGAAGTCCTCCACCGCGGCAAGTCGCTGCTGCGCATGACCCGGCACGAACTTCAGGAAGAGCGCCGCAATCTGCAGATGATCTTCCAGGATCCTTACGCCTCGCTTGATCCGCGACAGACCGTGGGCTACTCGATTGCCGAGCCGATGATGATCCATAACTACTGCTCCAAAAAGGAGATGTACGACCGCGTAGCGCTGCTCCTTAAACGCGTGGGACTCTCCCCGGATATGGCTAACCGCTACCCGCATGAATTCTCCGGCGGTCAGCGTCAGCGCATCTGTATTGCCCGTGCGCTTTCGCTCAAACCCCAGATCATCGTGGCCGATGAATGCGTTGCCGCGCTCGACGTCTCCATCCGTGCTCAGGTGGTGAACCTGATGATGGAACTGCAGGAGGAAATGGGACTTTCCTATATCTTCATCTCTCACGACATGGGCGTCGTTGAGCGCATCAGCCACCGCGTTGCCGTCATGTATCTCGGCCAGATCGTCGAAATGGGCTCGCGCCGCGCTGTCCTCGGCAATCCGCTCCATCCATATACGCAAAAGCTCCTCTCGGCCGTTCCGATTGCCGACCCGCAGGAGCGCAACCTTCTGAAGCTGCTCAATCTCTCAGACCTCCCGAGCCCGGTACGCAAAGTGGGTGATGATCCCGTCATCGAACCGCTCGTTGAAGTTGAACCCGGACACTTCGTGGCCAAGCATGTCGTGGGCACGATGGAAGGTCATAAATAAGAGCAAAGGGAAACAACATGCAGAAACGGCAAACCCTCACCAAACTGCTCCCTGCTGCGCTCATTTGCGCCGCCGTGCTCTCACCGGCCGGCGCAGCTGAAGCCAAAAATGAAATTACCGTCGCCGTAGCGAGCACCTTCACTACGATGGACCCGTGGAACGCGACGGACACGCTCTCTCAGGCCGTGGCAAAGTCCTTTTATGAAGGGCTCTTCAGGTTCGACCGAGAAATGAACGTTGTTCCGAGCCTTGCCGAATCGGCTGAATCGAGCCCCGACGGCATGCAGCATGTCGTGCACCTGCGCCGCGGCGTGAAGTTCCATGACGGCACGACATTCACGGCCGAAGCAGTCAAAGCCAATTTTGACCGCATCACAACGCCCGGCAGCACGCTCAAGCGCTTTTTCCTTTTTGAAAACGTCGCTTCACTCAAGGTGCTCGATCCTTACACGGTCCGCTTCACGCTCAAGCGTCCGAATTCGGCCTTCATCAACCGTCTTGCGCATCCGTCGGCTGTCATGATCTGCCCGAAGAGCCTCAGCGAAAAGGAAGTCAGCATTGCCTTCCATCCTTGCGGCACCGGGCCTTTTGTCATGAAGAACTACAACCCGAGCGACGTTTTGCGGGTGGAGAAGAACCCGAACTACTGGCGCGCGGGATACCCGAAGCTCGATGCCATCACCTGGCGTCCTGTAGTGGAAAACAGCACGCGCGTAGCCATGGCGCTCACGGGAGAAGCCGATTATGCGTTTCCGCTGCCTTCCGAGCAGGTCAAAATGGTGAAGGACAAAGGCACGCTCCGCGTCGACGTCACGCCTTCGATCATGCTTCGCTTTGTGGAAATGAATCTCACGAAGCCCGTCTTCAAGGATGTCCGCGTTCGTCAGGCGCTTAACTACGCCGTGAACAAAGAGGCGCTCGTCAAGGTGGCCTTTGCCGGATACGCCGACGTGGCCGAAGGCATTGCGCCGCTCTCGGTTGACTATGCCGTTAAGCTCGGTCCCTGGCCTTATGACCCGCAGAAGGCCAAGGCGCTTCTTAAAGAAGCGGGCTACCCGAACGGCTTTGAAGTGGAACTTTGGTCGGGCTACAACCATATGACGGCCTCCAAGATCATTCAGTTCCTGCAGCAGTAGCTCGCTCAGGTCGGCGTCAAAGTTCGCGTACGCACGCTTGAGGCCGGCGAACGCACGAGTTTTGTAGAGTCGACGCCCCAGCCCGAGCAGAGCCGTCATGAGCTTTATTACATTGGCTGGTCGAGCTCCACGGGCGAACTCGACTACGCGGTGCGCCCAGTCCTCGCAACGTCAAGCTTCCCGCCCCGCGGCTCCAACGAGTCCTACTATTCCAATCCCGCGGTTGATCAGGCGCTTTTCTATGCGCTCGGCACCACCGACCGCGAGAAGAAGTCAGCGATCTATGCGCAGATGCAGGAAACGATTTGGAAAGATGCACCGTGGATCTTCCTCGTGAGTGAACAAAACATCGCGGCAAGCTCCAAAGCGCTCCACGGTTTTTACATTCAGCCCGACTCGAGCTTTAACTTCGAGGAAGCCAGCTTAGAGCCGGCTTCTCTCATGAAGCCCTGAAGACGAGTTCAGGAACAAATCAACAACAAACAAGCAGGCAGAAAGTTCCATGCTGAGATATTTCATCAAGCGACTCCTCGGGATGATCCCCACGCTCATCATCGTGGCGGTCTGCGTCTTCTTCTTCATTCACCTGCTCCCGGGCGACCCGGCACGTTTGGCCGCCGGTCCGGAAGCTGACGAAGCGACGGTGGAGATGATCCGCCACAGTCTGGGTCTCGACCGCTCGATCCCTGAGCAGTTCGTGAACTTTGTGGTGGGCGCGTGTCAAGGCGACTTCGGCACCTCCATTCGTTCCCAGCGTCCGGTGATTCAGGAAATCGGCGAACGCTTTGGCCCGACGCTGTGGCTCACGCTTACCTCCATGGTTTGGTCGGTGATCTTCGGTCTGGTGATCGGCGTGATTTCCGCGGTCTACCGCAACAAGTGGCCTGACCGCATCGGCATGACGCTCGCCGTCTCCGGCATTTCGTTCCCGGCCTTTGCACTCGGCATCCTGCTCATGGAAATCTTTTCCGTTGAGCTCGGCTGGCTGCCGACGGTAGGCGCTTCGTCCTGGAAGCACTACATTCTCCCGTCGATCACGCTCGGCGCAGCGGTTGCCGCCGTGATGGCCCGCTTCACGCGTGCTTCCTTCGTGGAAGTGCTCCATGACGACTACATCCGCACCGCCCGCGCCAAGGGCGTGACGGAAACGAAGATCGTTGCCAAGCACGCGCTCCGCAATGCTTTGATTCCCGTGGTCACGATGATGGGTCTGCAGTTCGGCTTCCTGCTCGGCGGCTCCATCGTGGTGGAAAAGGTCTTTAACTGGCCCGGCATGGGGCGTCTGCTCGTCGACGCCGTCGACATGCGCGACTACCCTGTGATTCAGGCGAGCGTTCTGCTCTTTTCGCTTGAATTCATCGTCATTAACCTCGTGGTCGACGTGCTCTACGGATGGATCAATCCGTCGATCCGCTACAAGTAAAAGAAGAATCGGAGTGAATAAATGAGTACTGAAACTGCAGTGGATCCGCGCATTGCCAAGTCCAACGATGCGCTGCGCACCCCGATGGGCGAGTTCTGGCGCAAGTTTAAGAAGCAGCCGGTGGCGATGGCCGCTGCCGGATTCGTCTTCTTTTTGATCATCGTCGCCATTGTCGGCCCCATGATCACGCCGTTTGATCCGGAAAACTTCTTCGACTACGACCGTCTGAATGAAGGTCCTTCGGCCGTGCATTGGTTTGGCGTTGACGCCCTCGGGCGCGACATCTTCAGCCGCATCGTCGCCGGCACACGCATCTCGCTCGTCTGCGGCTTTTCGTCCGTTTTTGCCGGTGCTGTCATCGGCACGATTCTCGGCCTGATCGCCGGTTTCTATGAAGGATGGCCCGACCGCATCATCATGCGTATTTCGGACGTGCTCTTTGCTTTCCCGGGCATTCTGCTCGCGATCGGCATTGTGGCGATTCTCGGCGGCGGCATGCTCAACGTCGTCGCGGCCGTGGCGATTTTCTCGATTCCGGCCTTCGCCCGTCTGGTCCGCGCGAATGTGCTGAGCCTGAAAACCCAGACCTATGTTGAGGCGGCGCGAAGCCTGGGCATCAGCGACACGATGCTTCTGTTCCGCCATATTCTGCCCGGCACGATCTCGGTAATTCTGGTCTATCTCTCGATGCGTATCGGCACGTCAATCATCACCGCGGCATCGCTCTCCTTCCTGGGGCTCGGCGCTCAGCCGCCGATGCCTGAATGGGGCGCAATGCTTAACGAAGCCCGCGCTGACCTGCTCACCGCGCCGCACGCGGCGATCTTTCCCGTGATTGCGATCTTCCTCACGGTGCTTGCCTTCAACCTTTTGGGCGACGGTCTGCGCGATGCGCTTGACCCGAAGGTCGACACCAATCGTTAATCACCCTAACGCTGCGTGACAGCGATGAGCGGCGGACCTCTTTAGTGAAGTCCGCCGCTTTTTTTGCTCCCGGACGAAGCAGGAATACAAACAGCGTCACACTGCGGAACTACAATCATTACTGGTTGAAAGGCACCGTCTTACTTTGGAGGGTTTTATGACAACAAAAACAATTGAGCTGCCCGCTCCGCGCGAATTGAAGATGACGCTCACGGAGGCTCTGAAGGCACGCAAAACCATTCGCTCTTTCACGACAGAGCCCATTTCCGACGCAGATCTTTCAACGCTCCTTTGGTGCACGGCCGGCATTACACGTCCTGACGGAAAGCGGACCGTTCCCTCCTGTCTCGATCTGCGTACTGTCTCGGTCTGTGTTCTGCGCGCTGACGGCGCATGGCGCTGGAATGCGTCCAAGAATACGCTCGAGCTTCTGACCCCGGAAGACCTCCGCGCAGCGTCAACGATGGGACAGCACGCTTTTGTTGATACGGCCCCTGTAACACTCGTCTTTGTCGTTGAAGCGACGCCCCGCACGCAGATGGCTCGGCCGCACTGGGCTTATCTCGATGCCGGCACCATGGTCGAAGCCGCTTATCTGGCCGGCACCGCACTCGGTCTCGGCGGCGTTGCGCGCGGTTCGGTTGCAGGTCCCGAGCTCGGCAAACGCATGAAGCTGCCGGCCACCTATGAACCCGTTTTCTGCTTCACCTGCGGTCATCCGGCCTAAGCGCTTTGATCTCTGACTGAAGCGAGATGCTCAGCATTGCCGCGAGCATCTTCTTCGCGGCGTTCCCGTTCATTCATTCGCTTTTCTCCTTCGGCGAATCGACTCGAACGCCGACTTCCTCTCTTTATCAAAAAAAGTTTTCACGTTGACCGTACAGCACCGCGCCCAAAAAATCCTTGACGGACTTCTCAGTTTTTTGGAAGTCGGACGCGGTCGGCTTGCGCTCGGCTGCCTCATCGTCCTGCTTGCACTCTCTTCATGGGTGCTTTGCGACCGATTCACTCACCGCGCTTTTGATACAAGTCTCGCGTCGCTTATTCCAGCGGAATTAGCCCCGGAACTGCCCGAGGATATTGAAGACGCCCTGCGCGCCCGCCTGAGTCAGGATGAAGCCGGCAATGTCATCGTGCTCCTTCGCGTCAAGGGCGACACAGCAGCGGCGGCAGAAAAACTCAGGCAGCTCGCCGAGACCGCTCAAGCGGCAGTACGGAACGTACTGCTCGCATCACCCGCCCTATCAGAGCGCTCTCCAGAGCGTTTTGGGGCCGGTGCTGTCCCCAAAATTCCTCATGCCGCCGGCCGACTGCTTTCGGATGCCGACAGAAGTGCGCTCAGGAGTCTCATCGGCCTGCCGGAACCAAGCCGCAGCGAACGGCTGACAGAGCGAGCCGTCGGCTGCCTCACGAGCGCCGTGTCGCTCAGGATTCTCGGCTTTGCCAATGATCCGTTCTGCACCTATGACCATTGGCTCACCGAAGAACTTAAGCGCCTCCCTTGGCGCGCCTCTTCGAGCAACGGCCGCACGGAGCTCGAATTAAAGACGGTGCCGCCCGGAGAAACCGTCCGCGTGCTTTTTTTCACCGCGGACGAAAACCTGGCGGCAGCCGGGAAAGCTCATTTTGCGCAGACGCTCGAAGACGCTCAAAACGCCGCTCAGGATGCGGTGGGGCGCAGAGCTTCCGTCCAGATCGAAGCGGCCGGCGTGCCGCTCTTTACCGATGCGATCGCTGCCCGCGCACAGCGCGAGCTCACCTTTATCGGCACCCTCTCGACCATCAGTGTCTTTGCATTGGCTTGGGCGCTTTTCGGCAGTCCCGTCGTGCTCTTGCTGATGGCCGGAACCATTCTCCTCGGCTTCACGCTTGCACTGGGCGCCGCCTTTGCCGTCTTCGGCACGCTCTCGCTCATTACCTTCGTTTTCGGCGCAACACTGATCGGCGTATCGATTGACTATTCTTCGCATTGGTTTGCCCTCAAGACTGCCGGAGAATCCGCACAAGCACGCCGCCGCCGCATGGCCGGCGCGCTCCTCTCGGCAGCGCTTTCCACAGCCGCCGCATACTGCACGCTTGCGCTGACGCCGCTGCCCGGTCTTCGGCAGATGGCCGTCCTCGCCGCCTGCGGCGTCGTGGGAACGCTCTTCACCGTCTTGACGGTGCTTCCTCGACTGGAGCGTTGGGTGCCTAAAGACCAGACGCGGCTGATGCGAATGCTGGCCCAAGCGCTCCCCCGGCTTCCCAGACTGGACGCCTCGGCACTCAGACGTCCTGCGGTTCTCTTCGGTCTCGCCATTTTTGCCGCAGCGCTTCTCTTTGGCCTCTCGCGCATGCATTTTGACGCGGGCATCAGAGACCTGCAGGGAGCGCCGCCCAAGCTCCTGAAGAGTCAGCTGGCAGTGTCCCGCGCCTTGACGCTGCCGTCACCGGCTCAAGCTTTTGTCCTGCAGGGCCCGACATTGAGTGAAACGCTCGAACACGAAGAAGCGCTCTTGTCCGCCATGGAGGCCATACCTGAACTCAAGAGCCTCACGCCTTCCGGGCTTTCCATGCTGCTGCCCTCGGATGCCAAACAGGATGCTGACAGAGATCTCGTTGCCGCGGCAACGGCTACCGCCGCCCCCCGGCTTCTTGAGCTGCTCGGAGCTTCGCCAAAAGGGCCTGACGCCCAGCGAATTGCCTTGAATGACTTAGAAAGTACGCCGTGGCGTGAACTCACTCATCGCTTCGTGCTGGAGAACCAGCCCGGACGCGCCGTCACAGTACTGATGCTCGCCGGCGTTGAGCCCAAGCATCTTCCTTTCTTAACGAAGGCCGCTGAAGCTGTGCCGGGCGCTTATTTTGTGGACATCACCCGCGGCATGAGCGAGGGGCTCTCGCTTTACAGAGATCTCATTCTCATGGTGCTCGCCGCCGGCATCGTGCTCCTCTGGGCGCTTTTAACGCTTCGTTTCGGGCGTGAGAGCTGGCGCGCCGTACTGCCCTCGGCCCTAGGCATTCTTGCCGCACTGGCCGTCTTTGGCTGGACGGGAACGCCCGTCACCATTTTCACCGCGCTGGGTCTCGTTTTAGTTCTCGGCCTGGGCGTTGACTACGGCATCTTCCTCACAGGGAGCCCCAGCGACGGCCGCACCTCTGCCGCCGTCCTTTTTTCGGGCGTTACGACGCTCCTTTCTTTTGGACTGCTGGTATTTTCCGCTACGCCTGCACTCCGAGCTTTCGGCATTACCGTGCTGGTGGGTCAAAGCATTGTTTGGGCAGCGACGCCGCTCTTGCGTCCGGCCGCTGATAAGCGCTGAGGTCGTGCTTCTCTCTCGTATTTGCCGCCACAGCCTTTCCTAAGTCCGTTGTTCCTAAGATGAGAGCAAGCATCTGTCAGCGATATCTCGCCCTTGGGGGCGAAGGTTCCGGGCGGCTACGCGGATTCCATTGGATTGGGAGATTGTTATGCCGTATTCACGCCGAACATTTCTGCGGTCTGCTTTTTTCACCGGCATCGCCGGGGTGCTCACGCTCTCGGGCTGCGTCGCTGCACCGCACCGTGCACCCCCGCCGCCAAAGCCCAGACCCGCCGCTCCCGTCATTCCTCCGCCTCGTCCGCAGCCGCCGCACCATCCTCGATGGCATCGATAAACGTGCAAAAGCCTGCCATGCGCTAACATTTGATATCGGACGGAAACCGCCGCCGAACCTTAACTTCTTCGGAGGCTTTCATGCCCGTCCGCTCACGCCGACTTTTCCTTACCGCGCTCTTCGCAGTTTCGCTGCTTTCGGGCTGTGCATTGAAAAAGGCCGCTGAAGGCAGCCAAACAGCTTCGCAGAAGACAGCCAAGCCGCTTCAGCGGAAACCCTCCGTAAACTCCGCCAAGGCCATTGAACGTCCGAAGCCTCAGAAGGCGGCGGCTGCAGCCAAGGAACGCTCTTTCGTACCTGTTTTTCTGCCGGCGATTGCTGATGCTCCGCAGCTCTCCCTCGACCAGCAGATTGTCATTCGCTTCAGCCCCAAAGCCGCCCAGCATGGCGCTCCGGCTGCGGTTCCGCCCCTTCGTGCGACAGTGCTCTCTGCTCCGGGCAGCGTCAATGCGGTTTTCTCCGCGCTCAGCATGACGGTCTGGCGCATCACCTGGGACGGCAGTACGATCACCGAAGCACGGAGTCCGCGTCTGGATGAACGCATCTCCGCCGAACGGCTTCTGCGTGACCTGACCTTCACTTTATGGCCGACACAAAGCATTGCGGCTGCCGTCCCCAGCGGCTTTGAGTTTTCGAGTCACCGTCAAGGTCCCACCGAAATCCGTGAACTCTCGTCCGAGGGCACAGCCCTTTTGCGCGCACACATCACCCAGATGGGCTCACGTTCGATGATTACCATCGAAAATGAACCGGAAGGCTATACGCTGCAGATTGAATCTTTGCTTTAAGTCGAGTCCGGCTTCTTTCACGGCCTGCCGCTCCGCTCAAATTCGGTTCATCATCCTTCGCAATGCCTCACTAAGCGCTTTCGTTTAGGGGGAAAACGTTATTGCAGTCAACATTTCTCAGGGAATGTTTCAGAACTGACGGTCTTCGCTCCCCAAGCGCCCCAAAACAAAGCGCATTGCCCGTAGAGTAGACAAACCCGCACAAAAAAGTGCGGACGGAATGACCCCAGCTAAGGTCATTTCTTCTTCAAACACTTCTTTGCAAGGGAAGCAGTTTTCGGACTTCAGCACTCCGGTGACTCCGTTCTTCCCGCCGCTGCACTATGAAGACATTTGTCAGCCTTTGGGCATTTAAGGAGTCAATGCGCTAAAAACGCATTGAATGAACGATATGAAATATCTCGTGAAAGTGAGCCAGTTTGTGAACAAGACCTTCGCCCTGTGGGTGATTATCTTCGGCATTCTCGGATTCATTTTCCCCGAGATTTTCAAGTTGGTCGGTCCTTATGTTCCGGTGCTCCTCGGTGTGGTGATGTTCGGCATGGGCCTCACGCTTTCGACGGCTGATTTCCGTGAGGTGGTCCGCCGTCCGAAAGAAGTACTGACAGGGGTCGTGGCACAGTTCACGATCATGCCGCTTTCGGCTTATGCGCTCTGCGTTCTGCTCAACCTTCCGGCAGATGTTGCGGTCGGCATGATGCTCCTGGGCTGCGCGCCCGGCGGCACCGCATCGAATGTGGTGACTTTCATCGCCCGCGGCGATGTGGCGCTTTCGGTGACGGTAACGTCCTGCACGACGCTGCTCGCGCCGATCGTAACGCCGGCCTTGATGTACGTTTTTGCCAATCAGTGGCTTGCCATCGATCCGGCTTCGATGTTCCTTTCGATCGTCCAGATGATCCTGCTCCCGATCGCCGCCGGCGTCGTCATCCATAAGCTCGCGGGAGATAAAAACGTTGAAAAGTGCGTGGCTGCGCTGCCGATCGTGTCCGTTGGCGCCATCGTGGTTATCGCCGCTGCTGTCGTTGCCGCAACCCGTGCCCAGCTCCTCAATGTCGGCCTCTTGATCTTCGCCGCGGTCGCCGTGCAGAACGCCGTCGGCATGCTGCTCGGCTGGTATGCAGCACGCTTCATGGGCATGTCGCTCTCCAAGCGCAAAACCCTTGCGTTTGAGGTTGGCATGCAGAACTCCGGCCTGGCTGTAGCGCTTGCCACCCTCCACTTCGCTGCCGCCCCTGCAACCGCCCTGCCGGCTGCCGTAGCCGCCCTTTGGCACAATGTGGCTAGCCCCGCCGTTGCCTCCTGGGTTCAGAAGTGGCGCGATGCCGGCGAAAAAGAATCCTTTTTCGATCGTATCGAACGCGAAGTTCAAGAATCCAAAACGGCCAAACGCTCTGCAGCTTAAGGCTTAAGACCTGTCGGCAGTCCCGCTCAAAAATGTTTTGAAGAATTCCAATCGGCTCACATTATTTCGTGAATTTGACAAAACACCGCACCGCCTGCCAACAGCGCTCCTCATAAAGGCAAGCCCGAACCTCTGCTGAAAGGTTCGGGCTTCTTTATGCCCTTCAGAAAGGCTTGGGCCGAAGGTTGTCTTTAGCTAATGAATGATCTCAGCAGCTTCTGCCTGAGCCGCCAGCAGCATATCTTCCACGCGTACGGGCCTTGCCAAATAAGCATCCTTGCCTTCTGCATGACGCATCCATTCATGCACGCTCTGAAGCGTTGAAGCATTAAAGGTGACAAAGTCGCCCTCCCGCTCCCAGTTCTCTGCGGTTTTGAGCTCCCGCAGAATACCGTCGAGCGTCACGCTCGAGGTTCGGATGACTTGAGCAATGTGGTTTTTACGGCCCGGTATGGGCACCCGAATCCGCAGTCCGCGGGGCCCCTCAGAAACCTCACCGTAAAAAAGCGACCAGGCAATGAGGAGCGCCTTGAAGCGGTCAATGGCCGGCAGCAGCGCCAAAATGGCAAAGCCGAACCGGTCAGAAAGATTGATGAGTTCCATCTGCGCGTAAAGCGCCAGATAAAAATCCTTGTCTGCCTGCATCAGAAAAGCGAGCGCTTCACTATGCGGTATTTCTCGCAGGCGCACGTGAGAGAGCGCCTGATAACGTCCGATAGCCGAACGATGCGTGAGCCAATTCAGGTTCCCTGCGGCATTGCGCATGGGAGTGGAAAGCGCCATTGCCCCTGCGCCGGACTGTCCGTCGACCGTTGCGACAATGCGTCCGGTCAGTCCCGCCTCCACCAGCATATAGCTGCGCACTTGGACATGGGGATAGAGCCAGTCGCCGGGATTAAGCTCCCGCACCTCGCCCATGTGATCAAAAGCCTTTCGTAAATAGGGATGAATCGGCGCGGTAATCCAGGGCATGACCGGCGCAGCCCGAGGCCCGCTCCAGTCAGGCCACTGCCCGGCAAAGCGGCAGCGGCTGAGAGCGTCAAACCATTCTTGAGAAAAACGTCGCATGCAGAGCTTTTGGATGAAAATTGGTCGGTGCAGCTGACGGAAGCTGCCGCCTTAAGCGGCCTCTCCGTCAGCGCTCTGAATGTCTGCGTCCATCTTTGCAGTTTCATGCCTTCAGAAGCTGCAAAAAACCAAGAGCGGCAGCAATGCAGCAGACATCTTGGGCGGAACCCGCCCCAGTGCATTTCACCCGATTGCTTTGACCGAGCTGATGAGCATCTCCCAAAACTGCGGCACGTTGAGCTTGAGCGCAGCAAAGGTGTGACAGCCTTCAGGTGCTTTGCGGCGAAAATCACAGACCGTCATGCCGGCCGTCAGGGCGCCTTTCGTTTCAACATTGATCGGGACAGGGACCACTTCCATAACCGTCGGATCAATGACGTAAGCCATCGCGCAGGGATCATGAAGCGGCGGAGCATCAAAGCCGCGCCATGCCTTGTAGTTTTCGGCAAAGGTCTCGAGCGTTTGGTACATGAAGTCGCCTGCCGGGGTGCCAATCGCTTTGAAAGCATCGCGCACAGACTTATCAGCGCGCGCCTGATACGTCAGGTCCAGCCCGACCATCACCACCTGCCAAGGTTCATTGAAAACAATATGTGCTGCTTCCGGATCGTTTTCAATGTTGAACTCCATCGCCGGGCCAACATTGCCTGTGTGGCAGGCGCCACCCATGAGAACCACCTGCTTGACGCGCTCAACGATCTTGGGCTCGAGCCGAGCGGCGAGAGCCACATTGGTGAGAG
>UMHJ01057342.1_pt1 | contig 22703 bp, 19 predicted proteins | sample 1965511 | NCBI WGS metagenome assembly UMHJ01 (sample SAMEA4836096, study PRJEB28245) | human gut metagenome | biome: gut microbiome; material: fecal sample | place: Denmark | collected 2008
ACGGCGGTCTTTTTCGCGCTACCCCGCGGTCTTTCCCGCGCCGCTCAATGCGCCTCCAGCCAGTTGCTTCCCCAGCCCGCGTCGGCCGTCAGGGGCACGCTGAGCTGGCAGGCACCTTGCATCTCCTCTATCACCACGCGCTCCACCAGCTCTTTCTCCTCGGGGAGGACGGAGAAGTTGAGCTCGTCGTGCACCTGCAGTATCATCTTGCTGCGGATGCCCTCACGGCGGAAGCGGTCGTGTATGCGTATCATGGCCACCTTGATGATGTCGGCCTCGGAGCCCTGTATGGGGGCGTTGATGGCGTTTCGCTCGGCGAATCCCCTCACGGTGGCGTTCTGGCTGTTGATGTCGGGCAGGTAGCGGCGGCGGTGGTAGAGGGTCTCGGCGTATCCCCTCTGGCGGGCGCTCTCCTTGGCCTTCTCCATGAACTCGTGCACCTTGGGGAAGGTGGCGAAGTAGCCGTCTATCAATGACTTGGCCTCGTTGTTGGAGATGTTCATGCGCTGCGCCAGGCCAAAGGTGGTGATGCCGTAGATGATGCCGAAGTTGGCTTGCTTGGCCTTTTTGCGCTCGTCGGCGGTCACCTCTTCTATCCGCTTGTGCCATATCCTGGCGGCCGTGGCGGCATGGATGTCGTGCCCTCCGTTGAAGGAGGCTATCATGTTCTCGTCTCCCGACAGGTGCGCCATGATGCGCAGCTCTATCTGGCTGTAGTCGGCGGAGAAGAAGAGGCAGCCCTCCTCGGGTATGAAGCAGCGGCGTATCTCCTTGCCGTCATCGTCCCTCACGGGTATGTTCTGCAGGTTCGGGTCGCTGCTGGAGAGCCTTCCCGTGGCGGTGATGGTCTGGTTGAAGGAGGTGTGTATGTGCCCCGTCCTGGGGTTCACCAGCTTGGGCAGGGCCTCTATGTAGGTACTCAGGAGCTTGCGCAATCCCCGGTAGTCCAGTATGTCGGCCACGATGGGGGCTTTGCCCCGCAGTTGCTGCAGCACTTCCTCGCTGGTGACGAACTGTCCTTTCTTGGTCTTGCGGGGCTTCTCCACCAGCTTCATCTCGTCGAACAGCACGTCGCCCACCTGCTTGGGCGAGGCGATGTTGAAGGAGTGCCCCGCCTGCCGGTAGATGCGCTGCTCCAGCTCCTCCAGTCGTTTGCCCAGTCCCTGGGAAGTCTCTTGCAGCACCTTGGTGTCCAGCCTCACGCCCGTCAGCTCCATGTCCGCCAGCACGTTGACCAGTGGCATCTCGATGTCCCAGAACAGCCGCTCGGCGTTCACTTCCTTCAGCTTCGGCTCCAAGACGTTCTTCAGCCGCAGCGTGATGTCCGCGTCCTCGGCGGCGTACTCATAGATTTCCCCGGGCGGCAGGTCCCGCATGTTGGCCTGCTGCTTTCCCTTGGGGCCTATCAGCTCCTCTATGTGGATGGTCTTGTAGTTGAGATACACTTCCGCTATGTAGTCCATGTTGTGCCGCAGCTCCGGTTGCAGGAGGTAGTGGGCTATCATCGTGTCGAACATCCGTCCCCTCACCTCCACGCCGTAGTGGCTCAACACCTCGATGTCGTACTTGATGTTCTGTCCCACCTTCAGTATCCGCTCGCTCTCGTAGGCGGGCTTGAAGATGGCGACTACTTTCTCGGCCTCCTCCCGCTCACTGGGCACGGGGACATAAAATGCCTCGTGTTCCTTCACCGAGAAGCTCAAACCCACCAATTCGGCCTCTATCGCGTTGGTGGAAGTGGTCTCCGTGTCTAGACTGAGAATTTCTTTTGTAAGGAAAAAGTCACAAAGACGGCGCATTTCATCCTGATTATCAACCAATTTGTAGTCGTGGGCCGTCGTTTTTAGGCTCTCAAAACTCTCGTTTTTATAACTTTCCTTACTCTCGGCCTGAAATTCCGCAAATATATCAAGCTGTTGATTCTTGTTTTTTGGGCTTTTTTCAGATTTGTTAAGTATCTTGTCCGCGAAGCTCTTGAACTCCAATTCCTGGAGGATGGCGGACAGTTTCTCGTAGTCGGGCTCCACGATTCTCAGGTCGTCGAGTTTTGTTTCCATGGGCACCTCGGTGCAGATGGTGGCCAGGTACTTCGACATCTTGATGTCTTCCACATGGGTTTCTATCCGCTCGCGCAACTTTCCCTTCAGCTGGTCGGTATGCGCCAGCAGTTCTTCTATGCTTCCAAATTGGTTGATGAGTTTCCTGGCCGTCACCTCGCCCACGCCGGGACAGCCAGGATAGTTGTCCGCAGTGTCCCCCATCAAGGCCAGCATGTCGATGACTTGCTCGCTGGTCTCCACGCCAAACTTCGCTTTCACTTCCGCGAGACCCATCGTCTCGTAACCGCCGCCATGCCTGGGCCGGAAGATATAGACGTGTTCGCCCACTAGCTGGCCATAGTCCTTGTCGGGCGTAAGCATATAGGTTTCCACGCCTTGCGCTCCCATTCGCTTGGCCATGGTGCCTATCACGTCGTCGGCCTCATAGCCGTCCACTTGCAGAATAGGGATGCGATAGGCCGAGAGTATATCCTTGATGATGGGCACGGAGCGTTGGATGTCTTCTGGAGTCTGTTCTCTTTGTGCCTTGTATTCAGGGAACGCTTCATTGCGGAAGGTCAGTCCGTGGTCGAAAGCCACGCCTATGTGGGTGGGTTTTTCCTTGGTCAACACCTCGTTGAGCGTATTGCAGAAGCCCATGATGGCTGACGTGTTAAGCCCCTTGGAGTTGATGCGGGGCGTTTTTATCAGTGCGTAATATGACCGATATATCAGCGCGTAGGCATCAAGAAGAAACAATTTATCCATATTTATTCCGTTTTTCTGCGTAAAATTACAAAAATTCCATTACAATTACGGGAAAAAGCATTAATTTTGTATCAAATTACGGATATCTATGGATTATTTGTCGATTATCAGGCAGCCTATCGCTGGCGAGATGGAAGATTTTATCGCATTGTTCAACCAATCGATGAGCCATCCCGACGGCCTCTTGTCACAGGCCCTCGACCATATACGCCAGCGGGCGGGGAAGCGCATGCGCCCCATGTTGATACTATTGATGGCCAGCAATTTCGGTCGGGTCAATGAGGTTGTGCAGCATGCCGCCGTGGGACTGGAATTGCTCCACACCGCCTCGTTGGTGCATGACGACGTGGTGGACGAGAGTGATTCCCGCCGCGGGCAAGCCAGCGTGAATGCCTGCTATGATAATAAGGTAGCCGTGTTGGTGGGGGATTACATCCTTTCCACCGCCTTGCTTTGTGTCTCGCGCACCCATTCCGAGAACATCGTGCGCTATTTGGCTGAGCTGGGACGCACTCTTTCCAACGGCGAGATATTGCAGCTTACCAATATCCGTAACAGTGAAATATCCGAGGAGGTTTACTATCAGGTCATCAAACAGAAGACCGCCGCCCTCTTTGAGGCTTGCGCCGGTATTGGGGCATTAGCCGTAGGCGCTCCCGCGGAGTCTATCGAGGCCGCCAAGAAGTTTGGCCAAAACCTGGGCATCATCTTCCAGATACGCGACGATATCTTTGATTACTTTCCTTCCTCGGATATCGGCAAGCCCACGGGAAACGACATGGCCGAGGGAAAACTCACCCTTCCCGTGCTCTACGCCTTGCGCCACACGCAAGACGAGGCCATGATGGAGCTGGCGCGCAAGGTGAAGCGCAACGAGATAACTGCCGATGAAATCGCCCAGTTGGTGGACTTCACCAAGCGGAATGGCGGCATAGAGTACGCGGAAGGCCGCATGTGGGACTTCCATCGAGAGGCTTCCGACTTCCTGCGGCAATATGTTCGCGACGAGCAAATCAACCTGGCGCTCAGCACTTACCTGGATTACGTAATCAAAAGGGAGAAATAAACGCGGCGGTCTGCCTGTCCGCGTAAAACGAATAAGCCGCCATATCACCCGAACGAGGGCTGATATGGCGGTATTTTAGTGATTATTCCTTCATGGTCAACTTGCCGTTTTCATCGGCCGTGAAGCGCACTTCATAGAACACGATGGAAGTGCGTCCAGCGTTCGAGACGGTTTCCTTTCCATCCTCCACCACGTTCAACGTAAAGGAGATAGGCTCCTTGTCGTAGGTGTTGATAGAGAACATGTCCAAGGATTTATACTTGTAGCTCTTGGGAAGCATGGCTTTCGCGTCTTCTATCATCTTCGTGTATTGCTCCCCGCTTAGTTTCTCCAGGTCCAGGGCGGGGTAATCCTTGGGATTGTCAAGCTTGTCGCCTTTGGCAAAAGGAGTCTCGTCCAGGTCGCCGGCTTTCCAGCCTAATGAGGCGATGAAAGTCTGCTGCCAGGCCTTGCCGTCTTGGTCTATCATATAGAAGCGTATGGAAGTGACGTTTCCCTCCAATTCTCCTTGACCGCTTTCCTCGTCCCAGTCCACCGACACTATCTTCCACTTGGAGGCATCAAATTGCGACTTGGCCAGTTCCTTGGCCTTTTCCAACACTTCGGGTGAGTCCATCTTCATTCCACCCAGGTTTTGCATTACCTTGTCACATGAAACGAGCGTCATGGTGACCAGGGCTAACAATAAAATTCCTGTTTTTTTCAGCATGTTTTCTTAGTTTTATGGGTTAATTCTTAAGGTTTTCGTTCTGGGTCGTTTGCGTCATTACCCCTGCCGGGTGTTTCTGTCGCAAATATAATGAATTAACTTTTACCCCCCCGTTTGTTAACTTATTATAAGAATAAAATACGCTGTTTAACGAAAATGGTATATATCGTCCGCTTCAAGGAGGTGAGAGGCAGCGGTGCGCAGATGTCTCTCCATGGGCTTTTGCCAGGGTGTCGCTATGCTTTTGGGGCGTTGAAGTAGATGGGCCAGAGGCTCTCCAGGCGGGTGGCCAAGTGGAATGCCAATACGGGGGGCACGGCGTTGCCTATCACTTTGTAAGCGCCACTGGGGCTAAGGATAAATCTTCTCTCGCTCTCCTTTCTTATCACGAAGGGGTAGTCGGGCGGGAAGGTTTGTATCAGGGCGCATTCCCTTGGAGTGAGGCGGCGTTCCTTCAGTCCCTCGGCCAGTTCTGCGGCTTGCTTTCCGCCATGTTCTGCCGACAGCCGGCGGTATTCTATGTTGCCGTGATGTTCTGAGCGAATCGTGGGTCCCATGCCATCCAGGTTGATTTCCGTCTGTCCCTGAGAGCCATTGCGGAGGTATTTCGCCCCAGAATAATAGCGTTGTGACTCGTCTTGCGTCTCGTCAGGTTCCTTGAGGTCTTTCAATACGTCCCTGGTGGTGACCGCTGACAATAGGTTTTCTCCCTTGATGTTGCCGGCGTGGGTAGGAATGGGGTAGGGGTCGTATTCCGCTGGGATGACTTCCGACTCCAAAGCCTCGATGGCTTCAGGCCTGAGCGCGTCTCTTCTAACACCAATGAAGATGACTCTCTCGCGGGTTTCGGGCACGCCGTAGTTGCCGGCGTGGAGCACTTTTGGCGGCAATACGATGTAGCCGTTGCCGTCCGCGCTGGCGAAGTCTTTCTGTATGATGTCTTTCACGTTGCCCAGGTTGACCAGTCCCTTTACGTTTTCGGCCACGAATATCTTTGGCCGCGTGATGTCTATCACCTGTTTCATCCAGTAATAGAGCTTGCCGCGGGTCTCCTCCGAGGGCTTGTCGGCCGTGCGGAATTGTCCTTTGTCGTCCTTCAGGGAGTCAAATCCTTGTCGCTTCCCCGCCACGCTGAAGTCTTGGCAGGGAAAGCCGCCCGTTACCACGTCGATGTCTCGCGGGAAGATGTCTGCCCCCGTCTGTTGAGCTTTCACCAGCTCCACGACGCTTTGGCAGTGGTATATCTCCGGGGAATAGCCGAAGCGGCGCATGTAGGCATTCCACGCCACGCACGCCTCGGGCAGAATGTCGTTGGCGAAGACCGTGCGGAAGCGAGTGGGGCGCAATAGCAGCCAATCGTCATTGATGACCCGCTCGATGCGCTCGTCATCGGCGGCAAACGACTTGCGGTTGGCGATGAAATGGCCCTCAAAACCCAAGTCCATGCCGCCGCAACCCGAGAAAAGGGAAAGCACGCGCAGTTTCCCCTCGGTTCCATCCTCTTCTTGACGGAATATATGGGGTAGTTCTTCTCTGAGGAAGTTCGCTGGCAGGCAGTCGGAACTGAGCTCAGGATAGCTTGTCGATGTGGTTTTCTGTTGCTCCATAGTACTCTTTGTCCTGCAAAAATACGAAAAATCCGCTAAACATCTTGACGCTTTTTGTAATTAACTTGTTTTCCTCGGCAAAACAAGTTGTTTTCCTTGGCAAATTAACTTATTTCGCGACGCAAAACAAGTTGTTTTGAACCCCCAAAAACAAGCCCTGCTTTTTGGATTCAGAAACCTCGGAAAAGTATCATTACTTACTTGCCGAAGTACCCTTGGGTGAACGGCAAACTACCCTTGGGTAAATGGCAAAGTATCCAATAATTCCGAAGAGCTGTACACAAGAAAGGGAAAAGAACCTTGGGCGGTCTAATGATTTGGGTTGAAGTATCATGGCCGACTTGGGGTAAAAATGGAAACGCGATAGCAGCGTGGCGGTTGGCGCGCTGCTATCGCGTTTGAGGCAGGAGTTTTCATCCCTCCGGGGAAGTGCCTTACGGCGGCGGAAACGGGCTTTTCCCGGTCGTGGGAGGTGGCTTCTAGAAGTATTTCACCTCTTTCCCCACTATCTCGCTGATAAGCAAGTTGGTGAGGCGAGAGGTGCCCAGGCGGAACCACTTATTCGTAAGCCATTCCTTGCCCAGCACTTCCTTGACGATGGTGTAGTAATTGACGGCATCCATCACGGTGTTGATGCCGCCGGCGGGCTTCAGGCCTATCTGTATGCCTGTCTCGTCGTAATACTCCCTGATAGCCTGGCACATCACGTAAACGGCTTCTGGCGTGGCTGACACTTTCTCCTTGCCCGTGGATGTCTTGATATAATCAGCGCCGGCGTACATGGCCAGGATGGCCGCTTTCTTGACATTGGCGCAAGAACCGAGGCAGCCCGTCTCCAGGATTACCTTGAGCGGACGCTCGCCGCAAATGGATTTCAGCTCCTGTATCTCGTCGCAGACCGTCTCATAGTCACCGCTCAGGAACTTGCCCACGGCCATGACGATGTCCACTTCGGTAGCCCCGTCTTTCACGGCGAGGGCTGTCTCGGCCACTTTCACTTCCAGGAAGGTCTGTGAAGAGGGGAAACTGCCGCAGACGTTGGTGATTTCCACGCCGTCTACCTCAAGGCTGTCGTTAATCAAGGCAGCGTAGTTGGGATAGGTGCAGATGGTGGCCACGTGGGGTAGGGAAGGGTAGTCGTGGGCGAAGCGGTTTACTTTCTCCACCATGGCCAAGACGCTCTCGTCGTTGTCGGTGGTGCGCAGGGAGGTCAGTTCCACGCTGCCCAGCAGGAATTTCTTTACTTCCAAGGTGTTGTTCTCGGTGGCTTTTTCCTCTAGCAGCTTATGGACGGTGTCGCTTACCTCTTGGTCGTCCAGGTTGGTGTTATAGCGCAGCAACGCTTCGTCATACTTGCTCAGTTCCTCGTGGTGGTGCTGGCAATCGCAATCGTGTTCGTGTTGGTTTGTAGTCATAATAGTATGTTTTTGGTTTATAATTCGCGTTCAGTTCGGAACGTGGCGCTTTCGTGTCGCCCAGGAGGCCACTTAATCGCTCTCAGAGGCTCTCAATTTGGGATTGTCGAGATGTCTCCGCCCGTCGCGCTTTGTCTTCTTCTCGAGGCTTTTGCGCAGCTCTTCCGTCAAGTCTGTGCCCGTTTGGTTGGCCAGGCAGAGCAATACCCAAAGCACGTCGGCCATCTCTTCCCCCAAGTTGGGCTTTTCGCCAGGCTTGAAACTTTGTTCTCCATAGGTGCGGGCTATGACCCTGGCCAACTCGCCCACCTCTTCCGTGAGGCAGGCCATATTGGTAAGTTCATTGAAATAGCGCACCCCATGTTCTTTTATCCACTGATCCACAGTGAGTTGAGCTTCCTTGATAGTCATGGCTTACTCCTTGTTCTTTGTGTCCATACAGATTGTCACGGGGCCATCATTGAGCAGTTCCACCTGCATATAGGCGCCAAACTCTCCCGTGCCTACGGGCTTGCCCAGTTCCTGGCTTAGTTTCTGGCAAAACTCTTCATAGAGGGGCACGGAAATCTCATGTTTCGCGGCTCGTAGCCAGCTAGGCCGGTTTCCCTTCTTGTAGGAGGCGAAGAGGGTGAACTGCGAGATGACCAGCACTTCACCCCCTGCGTCCATGATAGAGCGGTTCATCACCCCTTGCTCGTCATCGAAGACGCGCAGGCCAATCACTTTTCTTACCAGCCAATCCACGTCGGCCGAACTATCTGTTTCCTCTATGCCGAGGAGAATAAGATAGCCTTTTCCGATGGCAGACTTCACCTTGCCCGCGATGGTGACGGAGGCTTTTGACACTCTCTGTATGACAATTCTCATAATGGGTTTTCTATTGATGCAAAGATAGTGCAAATCGAAGACAATACAAAATAAAAAGCTCGCTTTTTGTTTTTATTGTTGAGATGCCGCCTATCTTCTCCCTGTAAGGGAAAAGTGTGCAAATCGAAGACAATACAAAGTAAAAGTCCTCCTTTATTTTTGTTGTTGGGATGCCGCGGCTATATCATTAGCATGATAAAATTGATATAAGATGTTGGCTTTCGCAGGCCCTAATACCTCTGTAAGTGTCTCTAAATCTGCTTCTTTGACACGTTTTATGCTCTTCAGCCGCTTGAACAATGCCTCTTTGGCCTTGGGGCCTATGCCCTTGATGTCGTCCAGCTCAGAGTGTAACGCTCTTTTTGAGCGTTTGTCCCTATGGAAGGAGATGGCAAAGCGGTGTACCTCATCCTGTATCTGGCTGAGCACATGGAAGAGGTCGCTATCGGTCTTCATGCCAATCACTCTGGGCGGGAAGCCGTATAGCAGTTCGTTGGTGCGATGCTTGTCGTCTTTCGCCAGCCCGGCTATGGGAATACGCAGCCCTAACTCGTCCTCGACAACTTCTCTTACTACCTCCATTTGGCCTTTTCCGCCATCGGTGATGATAAGGTCGGGCAGGGGAGTCTGCTCTTCAATCATGCGGGCGTAACGCCTTCTTACCACTTCTTGCATGGAAGCGTAATCGTCCGGTCCTACTACGGTCTTGATATTGTATTTTCGGTAGTCTTTCTTGGAAGGCTTCATGGCCTTGAACACCACGCAGCCTGCCACCGCGTCCGTACCCGATATGTTGCTGTTGTCGAAGCATTCTATTTGATAGGGCAACTTGGGGAGCTTGAGCTTGTCTTGCAACTCCTTCATCAAGCGTGTCTGCCTCTGTTCAGGATTCAGTTTTTCCGCTTGTTTCAGGCGATCCACCTTATATTGTTTCCCGTTCATCTCGGATAGCTCCAGGAGGTGTTTTTTGTCTCCTCTTTGTGGAATGAAGAAGGTGGCGTCTTTCATTTTCCAGTCCATCTCAAAGGGAACTATAATCTCTTTGGCTGTACTGTGGAAGCGTTCCCTGATTTCCGGAATGGCCGTCAAGAGCAGTTCTTGGTCGCTCTCGTCCAGTTTGCGCTTGTATTCATAGGTGAAACTTTGGTTGATGGAGCCGTTCTTCACGTGTATATAATTGATGTAGGCGTTTTTCTTGCTGTCATCATCAATGATGGTGAATACGTCCACGTCGGTGATGGTGTGGCTAACTACCTCGCTCTTGCTTACGAAATCGTCCAGCAACAGATGCTTTTGCTTCAATTCCTCTGCTTGCTCAAAGCGTAGCCGCGAGGCTTCCTCCATCATCATGTCATAGAGCAGCTTGCTCACCTCCCGTGTGTTGCCCTTGAGAATTTCCCTGGCTTGGCGGATATTCTCCATGTATTCCTCTTGGCTTTGCTTCCCAATGCAGGGCGCGCCACAATTATGAATATGGTATTCCAGGCAAGGACGATATTTCCCCGCGGTGATAGACTCTCCCGTGAGGGGAAATCTGCACGTGCGGGGCTTGTAGAGCTTCTTGATAAGCTCAAGAATAGCTTTCATCGCACCCACATGCGGGTATGGACCATAATAGGTGCCAAACTTGCGGTTGATGTGGCGTGTGCTGAAAATCCTCGGGAAAGGCTCATTGGTGACGCAGATGCTAGGGTATGTTTTCCCGTCTTTCAACAACACGTTGTAGCGAGGGTTGTATTTCTTGATGAGGCTGTTCTCTAATAATAGCGCGTCTTCCTCCGTATTCACCACGGTGTAAGATATGTCGTGGATGCGGGAAACCAACAGCTGCGTCTTATACCTATCTACCTCTTTGTGGAAATAGGAGGCCACCCGGCGTTTCAAAGACTTGGCCTTGCCCACATATATAATAATGTGTGCCTCGTCATAGAATTGGTAACTGCCGGGCTTCTCTGGCATGTTGGCCACAATGTTCTTTAGCCTTGCCAGCCCATCTTGCTCTTTTTCGTGTTTCACTTGCCAGAATGCCTATTCCCACTAGGGTTTCGAAGTGTTTCGTTTCACGTGGAACGTTTTACACTTGCAATAAGGAGGACACTTCCACGTCTTTGTCGAAGACATCCCTGCCATGCATGTTCTCGTTGACCAACTCTATGATGAAGTTGCAATATATCTTCTTGGGATGGAAACGCTTTACCAGGTTGCAGGCAGCTTTCATGGTGCCGCCCGTGGCCAGCAAGTCGTCGTGCAACAAGATGACATCATTTTCGCTGATGGCGTCCTTGTGGATTTCTATCGTGTCCATGCCGTATTCCTTGGCGTAACTTTCCTGCACGGTGTCGCAAGGCAACTTGCCGGGCTTCCTGCACAAGACAATGCCTGCGCCTAGGCGTACTGCCAAGGCGGAAGACATCACGAAGCCGCGCGACTCTATGCCTACAATCTTGGTGATGCCTTTGTCTTTGTAGATGTCGTAAAGGGCATCGCAAATCTCTTTCAAGGAATCGGGATTTTGGAATAGGGTGGTGACATCACGGAAGTTCACCCCTTTAATGGGCCAATCGTGTATGCAACGCAGATTGTCCAAAAGTAATTGCTTGTTCATGTTGTTTTATTTTTGTATGATGTTCTTGTTTGATTTGGATGGTTGGCGATAGCCTTCAGTGCCAGCCTGCGGAATTATCTGCCCAATAGCACCAAGAGCACGTTGATGTCGCTAGGAGACACGCCAGGTATTCTGCTGGCTTGGGCAAGTGTCTCGGGGTCTATGCGCTGCAGTTTCTGTCTTCCTTCGGTGGAGATCTCATGCAACTCTTCATAGTTGAAGCGTCCTTTTATCTTGATGTTCTCCAGTCGGCGCATCTTGTCGGCGACTATCTTTTCCCGCTCAATGTATCCTTTATATTTCATTCTTATTTCCGCTGCCTCCGCTATTTCCTCTTTTCGGTTCAGCGGACGTTCCAATTCCTCTTTGAGCGCGGGTATTAGCTCAGAAAGATTTTTGAGATTGAGATGTGGACGGACGATAAGGTCTATCAATTTGCATCCCGCGCGCAGCGGAGTGGTGCCAAGCTGTTCTAGTCGGGCGTTTACTTCGATAGGCTTCACGGGATGATTTTCGCAGAAAGTAATGATTCTATCGATGGCTTCTTTCTTCTCCAGCCACCATTCGTAACGCTCTCTGCTGGCTATGCCCAATCGGTAAGCTCGTTCCGTGAGGCGTGCGTCTGCGTCGTCTTGTCGCAACAAGATGCGATATTCTGCTCTTGAGGTAAACATGCGATAGGGCTCATCCACGCCTTTTGTAGTCAAGTCGTCGATGAGAACGCCAATATAAGACTCGTCCCTTCCCATTACCAATGGATTGCCCCCAAAGCAATGGATGGCGGCGTTTACGCCCGCTACCAACCCTTGTCCCCCTGCTTCCTCATAACCTGTGGTACCGTTTACCTGTCCCGCTAAGAATAGGCCAGGCAAAAACTTCGATTCCAACGTGTTTTTTAATTGTGTTGGATCAAAATAGTCGTACTCTATGGCATACCCTGGACGATAGATGACAGCGTCTCTTAACGCAGGTATCTTGTGAATGGCGTCTAGTTGCACGTCCATGGGCATACTGGAAGAGAAGCCATTTAGGTACATCTCGTTAGTTTCCTTTCCTTCGGGCTCAAGGAAAAGGGGGTGTTGCTCTTTGTCGGGAAAGGTCACGAGTTTGGTTTCTATAGAGGGGCAATAGCGTGGCCCGGTGCTTTTGATTTGGCCATTATAGAGCGGAGAGTCTGCCAATCCTGCCCGCAAGGTTTCATGCACTTCGCTATTCGTGAAGCATGTCCAGCAGGGGAGTTGTTTCAAGGCTCTGTGCTTGCCCATATAAGAGAATTGATGGAAATCTTTATCTCCAGGCTGTTCCTCCATGTCTTCGAAGTGTACGCTGCGTTTGTCTATGCGAACAGGCGTGCCCGTTTTCATTCTTTCTGAGCAAATGCCCCATCTTGTGATGCTTTCCGTGAAGTGATGTACTGCTGGTTCGGCGCATCTGCCGCCTTCCACTTGCTTTCTGCCCACGTGCATCAGCCCGTTGAGAAATGTTCCTGCGCATACCACGATGCTCTTGGCGCGCATCTCCATACCCCATATGGTACGAATGCCTACGGCTTCCCCTTTTTCCACGATTAATTCCTCGGCTTGGTCTTGCCAAATGTGCAGGTTGGGTGTGTGGTCTAAGGCCGTACGCCAAGCCCAAATGAATTTCCCCCTGTCGCATTGTGCGCGGGGACTCCATACAGCAGGGCCTTTTCCGATATTCAACATGCGGAATTGGATAGCCGTCTGGTCGGTGATGATACCCATCTGTCCGCCCAATGCGTCAATTTCCCTGACTATTTGCCCCTTTGCTATACCGCCGATGGCAGGATTGCAACTCATTTGGGCTATCTTGTTCATGTCCATTGTCACCAAACAAGTTCTCGCGCCCATTTTGGCTGCCGCGGCGGCGGCCTCACATCCAGCATGCCCGCCACCAATCACTATCACGTCGTAGTTGGAAACCATATACCAGCGTAACTATTTTTGCGCGAAAGTAAGAAATAAAATTGAATTTTTGGGGAAAAGCCTTTGATTAATCATTAAAATATCGTATTTTTGCAGCACGATACAGCGGGGCTTGATACCTAAATCAAGGTATTTGGGGCGCCATTATCGTTGCCAGAAAACACGAGCGACAGCAGCGTAGCGTAATTTTAAACTTTAAATAATTTAATTTCAATCATTTATGTGGTTAATCAATTCATCTATTGGTAGGAAAGTAGTGATGTCGGTAACCGGTATCGCGCTAATTCTTTTCCTGACGTTCCACTGCGCCATGAACGTCGTTGCACTTTTCTCAGGTGAAGCTTACAACGGTATTTGTGAATTGCTGGGAGCCAACTGGTACGCTTTGGTTGCTACCTTGGGCCTTGCGGCATTAGCCGTGATTCACATCGTTTACGCTTTTATCCTGACTGCACAAAATCGTAATGCCCGTGGCAATGAGCGTTATGCCGTGACCGCAAAACCTGAGAAGGTAGAGTGGGCCAGCCAAAACATGCTCGTGTTGGGTATTGTCGTAGTGCTGGGCTTGTTGCTGCATTTGTTCAACTTCTGGTTTAACATGATGTTCGCTGAGCTTACCGGCATGAGCGTGGGTCATCATCCCGCTGATGGATTCGCTTTCATCCAAGACACGTTTACCAATCCTGTCTATGTAGTGCTCTACATCATCTGGTTGGTAGCTCTTTGGTTCCACCTCTCTCACGGTTTCTGGAGCGCGATGCAGACGCTGGGCATCAACGGCAAGATATGGTTCAGCCGTTGGAAGGCTATCGGTTTGGTGTATACTACCATTCTGATGGTTTGCTTCCTGCTCGTGGTGCTGGCTTTTGCCTTCCATTGCGCACCTAGCTTGAGTATGTATTAATTTAATGTGAATGAGTAAACTTGATATATTATGGCTAAAACATTAAATTCCAGAATACCAGAGGGTCCAGTAGCTGAGAAATGGACTAACTACAAGGCTCACCAACGCTTGGTGAACCCTAAGAACAAGCTGAAGTTGGATGTTATTGTGGTAGGTACTGGCTTGGCCGGTGCTTCCGCAGCCGCCTCTTTAGGCGAAATGGGCTTCAATGTGTTTAACTTCTGCATACAAGACTCTCCCCGTCGCGCGCACTCTATTGCCGCCCAGGGAGGTATCAATGCCGCCAAGAACTACCAGAATGATGGTGACTCCGTTTACCGTTTGTTCTATGATACGGTAAAGGGTGGTGACTATCGTGCCCGCGAGGCAAATGTCTATCGTTTGGCGGAAGTCTCCAATGACATTATCGACCAGTGTGTGGCACAGGGCGTGCCTTTTGCCCGTGAGTATGGCGGCATGTTGGCCAACCGTTCTTTCGGTGGCGCTCAGGTAAGTCGTACTTTCTATGCCAAGGGACAGACAGGTCAGCAGCTGTTGTTGGGTGCTTATTCTTCCTTAAGCCGCCAGGTAGAGGCCGGCAAGGTGAAACTTTACACCCGCTATGAGATGGAAGACTTGGTGGTGGTGGACGGCCGTGCCCGCGGTATCATCGCCAAGAATTTGGTAAGTGGTAAGCTGGAGCGTTTCAGTGCCAATGCTGTTGTTATCGCAACGGGTGGATATGGCAACACTTATTTCCTTTCCACCAACGCTATGGGCTGCAACTGTACCGCCGCTGTTCAGTGCTATCGCAAGGGCGCTTACTTTGCCAATCCCTCATACGTGCAGATTCACCCCACTTGTATTCCTGTTCATGGTGATAAGCAGAGCAAGCTGACCTTGATGTCAGAGTCTTTGCGTAACGACGGCCGTATCTGGGTGCCCAAGAAGTTGGAGGACGCTAAGAAGTTGCAGGCAGGCACCTTGCAAGGCAAGGATATTCCTGAGGAAGACCGCGACTACTATTTGGAGCGTCGTTATCCGGCCTTCGGTAACTTGGTTCCCCGCGATGTTGCTTCCCGCGCCGCTAAGGAGCGTTGCGACAAGGGATATGGCGTAAACAACACTGGCTTGGCAGTGTTCCTTGACTTCTCTGAGAGCATCAACCGCCTGGGCCGTGCCGAGATAGAGGCGCGTTATGGCAACCTCTTCGACATGTATGAAGAGATTACTGACGTTAGTCCTTATGACAACCCCATGATGATATTCCCCGCTGTACACTATACCATGGGCGGTATCTGGGTTGACTATGAGTTGATGACTACCATCCCTGGCCTGTTCGCTATCGGAGAGTGCAACTTCTCCGACCATGGCGCAAACCGTTTGGGCGCTTCCGCTTTGATGCAGGGCTTGGCCGATGGTTATTTCGTATTGCCTTATACTATCCAGAATTACCTGGCAGACCAGGCTATTTGGCCTCGTCTCTCTACCGACCTGCCTGAGTTTGAGGAGGCAGAGAAGGGCGTACAGGCTGAGATTGACCGTTTGATGGGCATCCAGGGCAAGCGTTCAGTAGACTCTATCCACAAGGAGTTGGGCCATATCATGTGGGAGCACGTTGGTATGGGTCGTACCAAGGCTGGTCTGGAGGAAGGCTTGAAGCTGATTGCCGAGCTGCGTGACGAGTTCAACAAGAACCTTTTCATCCCTGGCCAGAAAGAGGGTCTCAACACCGAGCTGGACAAAGCTATCCATCTGCGTGATTTCCTCATTATGGGTGAGCTGATTGCTTATGACGCTTTGCACCGTGAGGAAAGCTGCGGTGGCCACTTCCGTGAGGAGCACCAGACCGAAGAGGGAGAGGCTAAGCGTGATGACGAACACTTCTTCTACGTAGGCTGCTGGGAATACCAGGGCAAGGACGAGGTGGCTCCTGTGCTTATCAAGGAACCGCTGGAGTATGAGGCAATCAAGGTACAAACACGTAACTATAAGAATTAATCAGACTATGGCTAAGAATATAAGTTTCACACTGAAGTATTGGAAGCAGAACGGCCCCCACGAGAAGGGTCATTTCGATACAAGAGAGATGAAGGACATCCCCGATGATACTTCGTTCCTGGAGATGCTCGACATCCTCAACGAGGAGTTGATCAACGAGGGCCAAGAGCCTTTCGTTTTCGACCACGATTGCCGTGAGGGTATCTGCGGCATGTGCTCTCTATATATTAATGGTACGCCTCATGGCAAGACCGAGCGTGGTGCCACCACCTGCCAGTTGTATATGCGTCGTTTCAACGATGGCGATGTTATCACCGTGGAGCCTTGGCGTTCCGCTGGTTTCCCTGTCATCAAGGATTGCATGGTAGACCGCTCCGCCTTCGACAAGATTATCCAGGCCGGCGGTTATACCAGTGTGCGTACAGGTCAGGCACAGGATGCCAACGCCATCTTGATACCCAAGGAGAACGCTGACGAGGCCATGGACTGCGCTACCTGCATAGGCTGTGGCGCTTGCGTGGCAGCTTGCAAGAATGGTTCAGCCATGTTGTTTGTCAGCTCCAAGGTGAGCCAGTTGGCCTTGTTGCCCCAAGGCCGTCCCGAGGCAGCCAAGCGTGCCAAGGCCATGATTAAGCGTATGGACGAGCTGGGATTTGGTAACTGCACCAATACGCGTGCTTGTGAGGCTGTATGCCCCAAGAACGAGACTATTTCCAATATTGCCCGTCTCAACCGCGAGTTTATCTGCGCTAAGCTCAACGACTAGTCTCCCTTTTACGGGAAATTCCCTCATAAAGCGTCCCCACGGCCTTGAAAGCCGTGGGGACGTATTCTTTTATGCCCGTCCCAAATCAAGGCCGCCGTGGCCTTTTATTGCCTTGTTTGGGAGCGTTCCCTAACTTTTCGTCGCTCCATGATGTATTGTATGTATCTTGGGCAACAAAAAACCGTAGAGACGCGCATTTGCCTCTCTACGGGTTCGTTATGTCCGATTTGTTGGCAGGCTTAGGTTGCCAACAAGCCTTGTTACCTTCTTTTCAATATCACGTTGAGCGTCGCGCCGGCAGCGAAAGGCCAGTCTTCTGTGGGGCCGTCTCCGTATTCCACGATTACTCGCTTCACCTTTTCCGCGGGCAGGCTTTTCAGTACATCATTTAAGCTATCAGGATTCTCAAATGAGCCTGTCACGATGAGCGTGGTGACCTTGGCGCCCACCACTTTCAGGCTGCTCTCGTCAGGGCTTACCACCGACGGCAACGCCTTTACCAGTTCCTTGGCGTTGGCAAAGGTCTTCTTGAAGGGGATTTGGTCTATGTTGTAGACCAGCGTGCTGTCTTTTATGAACAGTGCGGGCCTTTTCCTCCCCTCCATCGGCTTATGGTCTATGTGGTAGGTCATGGTGTCGCGGTTCATCACCACAGGGGGAAAATTCATGCCGTCCTCTTCTTCGTCCGATGGCTTGGTTTCCCTGCGCAGCAATATGGTACCTAGGTCACCCGCCTCACATTCCATCTTCTTGCTTACGAAGCCCAGCATCCTCAAGCTCAGCGTGCAGTCCCTGGCGGTGCTTTGCAGGCTGAATTCGCCCTCGGCGTTGGTCACTGCGCTGGCTATATAGGAACCATCCGCGGTGTTCCTCAATACACAATTCACGAATCGCATGCTTTTTCCCTGTTCATTTACGATTTTTCCACGTATTTCTTGGGCTAGGGCTGTTTGGCAGCCAAGTGCCAATATCAGGAGTGAGAATAAAATGGTCTTTTTCATAGCCTATATGTTTATAGTTCGTAAAATATACCCCAAAGATATGAAAAATAATTAAAGCCTCCAAGAAAAATCGGAAAAAACATACGAAACGCCAATGTTCGGCACTCGTGTAGATGTGCCTTTCCGCCGCAATCCTTCTCCCATGGGAACATGGTTTCATTCCTGGCGGCATCCAGTACTTACTCCTTTTGAGAGTCAGTAGTATTGCTCTCCTAGTACCAGCTAAGTGAAACTCCAGTACCAACTAAGTGAAACTGCAGTACCAGCTAGCTGAAACTCCAGTACCAGTAGGCCGGTACTGGAAAGGATACTGTACTTCCGGCGACATGAAATTATATATGTATATTCCGCTGACATGTAAATATTCCTTCTCACGGTGAGTTTAGATTGCCGCCCTTCTCCTCTGTATGCATGGGGCAATTCCATGGCATACGGAGAGAGAAGCCGTGGAGAACCCCTGGGTGACTATCTTCCCTTGGCGAGGAAAAGCGGGTATAATCGTTAAAATAATGTGAAAAACATTTTTTCGTGAAAGTTTTTTTGTACTTTTGTGGGCTGACTCCCGTATGCGTGTCCGCTTTCCTCGCGAAGGCGGATGGGCAGGGCGGGATTCTCTAGCTTAAAGGCGACGCTATAACAAACTATAATTACGATATGAAGCAAACTAATGTAAAGCCTTCAGAAGGCAAGTTGGGCATCCTGTGCGTAGGCCTGGGTGCTGTGAGTTCCACGTTTATCACGGGAGTGTTGATGATTCGCAAGGGGCTGGGCAAGCCCGTTGGCTCTATCACCCAAATGGCGAAAATACGCGTGGGCAAGGGTGCGGAGGCACAATACAAGACCGTGTCCGAGATTGTATCTATGCCTACGCTCAACGATGTAGAGCTGGGCGCGTGGGACATCTTGCCCGATAACGCCTTCGAGAGTGCCATGCACGCCGAGGTGTTGCGTGACCGCGACATCTATCCCGTAAAGGAGGAACTGGAGAAGATAGTGCCCATGAAGGGCGTATATGACTCCAATTACGTGAAAGCCTTGGATGGCACGTGGGTGAAAGACCCTCAGGCTACCCGCTGGGAGCTGATGGAGCAGGTGCGCCAAGATATCCGTGACTTCAAGGAGAAGCATGGTTGCAGCCGCGTGGTGGTGGTTTGGGCCGCCAGCACGGAAATCTATATTCCCCGCTGCGCTGAGGTGCACGACAGCTTGGAGGCTTTCGAGGCTGCCATGAAGGCCGACGACCGTGAGCATATAGCTCCTTCCATGTGCTATGCCTATGCCGCTATCGCCGAGGGCGCGCCTTTCGTGATGGGCGCTCCCAACACTTGCCTGGACATTCCCGCTATGTGGCAGTTCTCCGAACAGCGACAAGTGCCTATCGCCGGCAAGGACTTCAAGACGGGCCAGACCATGATGAAGACCGTGCTTTCGGCCGCTTTCCGCACCCGCATGCTGGGCGTGAGCGGATGGTTCAGCACCAATATCCTGGGCAACAGGGACGGTTTGGTGCTCGACGTGCCCGAGAATTTCAAGACCAAGGAAGTGAGCAAGCTGGGCGTGATAGACACCATCCTGAAGGCCGACGAGTACCCCGACCTCTACAGCGACATCTTCCACAAGGTGCGCATCAATTACTATCCTCCCCGCAACGACGATAAGGAGGGATGGGATAATATAGACATTTTCGGCTGGATGGGCTACCCCATGCAAATCAAGGTAGACTTCCTCTGCCGCGACTCCATATTGGCCGCTCCCCTGTTGTTGGATTTGGCGTTGCTGGCCGACCTGGGAGCGCGCGCCGGCAAGGGTGGCATACAGACGTGGCTATCCTTCTACTTGAAGAGCCCGATGCATGACGACGAGCATTTGCCTGTGCATGACCTCTTCCAGCAATACACCATGCTGAAGAACGCCATTCGAGAGATGGGCGGTTACGAGGCAGATGAGGAGATGGATTAACCTATCTCGGACATTCATTTAAACGAAAGAGGCAGGCCACTGAGGCCTGCCTCTTTCGTTTTATCGCCAGTTCGCTTGGGGGAGTGATTGGATTTGTTTGGGCATCCTTATTCACCGCTTTTGCGAAACAACTTATTTTGGTCATGAATTCAAGTTATTTTGCTTGGGAAAACAACTTGTTTTGCCTAAGAAAATAACTTATTTCGCGTCGGGAAATAACTTGTTTTGGAAAGGCCGCCAACTTGGCTTCCCGCGATGATGGCATGAACGCAAGACCGCCGAGACAGGCTCCTCTGGTTGGGAAACCAAGTCTCGGCGGTCTTTTTATAGTCAGGTTGAAAGCTAATTACTTCATCCGGGCGGAGTAGGGCGCACGCTCTATTTCCTCATTGTCTTGGGCCACGCTGCCTTGGCTGAACGTAAAGTCCACTTTCTTCTCACCGCTATAGGAGTTATATTTTACGGTGATGGTCTTCTTTCCATTGGTGGGCAAGTCTTTAAGCTTAAACGCCACGAGCGCGTCGCCCCAGTGGCCTTGCGTATCACCATTGGCGTTTTGGCGCAACTCCACCTCGTTGGGGTTGTCGGGGTTCAATCCTGTTAGCAGATTGATGTAGTGAGGCTGGTTGTTGCTACCCCATAGGGTGCGTATCCTGAGTGTCAGATAGCCGTCCTCGGCCACTGTCATCCAGCTTTTCACTATTTCTATGGGGTCGTTGCCATAGGTTTTCTCTATGTCGCCGGTGGGTTTTACCACGGCGGGCTTAGTCAAGAAGCTGTCTATCCAGTTCACGTATACCGCCTTTGTGTAGCCGTTGGCGTCTCCCCTTACCTCGTAGCAGTTCACCAGCGCCCTTACTTCCTTGTCGTAGGGAGCCTGGTGCATGTTGGTGGCGTAGAGCGTCGTCTCGTCGTCCAGTTGCATATACCAGTCGCCGTCGTTGGCGGTCTTCACCGTTACCATGGCGTTGGCCTGATAGGGGAACACGTAGTAGGTGTCGTCCCAGTCGTCGCAAGAGGTCATCACGGAGGCTGCGGCCAGTGCCGCGATACCTCCCAATAATAATTTACGTATCGTCATAGCTGTCCGTTTATTTTATTGGTAAGTTTTCATCCATGAAATGCGCCTACCCCGGAAACCTTGCGTCCTTCCCCTCTGTTTTAATGATTGTTAGTAATTTCCGCCGCGTGACTTGCCGCATGGCTTTTCCAACCACCAAAGAAGAAAGTCGCATGTGGTTTGCGCCATCACTTATCCGCACGGAGGCATTGGAGAAAATCATCCGCTGTAACCGGAGCCGCATAGAACTTGATATGGCAGAACTGTTGCTTGATATCATGGACACAATGCAGGTGGATGTGGTGGATTTCTGCATCAACGACCTGTTGGCATTGTTCAACTATTCGATGGTAAGAGTGGAACGCCATCAGGTGAGGAATGTCCTGCAACAATGCTGGAAACTGGAGCCTGCTCCCAATGCGTTGTCTTATTCCACTTACCAAATATCCGTGTTGCCGGGGCAGAAGTATTCTGCATCATCTAAGAAAGTGGGACGCTTTTATACCGTTACCCGTGAAAAGTTGAAAGACTACCGTTGAATTTGTTGAGTCTGATGAAATATAAGAAAGAACGTATGTATATGGCCTATATGATTCAACAACGCCCTCAACAGATTTCAACGGAAAGTCTTGCTTGCCAAAAAAGAAAATCGGTTGCAGACAACGCTATCCGATGTAAAGCATCCTACTTTTTCTTCCCTCTTTTCGTATTCCGCTCAACGGATTCAACAAAATCAACATGGAGTAAACAATCGTGAAACCAAGCTAAATGACATTCATATGAAGACAGAAAATTTGACTGCCGCCATCGCACGGCATGACCTGCTCTTGGCGGATGCGGTCGGCAAAATGGTCGGTTACATTCAGGACAGGTGGGCAGCACCATACCCCTCAAAGGAACAGACGGATGCGGTCAATGCCTACCTCCGTTCAGTCCATGCGGACGGTGACGGCACGATGAGCGAGAACAACATCGCCCACCGCAGGATTGCCACGCAAGAGATAACCATCAGTGCCATCCGGGTGCTTGACCATGACCAGCTCGACCGTTTGCAGGATGTGCTGAACCATATCGCAGCGGACAGGGAATACCACATGCCGGAACAAAGGTATGGCATGGGCAGGTAGCTGACCAGTGTAACACCTATAAACATCATAGACTATGTGCAAGAACGAACAGAACATACATTACTGCACCATTCTCTCCGCCCGGCAGTGGGATTTTCTTTTGGACGGCAAGTCTTCAGCCCTCAGGCAGAAATGTCTGCACAGGCTGATGACCCATGCCGTGCGGACAAAGACTATTTGTAACATCAAGGGCATAGAGATTGTCTTGGAGGTGGGAGAAGTCGCAGCTTCCGATGTGGAACTTGCGGAATACCTGAAATGCAACCGAAAGACCATCGGTAAGCTCATCGACAGTTTCAACAGGCTCGGTGTGCTGACCACCCGAACCAACAACCGCACTTCCATACACACCCTGCATTTCCTTACAGGCTGGTATGTCGGTGGTGTCCTCCTGACCAATCCCCATTATGTCAGACCGTCGGCTAATGCCAAAGAACAGGCCGATGGCATACGGACACCACTCTCTAATGAGATGGCTTCGGATGAGAAGCCGTGTGCCGTGCCGGACGGTTGTCAAAATCAAGAACAGGAAGCGGACAGCACAGGAAGCAGCGCAGCCGCCCTTTCTTCTTCCCTTTGTTCGCCTGTGGCATCCGGCAGTCAGGATGCAGAATACAAAACATGGAATCAGCATATCGCAGACGACGGCAAGGGGCTACATGGCAATAATTCCACAGAAAGCCCGAAAGCGACGCAGGACGGCACGAATGGCGGCGTGGAAGACCCCGACATAGCCGGGAGGAACTGACGGGCGCACAGCGCAGGATTTCAGCGGTACTCCGTTGGCATGGCGTGACTGACTGGGCTTGCCCAGATATAGCCCACTATAACTTCTCCGCTGCGCTCCGAAGTTGTGGGCTCTCCCGAGGGGCTTAGGACGCTGC